>Ga0214919_10008949_pt1 | contig 13026 bp, 12 predicted proteins | sample LL1503_MetaG_FD_177994 | JGI IMG/M metagenome (GOLD analysis project Ga0214919, IMG submission 177994) | Freshwater microbial communities from Lake Lanier, Atlanta, Georgia, United States - LL-1503 | ecosystem: Environmental > Aquatic > Freshwater > Lake | place: USA: Georgia | collected...
GTGAAAAATCCTGCGGCCAAATGGCTGTCACCCCACACAGCGACACGGTAAGGCTCGCCGGGCAAGGCTTGCCCCAACAGCCCCACGGCGCGCTGATCTGCACTGGCTTGCGGCGCGGCAACATGACGCGCCGCATTCAATGCCGCTTGCACATCTTCATCGTCAGGAATTTCACGCGGATCCATGTCCACCGGGGCCGTGGATGCAGCAGCACGTGGGATCGCCGCGCATTGCAGATCCGGCACCGCTGGCTGCGCCACCACACGCAACACAGTAGGTACTGGCGCCTGGATGATTGCAGGCTGGACGGCCATGGCCGTACCAAGAGGCAACGCCGCGACCAGTGCCATGCAGGCGCTAAGGACCATCGGCCGGTTCAACTTCAACTTCATTGTGTCTGGGCTTTCTCTATGTGTTCCACCAAGGCTTTTTTGATGATGTGCAGACCTGCTGGTGTGAAATGCGTTCCGTCTTCGCCGCGTAAATTGACGGGCAAGCCGTTTTCATTGCGCATGAATTTTTGGTAGGGCAACGAGACCAATCCGATCAAGGGTTCGGTCGCCAAGTAATCGGTTCCAAACGCTTGCGCTCGATCGTGAAAAACGTGATTGGACACCATCGCACCGCGTTGCAAGGGTTCATCGCGCATGGCAGGCAAGCCCAGCCAGATCACGCGCACCTGATTTTTGACGGCATTCGCCAAAATTTCGTCAACACGAGCAGCGTAATTTTCAAGCCATTCCGGCTTGCCAAACGACACCCTTTTATCGGGCAAGTACATGTCCCTGGGGTCATTAGGGCCTAGAAAAATAACGACCAAAGTCAGTTTCTGGGCTTGAATTTCTTGTTGAATGGTACGCGGCCAGTCAAAGTATTTTCGAGACGTCAAACCTGTGCTCTGTTTACTCAGGTCGGTCATTTGCCAATCCGGGTGCTTGAGGCTCAAGTCACGGATCACCAAAGGGGCAATGCCTTGCATCATCGAGTCGCCTGCAAACACAACTCTTTGAGGTCCAGCGGCCAGTTGCTGAACCGCCAAACTCGGCAAAAACGCGCCCTCAGGGAGCGCTTGAACGTTCAATTGCATGGCCGGCGGTGCAGGCTTGGCTGACGGTACAGGGACTTCTTGGCCGAGCTTGATCGCCTCCTTGGCGTGGCGACCAATCTGTAAGGTCATATTGCTGAACTGGTTGGCCAAGCGGCGAGACGGTTCAAACCAATCAGCAGGCCCATGGGCCGAGAGACTCCACTGAAATCGGGCATCGAGGTAGTTGTCCAAAGAATCTAACCATAGCAAGGTGTTGATCAGACCCACGGCACCGAGCATCCAGCCCAGTTGGCGCACAGAAAAAGAAACCTTCATATGTTCAAAAACGGTAATAAATAAACCCGGGCACGCCACTGGGTCCCAAGGCAATGACCACGTAAATCAGAACAGCCATCACGGCGGTCACCAGCCAAGGCGACATCGACTGCATCCCGTCCACCACCCGTGTTTGCAAGGCCGCAGCATGTCGACACAAAACCAAAAATACCACCGTAAAAACCGCAAGTTGGATCACTTGTAGGATGTCTGCATGCCAAAATCCATGCGCGTTGTGCCACAGACCTTGCAACAGGTTCAACGCCCCTGTGAGTGTGTTTGCTCTGAAAAAAACCCAGGCCACAGTCACAAACAACAGCGTCAGTGTGTGTGCCAACCAAGCAGGCAAAGCAGGCCCACGGGCATGCTTGTAGAAATTAATCCCCACCACCCCAAGTCCATGCAGCAAGCCCCAGACCACGAAGGTCCAATTGGGCCCGTGCCAGACTCCACTGATCAGCATGCCCAGCATCACATGGCATTGGGTCCGGGTAAAACCCAAGCGGTTGCCACCCAAAGGAATGTAAATATAGTCACGGATGAAACTGGACAGTGACACATGCCAACGGGTCCAGAAATCCTGCAGGTTGCGGGCCAAATAGGGCTGACGGAAATTGACCGGTAATTCATAGCCCAGCAGGCGAGCCAAACCGGTGACGATCAAGGTGTAGCCTCCAAAGTCCAGCACGATCTGCAAGCTGTAGCCCACCATGGCGGCACACAAAGTCAGGCCACCCTGTTGTTCAGGGTATTTGAAAACAGGGTCCACAAACGTATCGCCCAACCACGTGGCAAAGATCAGTTTTTGCGCTGCCCCCAACACGATCCAGTACAAGGCCAAGCTAACCTCCAAAGGCCGACCTGTCGTTCCCGCGTCCAACTGAGCAAAGAACTTTTCTGCTCTCACGATAGGGCCTGCAAACAGGCTGGGCCAGAAACACAAAAACAGCAGTACATCGGGCAAGCCGCGCACGCTGGTCGGCTGCTTGGCGGCCATCACCACATACGTCACCGCCTGGAAAGTAAAGAAAGACACGCCAATGGGCGTGACCAGGTCCATGAGCGGTAAAGCCGTTTGAAAGCCCAAATACACGAGTCCATCGGACAGGCTGGCGCGCAAAAATTCATAGTATTTAAAGAACACCAAAAAACTGGTGCACAGCACCAAAGCCAACACCATCGGCAGTCGCTCTTTGGCATGACGCGACACCCACCAGCCCAACGCCCAAATACCCACGCTGTAGGTGAACAAGACGCCCGCAAAAGTCAGGGACCATGTGGCATACAGCCCATAACCAGACAGCAGCATCAAAGCCCGTTGCACCTTGGGGCGGCCGACCAACTGCCAATACAAAGGGAAAAACAACAGGCACAGCAAGGCGAACTCGGGCGAGACAAAACTCATGGCAGCACTTTAGGGGATGGGAACCCATTGGCCTGCGGCGACAGCATCCATGTGAGACTGCTCCGCTCTTACTCGGGTGATGTAGCCGTCACCTCCAGCCGCTGCAGCATCACCCCCCAAATAGAACCGCAAGCCATCATCGAGATTCCCGCCTTTGAGTTTGATGCAATCGACCAAGACACTCACGCCCACCCTCAGGTTGGTAATAGGGTCAAAAGCCGCCAACTTGCCGCCAAACTCTTCGTATCTTTTGGCATGCACATTGGGCATCACCTGCATCAACCCCTGTGCACCCGCTTTACTTTGTACGTAGGGGTGGAAATTCGACTCAATGGCCATCACAGCCAAAATCAAATGTGCCGGCAATTTGGACGACGCTGACAACACATGCGCCTCAGCGACCAGTGCACCCAGCGGCTCAGGCGCAACCCGGTATTTGCGGGCCAACCAGGTGGCCACATCGGCCTGCGACTTGGGCAGGGCAGACAGGTCAGCAGCTGTGACCCTGTCGACCACATTCTCGGGCATCCACCACAAGCTGACATGGCGCTCGCGAAGCCAGTTAAAGACATACGCCTCACCTTGGGCCAAGTAGTCGGGCCGCAGGACCAACACCACCACGCACACCGACACCGCCAGACCCACCATGGCCAAGCCGCTGTGGGTCACTGTCACGATGCCGTTGCCCGTATCGGTCAACAGCGTCTTGATGTTTTTGTGAAATTGAGCGAGTTGTTCCATAGGTGTCCGCGGATTTTAAGTCTTTCGCTTAGCGCAAATGTATTCAATCGTTGGTTAGGGATAATTGGGCCTATGACCCAACAACGTGTCGTCGTCGGACTCTCCGGCGGCGTGGACTCTGCAGTGACCGCTCATTTGCTCAAAGCGCAAGGCTATGAGGTGATCGGCATCTTCATGAAAAACTGGGAAGACGATGATGACAGCGAGTTCTGCGCATCCAACATCGACTTCGTGGATGCCGCTGCCGTGGCCGATGTGCTGGGCATAGAAATCGAGCATGTCAACTTTGCGGCCGATTACAAAGACCGCGTGTTTGCCGAGTTTGTGCGCGAGTACCAAGCGGGACGCACACCCAATCCGGACATCTTGTGCAATGCAGAGATCAAGTTCAAATCTTTTCTCGACCATGCCATGCGCCTGGGTGCAGAAAAAATTGCCACAGGTCATTACGCACGCGTCAGGCTCAATGCCGCAACCGGCCTGCATGAACTGCTCAAAGGCTTGGATGCGAGCAAAGACCAAAGTTATTTTTTACACCGGCTTAATCAAGAGCAGCTCGCCAAAACTTTGTTCCCAGTGGGCGAGTTGCAAAAAACAGAAGTGCGCCGCATTGCGCAAGAGATTGGCCTGCCCAATGCGAAAAAGAAAGATTCGACCGGCATTTGCTTCATTGGGGAGCGACCGTTCCGTGACTTTTTGAACCGCTACATCTCCAAAGAGCCGGGCCCGATCAAAGACCCGACGGGGCGCACCATCGGCCAGCATGTGGGCTTGAGTTTCTACACCTTGGGCCAACGCCAGGGCTTGGGCATTGGGGGCATCAAAGCCAAAGGGGCCGACATGAAAGCGCTGCAAGCGCGCGGCTTGCGCGGCGCTGGCGAGCACATACCTTGGTTTGTGGCTCGCAAAGATATGGCCCACAATATTTTGTGGGTCGTACAAGGCCATGAACATCCTTGGCTGCTCTCATCTCAATTGTCCGCTGACGATGCCAGCTGGTGTTCGGGCCAAACGCCCGAACCAGGTGCCTACGCCGCCAAAACACGCTACCGCCAAGCTGATGCGCTGTGCGTTCTGGGCGTGTCAGAGGCCCCAAATTTCAACCTCGACTTTGTTGATGCGCAGTGGGCCGTGACGCCCGGTCAAAGCGCTGTGCTGTATGACGGCGACGTGTGCTTGGGCGGTGGCGTGATTGCGTCTGCCAGCGCCACCACAATGGCTTGAGCGGACTCAGTCGCTGCCCAGGGCCAAACGACTGGGTTGGCGTTTTTCAACAGCGAAGCGCAACAGGGCAGCGGTCCTGAAAATGCCGTGCGCAAACTTGCCATAGGGCAGGGTCAAAAACAGCGCCATCACCGCGCCCAGATGCAAGGCCAGTAAAAGTGGCATGCCCACCGTAGCGCCCATCAGCCACAGCAACAAGCCCGTCAAACTGATGAAAAACAACAAGGCAATGAAGCCCAGGTCCATCGGTTTTTGGGCAGCATCGCCGTGCATGGGGTGTCGCTGCAGATTCAAACGCCACAAACCTGCCGTACCTATCAACAGGCTGACGCCGCCGACCGCTCCCAACAGCTTAGGCACACTGGGCAAGGCGTAAGGCGCAGGCCATCCGAAAGCATAGTGGTACAACGTGGCCACGCTGGTCGCAGCAAAGCACAGCATAAAGCCATAGAAGGTCAGATGGTGGCAACGCTTACGCGCGTGAGTCCACGCGTCGTCTTCGTTGTGACAGCCCTCGCCATGACCCCCGTCGAGGTAGGTGAGTTTCAGCACATGGTGCGCGGCCTCGGCCGCAGCAGGTGATGAAAGAGGCGCACCACTGGTCGCGGGTGTCAGGTCTTGCCAAAAACGCCACACACCCAGCGACAGTGCCAACACCGAAAACACAAAGATCGGGGCAAACAGACTGACCATCAGATTGTGCGGAAACAGGGCATAAAAACCACCGGCCACAGGACCTCCAAATAAGGAGCCTTGGCGCAACATGACCAGCACCAAGAACAAGGCCAAGCCTGCCGCCAACGCCAAAGACACCGTCAGTCCGTTGCGTTTGTACAGCGCGCCCAATGCGTGTGGCCAAGCATAGTCGGCATACGTCTGCCCCCGAACAACCGCCAGGGATTGCGGCACATTGACGGCAAACTCATGGGGCGGTGCGTATTGGCAGGCATGCAAACAAGCGCCGCAGTTGTGGCACAGATTGGCCAGGTAATGGATGTCGGCTTTGCCAAAATCAAGGCGCCGGGTCATGGCTGGAAAGACCGCACAAAAACCTTCGCAATAGCGACAGGCGTTGCAAATTTGCATTTGCCGTGCGACTTCGGATTCCTCTGCCGTCAAGGGCAACGCACCATTCGCCAAGGCGATGGCCTCGCGGGTCAAAGCGTCAAGCGATGTCATGCACGTCTCCTTCAAAGGCGTCACCCAAAGCAGCCTTGGCCGCATGGCGTCCGGCGATGCGGCCGAATGCGGTCCCGATGGTCATGCCCACGCCCGCGGTATAGCCTTTGCCCAATACATTGCCGGCCATCATTTCACCCGCCACAAAGAGGTTATCGCTCGGCTGCCCGCCAAAATGCACAGCGGTGGTTTCATTGGTTTTCATGCCCAGGTAGGTGAAGGTGATGCCTGGCTTGACGGCAAAGCCGTAAAAAGGCGCCGTGTCGATAGGCCTCGCCCAATGGGTTTTAACAGGATGCAGCCCCTCGGTATGGCAGTCGTCCAGCGTTGTATGGTCGAAGGTGCCCACACGGCAAGCCTGATTGAAGTTGTGCAAGGTCTGCATGAAAGTCGGCTCATCGAGGCCCAGTTTGTGCGCCAGTTCGGGCAGGGTATTGGCTTTGACGCCGGGAAACACCGGCGGCATGAAACGACCAATCGCCTTGGCATCGATGATGGAGTAGCCGATTTGCCCCGGCTGCAAGGCCACCAGTCGGCCCCAGATCGCATAGCGTTTGGGCCAAAAGTCTTCACCCTCATCGTAAAAGCGTTTCGCCTCTCGGTTGACGACCACGCCCAAAGACACGCAGTCGATGCGGGTACAAATGCCCCCGTCGTATAACGGAGCGCGGGCATCAATGGCCACCATGTGCGCTTGGGTCGGGTCGCCAATCGAATCCGCACCCTGTTCCATCATGTGTTTAATGAGTGTGCCTTGGTTGTAGCGCGAACCCCGAATCAAGAAATTGTCCGCAGGCCATTCGCCCCAAGCGTTTTGCCCCCAGGCCTCGCGCAGCCATTGGATGTTCGACTCAAAGCCACCCGCGGCCAGCACGCAGGCTTTGGCGGTGATGCGTTCGCGGCGTACCGCGCCCCCAGCGCCACCAACGTCTTTGTGTACGACGTGGGCGGCGACAAAATGGCCGTCCGTGATGTCAAGTTCTTCGACCTCGGCGTTGTACTGAATCTGAACCCCCAGGCTCTCGGCGCTGCGGTAATACGCATTGACCAGCGCTTTGCCGCCACCCATGAAGAAGGCATTGGTCCGGGCGGTATGCAAAGCGCCTGACAAAGAAGGTTGAAAGCGCACGCCATGCTTGGACATCCAGGGCCGGCAGGTGGCAGAACGGCGAATCGCCAAGCGAGCCATGTGTTCATCAGTGATGCCGCCCGTGACTTTGAGCAAGTCTTGCCAAAATTCTTCTTCCGGGTAGGACTCGACCAACACATCTTGCGGGGCATCGTGCATGCAGCGCAAGTTGCGCGTGTGTATGGAATTACCGCCGCGCCAATCGCGAGGAGCTGATTCCAAGACCCTGACCGAAGCGCCCGCTTCACGGGCCATCAGCGCGGCGCACAGTGCGGCATTGCCGCCACCAATGATCAATACGTCAACGGTCATAAGGCTTATCTTTAATCTGGCTTGATCTGCGCACGTTTGACAATGTCACTCCAAATACGCTGTTCGTTCTTGATGAAATTGGCGAAGTCACTCGATGGCCCGCCGCCGCCCACCGCATTGTCGGTGGCAAAACGCTCGGTCACCGCGCTCGAGCGCAGGGCTTTGTAAGACTCTTCTTGTAAGCGCTTAACAATCTCGGGCGGGGTGCCCGCTGGCGCCAGCATGCCGTACCACTGCGAAGTTTCAAAATCCTTGAAGCCCAACTCGGCCACGGTGGGCACTTCAGGCAAGGCCGCAATGCGCTGGGTGGTGCCGACCGCAATGGCCCGCAATTTACCCGCGCGAATCTGCGCGCCCAGTGCGGGCATGCCGGCAGACGACGCTTGCGTGCGACCGGCCAGCAAGTCGGTCAATTGCGGACCGGTGCCCCGGTAAGGAATGTGCGTGATGTACATGCCGGTGACCAGTTTGAGGTACTCCATGGCCAAATGACCCGCACTCGCATTGCCAGCTGAGCCATAGTTCAGTTGGCCCGGGTTCTTTTTGGCGTAGTCCACAAACTCTTTGAAGTTTTTGGCAGGTACGTCGGGGTGAATCACAAACACGTTGGGAACTTTGGCCAGCAAGGTCACTGGCATGAAGTCTTTATTCACATCGTAAGGCTGGTTCTTGAGCATGTAGGGGTTGACCGCCAAAGTACCCACATGGCCCAAGATGATGGTGTGCCCATCCGGCGCGGCCTTGGCCACGTCCTGCATGGCCGAGACCCCTGCACCTCCAGGTTTGTTTTCAACATAAACGCTGACACCCAATTGCTTGGTGAGCTCGGCGGCCACGGAGCGGGCGACGATCTCGCTGGTCCCGCCGGGCGCAAAGGGAACCACAAAACGAATCGCTTTGGAAGGCCAAGGCGCATCCGCATGGACCAGCCCAATCAATGAACAGCCCCACAAGACCATCCCCGCGATGACAATGTGGCGACGTGTTAAATGTTTCATGCAATGCTTCCTAAGGATGAAGTCCACAGTGTGGGGCTCGGAGACTCTTTTTTAAAATTGGTATTTACGCAGGCCACCATCGACCGGAATCACCGCACCGGTGATGTAGCTGGCCAAGGGTGAGGCCAAAAAGGTCACCAGATTGGCCATGTCTTCGGGCTCACCGTAGCGGCCCATCGGGATTTCGTTCTCGCACTGCCACTGGCGGTATTCCGGTGTGTAGTTGCGAAAGATTTGCTCCGAGTGAATGCGCCCGGGTGGCACACAATTGACCGTGATGCCGTGCGGCCCGACCATGCGCGACAGGCCCTTTGCCCAACTGTGCAGTCCCGCTTTGGCACAAAACGCACCGTTGGTGTGCTCGGGCTCACTCTTGCCGGTGATGTTGATGATGCGACCCCATTGGCTTTCGATCATCTGATCGATCAAGGCATCGGCCACTTGGCGCGGACGGTGAAAGTTAAGCGTGATGGCTTCTTGCCAAGCCTCTTCGCTCACATGCAAATCCTTGAAGCTGCGTGAACCCCCTGCGTTGTTGACGAGAATGTCCACCCGGCCCAAACCGGCCATGGCTGCGCCTGCAAGCTTTTGTGCGGCATCCTCCGGATACAAGTCCGACTCAATGATGACGGGGCGGTGACCGCCAGCGGCCACAATTTCATTCGCCAGTTCTTCCAGTTTGTCGACACGACGGGCCGAGACGGCCAATCGCACGCCCTCGGCGGCCAGGGCTTTGGCTATGCCGCGTCCAATTCCCACACTGGCGCCGGTCACGAGGGCTGTTTTATTCTTCAGTTGCAGGTCCATACAGGCTTCCTTCAAAATGATATTCCAAATCATCTCATGCCTTCAACGCTATTTATTACTAGAATCTGTGATCAAAAGTCTTTTGGAGTTTCTATGGTCTGGGTGAAATTAATGGCAGGACTGGTGCTCTGTGCCCACCTTCCTGGGGCCTGGGCTCAAAACACTGGCGGTCAACGCACGGCGCTGATTGTCGGGATTGGTCAATATGGCTCGCCCGACATCCCCTCGCTGAGTGGGGTGGCTTTTGACATGGACAGCGCCCGCAAAATGGCCTTGGCTATGGGCATTGAGACTAAAAACATCAGCATGCTGCGTGACGGCGCGGCCACCAAGGCCAATATCCTGAGCCAATTCAAAAAATTGAGCGACAACACGCCCGAAGGCGCTCGCGCCTTCATTTACTTTTCAGGACATGGCACCCGCTGGCAAGACCCGCAAGCCGGGGGTTGCGTGGAAGGACTTCTGACCTACGACGGTCAGACCTTGACGCACAAAGAGATCGCCCAAGCGACCGACAAGCTCAGCCAAAAAGCAGACAAAGTCATCGCCCTGTTTGACGCCTGCCATTCGGGCGGGGTGACCCTGGCGGGAACGCGGGGTCTGAACACCGCCTTGAGCACCCCTCTTTTTGCACCCAAATTCTTTCTCAAAGCAGGTGCCGGGCGGGACATCTGCAGTCAGCCCACCAACATGGTCTCGCGCAGTCTGTTTGGTGAAGCGACCCGCTTGAATGCGCTGGCAGAAAACTTGGTGCAGATCACCTCCTCACGCCCTGACGAAGTGAGTTTCGATGAACCCGGCAAAGGCGGCTTGGCCACGCAAGGCATCCGCGATTGCTTGCTCGGTCAGGCCAAAGACCTGGACGGCTCGGGTGCGGTGTCGATGACCGAAATTCAAATGTGTGCGCAAGAAAGCATCAACGCGAAGTTGGAAAACTCCCCAAACTTGAAGCCGCACCATGTGCATGTTTTAGGCACACGCAATTTGATCCCGGTAGCCGTCGTCAAGCCCCCGCCTGCACCTGAAAAACCCGTGACCATTGCCATGGCAGCGGTTACGCCTACGCCTACGCCTACGCCTACGCCTGCACCTGCACCTGCACCTGCACCTGCACCTGCACCTGCACCTGCACCAGCACCAGCACCTGCACCTGTTATGCCTGCAACCTTGTCCGCATGGGTTGACGAGCCTCTGCAGGAGCCGCGCATCCTAGAGACACCGTCGACGCCTTGGTCGGTCTCAGCAGCCACTTTGCGCGATGTAGAGCAACAGAAAAACCCACGCCGCAAAGTCGATGTGCAACTGAGCAAAAGCAGCCTTCAAATTGGCAAGGATGCTTTGGAGCTGACGATCAAATCCAGTCACGACGGTTATGTGTATTTGGTCTTGCTCGGCAGTGACGCGCAGAGTTTCTATGTGCTGTTCCCCAACGGTTTGGACAAAGCCAACCGGATCAAAGCCAACCAGCCCCTGCGCTTGCCCAAACCCGATTGGCAAGTCAAAGCCGCAGGCCCGGCAGGCACAGACCAATTGTTGGTCATCGTGTCCGACTCACCGCGGCAGCTCGACAGTTTGACCCTGGCCGAGCCCACCAGCGCCGCGCCTTTTACCTACTCACTCAACAACTTGCAAGGCCGCAGTGCCTTGATCCGTTATCTGACTGGGGGCAACACCTCTATGCGCTCTGAAAGCTTTGGTGCCAAACTTTTAAGTGTCCAGGAGGTTCTATGAAGGGGAGCGCTGTTGCGGCCTTGGCCTTCGGCTTGACCCTTGCCAGCTTGCAACTGCACTTGTGGGCACAACCCTTGAGCAAAGCCTCGGTGGCAGACATCGAGCAGCAACTGGCTCCCACGGCAGCCAAGACACGTAGTTTGAATGGCGCCCGCAATTTAGTGCCTGAAGTGCGCAGCATCGATCTGGTGATTCAGTTCGATCTGGGCTCTGCCAAATTGCAAGAAAACAGCAAACCTCTTCTCGACAATCTGGCGCAGGCCATGAAAGGCGAGCGGCTGAAAGAGATGAAGTTCAAGATCGAAGGCCACACGGATGCCTCTGGCAGCGCCAGTCTCAACGACAAGTTGTCGCTTGAGCGTGCCCAAGCGGTGCTGCAATTCATACAGCAAAAGCAAATCACACCTGAACGCCTTGTTGCAGAAGGCAAAGGCTTTCGCGAATTGCTGATGCCCGACAAGCCGCAAGCGATGGAAAACCGCCGTGTTCGCATCACAACCTTCCAATGAAAGTAAAAAGATGAAATTCGGACTCTGGGTCACAGTGGTGCTCACTTGCAGCGCAGCCGCAGCCCAGAATGCCTATCTGATTACGCCGGCTGAAATGAAAGCCTCCATGGATGCACCGCCCAGACTGAGCGCCAAAGCCGCGCCAATCAAAGACGCACCGGCGATCCAGGTGACTGCACCAACGCTGACCGGGCCCGTCAAATCACCCACACCCATCAGTGTGAAATTCCAGCCCACAGCGCCCAGCGCGATCAAACCTGAAAGTTTCAGGGTGCTTTACGGCAGCTTTGAGATCGACATCACCAAGCGTCTGCTCAACGTGGCCAAAGTCACCGAGCAAGGCGTTCAAGTCAGCGAAGCCAGCCTGCCCAATGGCAAACACAAACTGCTATTGGAGATCGAAGACACTGCGGGCCGCAAGGCCAGCAAGTTGGTTGAATTTGAGGTGAATTGAATTGGCCAACATGCTCCCTGTTTCTCGTCGCCAAGGGATCACCTGGGCCTTCGCTGCAGGTGCACCCGCCCTTGCAGGTCTTGCGCTGGCGCAGGCGGCAGCATTGCCACCCACTTTATCGCCAAGGCCAGGCCCGATGGTTACAGCCTCGTCATGCTGGCGGGCGCGAACACCGCCTCATCCTTCCCGTTTGTGGTGGCCGTGCGCGCGGAACATCCGGCCAAGACCCTGGACGATCTGATGGCCATGGCCCGCCAAGAGCCCGCTCGAGATGCGCAACATGGTCGAGCAATACATCGTTCGCTGGCGTGGTGTCGTGGACAAGGCCGGCATCGCGCGTCAGTAAATATTCCTCAACATTCGATCAAAGTGGAGAGACCATGGGAAGCCATATCAAGTGCAGCTTGAACGGAAAAATCGCCACCCTGACCCTCAGCCGTGCCGATGAGGGTAACCGCCTGAGCAATGCCATGGCGTTGGATCTCATCGCCGCGCTAGACGCCGCACAGGCTTGTCCGGTTGTTGTTTTACGCGCTGAAGGCAATGACTTTTGCTTAGGCCGCGACATGCAGCCGCCGCCGCCCGGCTCCAACGTCAGCGCCATCGACGTGTTGCGCGATGACGCTGCGCCCATGATGGCTTTGTACGAAGCCTTTCGCCGGCGCAAAGACCCCGTGATCGGTCTGGTCCAAGGCAAAGCCTGGGGCATCGGCATGGTGCTCTCTTCCCTTTGCGATCTGACCCTCGCTGAAGCCGGCAGCAGTTTTCGGCTGCGTGAACTCGAGCGCGGCATTCCGCCTTGCATCGCCATGGCGCCACTGCTCGACAAGATGCCGGCCAAGGCACTGGGCTACCTGGTCTTGTCTGCCGAAGAAATGGATGCGCAAACCGCCCTGATGTTTGGTGTGGTCAGCACCATCGTCCCTGCGGGTCAGCTCGAAGCAAGTGCCGCCAACTTGGCGCAGCGTCTGTTGGCCTTTCCGCCCGAGGCGGTTGCCGCCGTCAAGCTGTACCTGGCCACATCACCACGCCACCAAGCGGCCAGCGCGGAAAACTTCGGGGCCAGCTTGCTGGCGAATGTGCTGGCCTCCAGGGCCTCACATGCGCCAACTTGATGCACCGATGTGATTGACCAAACCAACGCGCAAGGCTACAACCTGCGTTGCTACCCGAC
>Ga0214919_10008950_pt1 | contig 13025 bp, 10 predicted proteins | sample LL1503_MetaG_FD_177994 | JGI IMG/M metagenome (GOLD analysis project Ga0214919, IMG submission 177994) | Freshwater microbial communities from Lake Lanier, Atlanta, Georgia, United States - LL-1503 | ecosystem: Environmental > Aquatic > Freshwater > Lake | place: USA: Georgia | collected...
AAATGGTGCTGATTTGTCGGTAGCACAAAAAGTCGATTTAGCTCGCTGGGAAAAACCGATCAAAGCAACTGGCGTTCAACTGGATTAAACACCCCAAAGCGTCCAGACTCTGGACACCCCTTACCCGGCCAGAGCCTGCAAATATATAAAGCAACTAAGCTGCTTTGAGTTTTCAAGAATTTAAATTGTCAATGAATTGGGTCTACATACTTGGGGGAATGCCAGGTAAAGCATAAAAATTTAAATCATCAATAGATATTAAAATTTATTTGTTAACCTATGTGTTCACTATATCCAGGAATTCCCTTGATCTCCAAGTATTCGTTCAGCCCAAACTCACCCCACTCGCGGCCGTTTCCTGACTGCTTGTACCCTCCAAATGGCGCACCACGATCGACGGGCGGGTAGTTAATCTGTACATTACCCGCACGCATGCGTCGAGCAACGCTGCGAGCTCTATTTAAATTTGCAGACTGAATGTAAGCAGCCAAGCCATAAGCCGTGTCGTTGGCAATGCGCACAGCATCTTCATCGTCCAAGTAACCAATTACGCTGAGCACAGGGCCAAAAATCTCCTCACGAGCAATCAACATATTCGGAAACACATTTGCAAATACTGTGGGTTTTACAAAGTAGCCTAACGGCAAACCTGCTGGCCGGCCTGTTCCACCCGTTACAAGTGTGGCACCTTCTTTGACCCCCGAGTCGATGAGCATTTGGACTTTTTCGAACTGTGCGCGATTTGCTACTGGCCCGAGAGAGATTGATTCGTCAGTCGGCTGGCCTATACGAATATTGACTGCGGCACGTTTAGCTATCTCTATCACTTCATTCATTCGGCTTTGTGGAACAAGCATACGAGTTGGGGATACGCAAGACTGGCCGCTATTATTAAAGCATCGGTTCACACCCATTGTCACAGCGCGCTCGAAGTCGACGTCGTCAAGCAGAATATTTGCAGACTTACCGCCAAGCTCCTGCCCCACTCTCTTAACTGTATCTGCTGCAGCCTTAGCCACTGCAATGCCGGCTCGCGTCGAACCGGTGAAAGATACCATGTCCACGTCTGGGTGGGATGCGATAGCTTGCCCAGCGACTGCGCCGAAGCCATTGACCAGGTTGAAAGCACCATCTGGCAATCTCACATCATGGACTATTTCAGCAATTATGAGAGCACTAAGTGGAGATACTTCACTGGGCTTAAGAACCACAGTACATCCTGCAGCGATAGCAGGCGCAAGTTTGCAGATTACTTGGTTTATCGGAAAGTTCCAAGGCGTAATAAGGCCGCACACGCCTATCGGCTCTTTCGTAACTAAAGTAGTTCCCTTAAGATACTCGAACTCAAACTGCTCAAGAACTTTGACAGTCTGCGCACAATGCTCAGGTCCACTTGGAAAATGCACAGATCGAGCGCTGGCAATTGGTACCCCCATCTCCAGTGACATAGCCCGACACAGGTCTTCTTTTCGTGCATGCAAGCCCGCTTCAAGAAGACGGAGCCAATGGATTCGCTGGACCAAAGTTGATGTGGACATGTGCACAAAGGCGCGACGCGCTGCCGCGACTGCTTCGTCCACGTCTCGGGCGTTGGCGGCTGCGATTCGCGCCACCACCTGCTCTGTGGCAGGATTAATAACGTCGAAAAACATTTCTCCATGGGTACTGCGCCACTCACCATCAATATAGGACTGGTTCAGGTGCTTGTAATCTTGCATAAAATTTTCAGTCAAGGGTTATGTTGATTGACTTAATCATTTCACCGTAACGTACGAAGTCAGACCTGATGGTGTCTTGCAGATATGCGGCTGAGGCATTGTCAGCAGGACTTGCCCCTCCTGCAATCAGCTTTTCACGAACAGCCGGTTTGGCAAGCGCCTCAACCAACGCTACATTGAGCTTAGCTAGAACATCTTGAGGAATCCCCTTAGGACCGATGATGCCATACCATAGAGTGGGAATTGCGTATTTAGGCAGTCCAGCAGCAGCAGCAGCATCGGAGATCGATGGAACTCCGGGTAGTGCTGCCATAGTTTTTGGCGAAACTGCAATTGCGGTCAATGTTCCTGCTTTCACATAGGGCAGAGCGCTTGCGTCTCCAAGCACGAAAGACAACTGCCCTCCGATCAGGTCAATCAACGCTGGCCCAGTACCCTTGTAAGGTACGTGCAGCACTTTCGTTCCAACTTCCCGCTGCAAAACCTCTCCTGAAATGTGTTGAATGCTGCCATTGCCAGTGGACCCATAAGATACTCCTTCGGATTTTTGTCGAGCCTTATCGGCTAAATCTTTAAAGCTTTTTATGCCGCTCTTAGGAGATACAACAAAAATATTAGAAGTATTGGCAACCATGCCAATTGAAGAGAAGTCTGTACGAGAGTCAAAGGATACATTTTTCACTAGGTGGGGAGCCACGTCCACAATACTTGTAGTGACAAGCAGCAGGGTGTAGCCATCCGGAGCTGCACGTGCTACGTTACTGGCTGCAACGAGCCCATTGGCTCCAGGCTGGTTAATTAGCACCACCGGTTGACCCAACGAGACGCTCATGGCTTCGCTAAGCATCAGACCCACCAGATGGACAAATCCGCCTGGAGCAAAAGGAATGACCAAGGTAACAGGTTTGTTGGGAAAACTGTCTGCGCGTGCAAATGATGCGGCCAATAAGAGCACTAACAACGACATGTGGGTTAACTTCTTGATAATTTTCATGATGAGTAGTCCATTGCGAAGATTAGATTTAACAAAAAGTTTAATCAGGGATTAGGTTTAAAAGTCTCGCCAAATATACGCATCCAGTTGCCGCCCATCAGTTGAGCAATCTCTGGCTCTGAGAATCCTCTTCGGTGCAGCTCAGGGATGATATTAGGTACACCAGAGGGGTTCTTTATCCAGTCGGACCATCCTTCATGCGGGGCCATAGTCATTTGGTTAGCTGGAGCGCTTTCACGGGACCAGCGCGCATATCGCCACCAAGTGCGCACTGCACCAGTATGGCCAGGGCAGTAATCAGTACCGATGGCCACCGAATCAATACCTATTAGGTCAACAACCCAAGCCACCATGTCGCCGAATTGCTCCAATGTTGTAGCGGCTCCATATTGGGTCATATTGCGGTTCGGAGAGAGCCCAATCACACCGCGTCTGGAAGCTAGCGCCTTTATGGACTCTGTGGTTTTCTGTCGGCCAGCTCCGTAGACGCCTGCACCAACAAACTCGCGGGGATTAGCATGGGTAATTGCCACAGGCACAGCCGAAAGATCTATTGCCTCCAGTGTCGTACGCTCACCGCAGTGAGACAAGTCGATCATGATGCCGACCTTATTCATCTCCTCGATAGCCTTGCGGCCAAAGCGCGATGAAATACCTGTGTCTTTCTCTTCCCAGTAACCACATCCAATGTAATTTTGTAGGTTGTATGTCAACTGCATGATGCAAACACCATTTTGACGGAACATGCTAAATAAGTCTAAGTTGTGTTCGACTGGAGATGTATTTTGAAATCCAAAAACTATTGCAGTTCGGCCCGACTTGCGAATGGATTCGATTTCTTGGACTGAACTAGCTTGGGCGACAAGATCGCTGTTAGCATTCAATACTTGCTTCCACTTACCTAAAATTTCAAGCGTTTGTGCAGCATTCTCCCAAACGCATATAGTGGTATTGACACAGCTAATTCCTCCCGAACGGTATTCTTCGAACCACTTGCGTTCGGGGGTAGGCATTGACAAACCATCAACCAATGCATAGGTCTGTCCTTTGAAGCTTGCTCCTTCCTGCACAACTTTAACTTCGATGTTCTCATTAACTTTGTTCATCTTTTTTCTCCTTGATCAGAAACTCTTTAATGGGTCGGCACCCTGGTTCAGGATGAGGTGTTCGACAGATTCGGGAACTAGCAGTGCTGTACCAGCTTTTAGCAATGAGTTGTAATCGTTCCGACTTATTTTTATGCCGTTTTGAGCAGAATGCATAGCCATTGATACTTCACTGTGGCATTGGGAAATAGGTGTGATTTCATGGTCGCCACGACTTTCAGGTCGCATACATACTAAAAGGAAACCATCATCTTGCAGGGGTGTCCAGTTAATGCTTGCGACAAGCGATTGGACAATTGTTTCGCAATTTTCCGTGAGATTTCCTTCGTTGTACCAAGGACCTTCAAGTTGCGGACCAGCCATTGAATAACCAGCGACATTTTTACCATTTACTTCAGTAGACCGCCAAAGCATAACTGTCAATAATCCTTTACGAGCACCACGTAGCACAATGGCGCGGCCTAACCAGGCGTCTTGAGCTTCAACCATTAGGACTGCCCCGGTACCGATATGAGAATGAAGGCATCGTTCAATCGCAAGATCCATAGCACTTGAGGCGGCTGCCAAAGATGATGCTCTGTGCGCTTGCAAAATAAGAGGCCCACCTTCAACTGGCCATGATCGCTCTGCATCTGGAAAAGTAAGTGGGCAGACTCTGAAATTTGCGCAGTGACCAAGTGCTACGGCAACAGCCGGTTCTCCGCGTTGTTGTGAGAAAGAAACCAGAGTACCAGCCTCCTCGGCTACTCCAAGCAACATACCGTGGCCTTGCAAGGCCGTTTGCACAGCCCGAGCTAGCTCCCCAGGGCCGATAGTCAGCACCTGGGGCTCAGGAGCCGTGTCTGAAACAACGACATTCAAGGCAATGCCTGACGTCAACGGTAATGGTGCCAGCTCGCTTTCAGCACCCGGATTTTCTGGGTCAGGCTTTAGCGTGAAAGGCCATCGGCCGTTTCGACCTAACGCCATGTCTTCTGCAATGGGTGCTCCTTGCATGAATGTTCCTCGCACAGACTTGGGGAATGCTGCCTCGAACTTCTCCATTCCGTAAAAGGCAAGCACAAAACGGATTGATTCAAATGGTGTGAAACTTGCAGAGAGCCAGGGTTGACGAAGTGAGCTGTAATTTGCACCAATAAGTGACTGAACGCGCACAATTGCGTGGCGAAGGTCGGGCCTTTCGCACAAAACACCAGCAAGTGGGCGGCTAGCCGGTAAGCTGCGCAACAAGTGCCACGCCTTAAGTACCTGTATACCTAAGTCAAGGTCAGTCTCAAATTCCAGGTAAGTCAATCGACGACGCAAGCCTCGACGAACATCACGGGGTGCTGAACTACAACGGTACCAAAAATAATCAGGCTCTTCCTCGCCCTTAGCTTTAGATTCAGCAATGACCCAGTCGAAGTCATTTTCAATGATACGCAGTAGCTCTCCAACTTGCATCTCCGGATGAGCATCAACTTTTTCGACAACTTGGAAACTATTTACGCAGCCCTCGACAATGTCAGGATGTAATTCAAGTATCAGTGAGTGAAGTACTTCGCAAGCTTCAGATTGAACATTTACCCGCGACCAATTTACCAGCCGTTTTAGAGAAATCGATTTTCGCCCATCTTTCGAAAATTCCGTAATCCCAACGCTACGAATAGCATGTTCTATTCGACGCAATTCGACAGCAGTGTCCTGCGGTGATGCAAATACTCCATCGTCGGGCCGTGAGCCTTGGGTAAAGTAGGTAGCTGCTTTATTTAGAAGAGACTCAAAAGTGCTGGCCATATCCGAGGAAAGCACGGGCATACGATTGATGGCATCAACTAATGCACTCTCGTGTATTTGGCTCCATTGGTGAATCTGATGAGGATGGTTTGTTGCATAAGCAGCAAGTCCCGTGGCAGCCGAATTACCAAGACCAAGAAACCTTCGGTAGTCAGGTGCCAGGCGAACAGCCTTAGGGCTTCTGATGCGTGCGAGATGATCTACCAGATCAAATACATATTCGCGCAGCATGAAGGCGGAGCAGAACTGCGCATGGTATGGGCGGCGCAGCGGGTGATTAGCACCATAGCCATCCAACGGCAGTGTGCCCAACTGGCCGTTACCAATAAAAGCAGTAGTGCGAAGGATGTATCCCACCGAAGCTAGCTCATCCAGATCAGGCTGAAGACCTTGTGCGAGGCTTTCCACTACGGAATTAAAAATACGTGTGCTTCGGTTCCCTCGAGCATATATAAGTGTGCCGTAATCGGCAAAGCCGGCTCGCTGCTTTGGCACCTCTCGGCGCAGTAAGGCCTCGCGCTGAGCTGTCCATTCTCCTTGGCATAAAACTCCCATTGCGTCCCAGCTAGCTGCGAAGTTTCGGTCGGTCTTCTTGTCTTCAGGCAACTTATCAGAGATTAGAAAAAAATAAAATATATGTCCTTCACCACGCAGTCGATACAAGACCTCACCTCGGCCATCTGCATCCAACTCAAAGCGCAACTTGTCCACTTGGAAACGGCTACGCACCATCTCACTCATAGCAGCGCGTGGGAAGCTCAACGGGTCCGGCACGACCCCCCTCGCCCGTTGGGCGCTCATCAATTCAGCTGAGTTGCGCTGGGAGAATGCTATTTCACTCATGAGGCTATCCCCCCCAGTCCCATGCTTTCAATGAGGTATTGAGGGTTGACTTTCATGATGCCCTCTTGAAGGTCTGGTTCAAGTTCATTTAGAAATTCATATGGCTCGGGGAGGCCCATTTCAAAAGGCCAGTCGGAGCCAAACAGAACGCGGTCAGGACCGAATTCCGATGCAACTAACGACAAGGTTTCTGGGCTGTGCGTAATGCAATCAACGCAAAATCGCTTCATGGCGGTTCGCACCTTCTCTCCACCTAGGTAAGTGCCCTTTCGGTCAGTATCCTGGCCGCGTTGCAACCGCCCAGCCACTGCGGCAAAGCTACCCCCGCCATGCGCCAGACAAAAAGTGATGCCAGCATACTGCTCAAGTACTCCGGACATGGTCAGGTGGGCTGCAGCGATTGCCGTCTCAGTTGGGCCACCCAAAAGATTGGTTAATGAAAATCGCGATAAACGAGTGTCACAGGCGCCGGCAGGATGAAGCATCAGGAATGCTCGCGCCTTGTCCAAGCTCCTCCAAAGTGGTGCGTAGTCTGGGTCCGACAACATTCTGCCTCGCCTAGAGTCGCCAGCAGGCATTGCAAAAAGACGGTGACCCTTTGCGATAGCATTGTTGGCCGCCTGATGGGCTGCAGTTGGATGGTACATCGGCAGGTGAAACATAGGTTTAAGCCTGTTAAAGCCATCTATCTTGCTAACCAACGAGTCATTCAGAAGCGTGGTCCAGGCTATAGCTTGTTCCTCATTTAGCTGCTCACGATAAAGAGTTGGAGGCACAGAGACCCAGGTTTGGGCGACGGCATTCTTGTCCATCCAGTCGATCAGCATTGAGGGCTGATACAGCTCGCGCTTTTTGAGAGGCGCGCCATCTACATTGACATGGCCATCGCCCCATTTAACTCCCGCCACGCCAAACACCTGCGACTGAGTAAGCGGGATCATGTGGGCATGCACGTCAAGTCTGATGTTGTTAATCGTTATTGGCATGACAGCTCTATGTGATGATTAAATTCAAATTAAGCTGAGTTTCTTAGGATCAGCGAGCGTTTAATGGTAATAAATTTGCTGTTGGAGTCTTCTGATGCGTCCTCTTCAAAAAAGCGACGCACATGCTCCGATGTTTTCTTTGGGTCAGAGCTAAGAGTGGTTAGAGAAGGTCTTAGATATGCACCCATTTCGACGTCACCAAAACCAATAATGGCAACTTCGCCTGGAACTGAAATGCCCAAGTCACTCAGAGCTGCCATTGCGCCGGCAGCAATTTCGTCACTGCCCGCTTGTATACCGGTGAATGATAGGCCCTTCTCAAGTGCCTCCACAACTGCGGCACGTCCTGCGGCATATCTGTATTTCCTATCCCAAACTAAATCTGGAAGGAAGCGTCCATCAGCTTGCATCGCCGCACGGTAACCTCGAAAGCGCTCTGCGCCAATTGCAGAGCCAAGCATCCGGCCAACGTAGGCGATTCGTTTGTGACCTCTGGCCAGAAGATATTCAACAGCGCGACGTGAGGAGTCTTTCTCGTCATATACGACGGAGGGGACTGAAAAGCGGGTGAGGTTCTGACCAACTGACACAACTATCGTCCCATTTTTTTGCAGCATAGTAATCATTGGTAGAATAGATGCAGGCACTTTATCCGACATTGCAATAATCACACCGCGCAGACTCATTGTGAGTGCACGACGGAAGAAGTCATCCAAGCGTAAGTCACTGTGACCTTGGTTAAACAGCATTAGATCAATGCCCACTACCTCTAGGGCTGACTGCATATGCAGCGTCAATTCTGAGAAGTGACGCTGCGCCAAATCACCCACCAAAAGCGCAACAGTGTTACTGCGGCCCTTGCGCAGACTTTGAGCCATTGGATTAGGTCGGTAACCCAATGCTTTAATCGCCGCCTGAACCCGCTCACGCATCTCAGGGGCAACTGTCATATTGCCATTTTGCACACGAGAGACTGTAGCCAAAGATACCCCCGCCTTTTGAGCTACTTGCGTTACAGTGATCATAGTTTTATGGTGACTTTAAAAGCAGAGTTGTACTTGATCAGTATGTCGACATATGTGTAACCTGAAGGCCGGGTTGGGCTAGGAATATTAGGCACATATTTGTTCCAATTAGTTGGTTCGAATCTGATACTTTGACGAAACTAGTAACCACAATACATATGCTTGGAAACAATGAATTAATGGTCCAGTTCAACCTCACTTGGTAGACATATGACAGGGTCACCTATTCAAACTAATACGCTATATTTCAAGGAAAGAAAACGATTTCTCAAGTTCATCGTAACGGCTCGAATGTGCATCGTCAATAGAAAATCTCAAGGTCAAACCCTAAGCTAACTTTTCTTGACAAGCCAACATTTCAAATTTCAGTGTGTATTTTGCTTAGAACTTGCCCCTTCAATACTTTGAATTCATTTGACAAGTTTGAACTAAGGTTTTGTCGTCAGGGCAATAGACTTGCAAGTGAAAGCAAAATATTAGGCTTAGCGCCCCCTACTCGGATTCCGCCCGAGCAGCAAACAACTTCGAAAGCGCCCGCGCCTCGGACGTCACGATCTCGGCCATCCGATTTCGGGCTCGTTCGTACCTAGACGTCGGCGCACCAATGCTTAATGCGCCGAGCACCTCGCCCCTGACTCCGAATATGGGTGCGGCGATTCCCGATGCGCCCAGCACATTGGCATCACGAACTTCAGCGAACCCCGATCGCCTCGAAAGTTCCAACGTACGGTTGATGGCGTTACGGCTGGTGATTGTTTTGGGCGTTATTTTCTCTAGCGTGGAGCGATTAAGGATGCGGTCCGAGGCGTCCGCATCCAGATGCGAAAGGATTGCCAAGCCGATAGAGGTGCAATAGACCGGTCGGACTTCAAGCAGAGATGCGTCGTAACGGACCTCTTGGGGACTCAGCGCCTTGGCCAAGTACTGAATGCCACTGTCTGTCAGTACACCGATGAAAGCGGATTCCTTGCTCTCTCGAGCCATGCGCAAAAGTATAGGCTCCGCGCGTGAGACGAGGCGTGCGCGAAGACCACCTACGTAGCCGACTCCTCGCAACTCGGGGGGAAGGACATAGGCAGAACCTTCCCTTTCAAGGTAGCCACGGCCAGCGAGGGTGGTGAGCAGGCCTTGCATGCTGCTTTTCGGGAGGTCTAGCTTGCGAGCCACTTCCGTCACGCTCAAGGGCCCCTGCTCCACCGAGAATAGCTCTAGAAGGTCGAGAACTCGGGCTGCAGACTTGACCTCGTTATTCATGAATGAAAGTTTCTCCCTTTAGTTTTCAATTGCTTATCTTAATAGATGCCTGATTAGCAATTTTCTTAAAAACTGCCTCTTGTGAAGCAACGAACTGCGTGAATTGCTCGCTATTGAGGTAGGTCGGAAAGTAGCCAATAGTTGCTAACCTCTTTTTTACTTCAGGATCTTCTATGACCTTGCGCAAGGCTACCTCCAGTTTTTCAGTAATATTATTTGGCGTCCCTGCGGGTGAGGCGATACCAAACCACGCAGTGGAAACGACGTCAGTATATCCAGACTCGGCGAAAGTAGGCACGGTCGGATAAACTACAATCCGGCGTTCTTCAGGCACGGCCAGAATGCGGAGCAAACCAGCGTCTACTTGGCTCTTAACATCAGCTAGGTATGTGCTGCCCACTTCAACGTGACCACCAAGGATGGCTTGCACCGACTCGGGTGCTCCGCGGAAAGGCACCTGTTCAATTTTCAGATTACCCGCTGAGTACTTAAACATCTCCATAAAAAAGTGGCTTTGCGCACCCACACTAGAAGTTGCATAGTTGAATTTTCCTGGATTCGCTTTCACGTCGGCCACCAGCTCTTGCAGAGTCTTCCACGGCGCGTCTCGCTTAACTACTAATGTCATTGGCTGTGTGCCATACATAGCGATAAAGCGAAAATCAGAGTTCTTATAAGAGACTGACATAATTGTCGGGACAGTTCCGTTTGATCCAGAATTTGCAACGAGCAACGTGTAACCGTCAGCCTTTGCGGTCGCAACGGATGCAGGCGCTACAGTGCCACCCCCTGCAGCCTTTGGTGTCACAACTACAGGCACACCAAGTAATGGGCTAAGTGCATCCGCGATGATCCTAGCTCCCTGGAATGTGGAGCCCGCGGTGCGATGGGTTACAAGTTCGATCGCACGAGATGGGTAGATGTCGTCAGCCCACACAATAAGTATCGGAAAGAAAGTCAACACACAGCCTGTCATCAGCCGATTTTTGATTGAAGAAATCATTTGTCTTTCCTCTATTAAGCTAGCGATCTATCTTAAATAACTTGCGCGCCTCGGCAGGAGTAGCGGGCTTCCGGCCTAGGCTTCTTGCTAAGTTCGCAGCGGCGGCAACGAGATCACTATTGTGTGAAGCTAAGCTGTTGTCCGGCATACTGCGACTGCTTTCGAAGCCGACTCTGATGCCATCAAAGTCGTTAGCGATCCCAAATGCCATGGCACGGAACTGACGATCACCGGCCGCAGAAATCACGCGGATTGCATTAGGGAAGAGTCTAGAAGCTTCATCGATTGTGTACATCAGACTTCTGAAATCTGCGTAGATCATCGGGATGTATGGAAATAGCAGCGAGATGTAGTTAGCTGCAGGGTCAATGCCTTCATCCACCAGGTGACGACGTAAGCGATGTAGGGAGTGAGGGCCAAAAATCTCCCACTCGATTTGACCGTTACGCTTGTGATAAACCTCTCTAATGTAAGAACGTATAAAGCGCTCTGAATTCACAAAGGTAGCTTCTTTATCGTAAAAACCGTCGGGGTGATAGAAGTCATATGAAGCAGTTGCCGCTCCGTAATAGTCCGGCTCAGGATCTAGACTAAGAAGCGGAAGACGTTCTTCATCGGTTGGGAATAGCATCGCTCCGCTCACTGGATCAATACGGTCGCCCACACCGTTAGTGGTCTGCAAGAGAACGTCACACTTTTGACGAATGAGCTTGATCGCCTTTTCGTACAACTTAGGATCGGCGCTATTTGCACCATTCTCGTCCCGGGCATGAAAGTGACAACAGCTCGCGCCAACCTTGAAACACGCGTATGCTTCTGCGGCGATTTCCTCAGGGGTCATGGGCACTGTGTAGTCCTTCGTGCTGCGAGTGCGTCCGCCGTTTGGGGCAACAGTAATTGCAATGAGTTTTCCGGTCATACTAGTCCTCGAAGTTGTTAAGTTAGGGATTAAAAAAAAAAGAGTTGAAGGAATAAAACAAAGAACATAGGATTAGCCTTTTCAGGCCTTCATTCTGGCGATGCCTTCGAGTGCAAGTCCATACCCCAACAAAGGCTGAAGCCGCTGCTTCAACTCCTCTGTCATTACCACTCGTGTGTACCGCCGAACGAGTCGAGTCTGTTTAAGCAACAATTTGGCAAGCTCCCATGCTCTTGGCAGCACCTCTGAACGAGAGAGCACTTCGTTGTAGAGGCCAAGCTTTAGGGCCTCCGATGCACTAATTTTCTGAGCAGTTAGAAGGAAATATCTACCTCTTGTCAACCCCATTAACAAAGGCATGATGAAGTGCATACCATCACCAGGCACCATTCCACCCTGAAAATGAGCCGTATCTTGAAGAAAAGCATCATCTGAAGCGAGCACGATGTCCGAAAGCAAAGGGATCTCAGCATGCCGCACTGCTGGACCATTGATCGCGCTAATTACCGGAACCTCAATGTTTAGTAGGTTCATCAGCAAGTGTTTGCCTTCCCAATAGATAGGGTCGTATATTTCGGGTGTCATGGAATTACGGTTGGGATGGCCTCCCGGTGACACTGCTGGTCCGCAGAATTCATCGCCGGTTCCTGTAAGTATGACAACTTCATTTTCACGGTCACGCCCGACGTCGAGGAAGGCACTTTCTAGCTCACGATGAGGCAGTAGGCTCCAGCAAAAAGGCCCGTCATCGGTATGGAAGCGCATCTCAAGAATACCGCTATCTCGGTACATACGGATGCTCTTGTATTTCTCTTTGTATTGCTCAAAGTTACTCATGCAAAAAGCCCTTCACGTAAGATTTAATTGTTCACATATATGAACAATGTTCAATATGTAGTACATATTAAATCTAGCCAAGTCAGGTGTCAACTCTCAGAAAAAATGAGTGACCTTAAGTAATTGATAAAACTAATTAAAAAAATGCTTGGCTAAGGCATTATTCCAAATACGGAGTAAAACTCTATGGGTAACAGAAGAGATATTTAATGAAACGTAGAACTTGAAGATTGTTTAGTCCGATACGGTAATAAAGGAACACCAACTGGCTCTTAAAAAGTGAAATGGCCTGTTCGATAAACTTTTATCATTAATGAAGTTTTGGCAAGAAAATTAGAGTGCCCAGAATCTGGGCAAACCATACCCTTATATTTTTAAAAAGGACATATGCAATGTGGCAACTCTCTGCAACCGAAGTCGTAAATAAATTAAAAACTGGTGAAGTTTCACCACTAGAAATAGTGGATGTTGCGATAGCCAGAATTCAAAAAGTAGAGCCACATATCAATGCCCTACCTATTCAATTTTTTGATGAAGCTCGCGATATTGCGAAAAAATTTAAAC
>Ga0214919_10008951_pt1 | contig 13024 bp, 7 predicted proteins | sample LL1503_MetaG_FD_177994 | JGI IMG/M metagenome (GOLD analysis project Ga0214919, IMG submission 177994) | Freshwater microbial communities from Lake Lanier, Atlanta, Georgia, United States - LL-1503 | ecosystem: Environmental > Aquatic > Freshwater > Lake | place: USA: Georgia | collected 2015-03-15
GACGTGGAGCACGATCACCATCCGCAGGGCGAGTCCCCAGACCAGCCACGAGATGCCCAGCTGCGGTCCACCCAGCCACCAGCCACCAGCCAGCAACGCCGACCCGATCAGGAGATGCCACAACAAAAACGTGTTTTGCAGGAAATGCAGGCCAGGTTCGCGATCAAGATCCGGAGCCCAACGACTGATGTGGGCCGCCAGTTCCGCTGGGGTGCGATTCGGAAACATCCACAGGATGTGGGACCACAGTCCGCCATCGCGCGGCGTATGAGGATCGCCATCCTGGTCGCTGAACGCATGATGCTTGCGATGATTCGCCACCCAGAGGAGCGCCGAACCTTCTCCCGACACGCCCCCCAGCCACGCAAAAAGCATCCTCACCGGCTTCGACGTGGCGAAACTGCCGTGCGTGAGCAGTCGGTGGTAGCCCATGCAGACGCCAAAACTTCCCGTCACGTAATACAACGACAGGCAGATCGCCAAGCCCGACCACGAGAAGAAGAACGGTGCCGTCAGGGCCGCCAGATGCACGCCCACGATCCAGATCAACACGGGCCAATCGAGCCCGCTCACGGCCCCGACGCCATCCTGTCGCGGCTCCACGGCGAGATCGTGCGAGCCCGTCTCGTCGCACTCCCTCGGGTCGTGCACGGCAGACCGCCCAAGCTCGTCAGACCGTGAATCAACCACGGCTGTTGCATCGAGATCCGGCTGGGAGATGTCAGACTGGGAGATGCCAGAATGTTCAGCCCGATGGGCTGCTTTGTGGTGAGCGTTCTTCCGGTGGCGAGTGGGAGTTGAGGGCATCATCGTTTCCTTTCGCGAGGCCGCACGATCATCCTGACGTGACCGCCCGACCGGGCCCGCCTCGGTCATGCAGAAAGTTGCATGCGGGAGACGAGCTGCGTTCGCGGCGGATCGCGAGGGCCAGCACTTTGCTGGCGAGGCATACTGTGACGTATTTCGTCAGACTTGCCAGCCTCGCCGGTCAGCCCAGCGTCCGCCCAGTGTCAAAACTGGGTCAAAATCCCCTGCGTTGCAGCGGTCGCCCAGCCTGAGCCGGCGGGCTGCCGGAAAAATCGCCTGCGCCGCCTGCCTCCCCCGCGCCGACCGGCCCGACAGGGGCGTCGATGGTGAAGAAGTGGAGCAGCCAGGCCGTGGCCTTGGACGCCGGAACTGCCACGGTGCCTGGGGGCGAAAGGAGCCAGGCCATCCGGTCGAGCGGCGCCGGCGTCAGCGGCTCATCCAGGATCGAAAGCCCCTGGATCCTGGCCAGTGAGCCCGTCCGCCCCGGCGCGGCACGAAGATCGATCCCGGCGGGGTCGATCCGCAGGACCACCGCCACATCGTCAAAGCTCCTCACTTCTTCCCGGGCCAGCGAGCGGTAGGCCGGCCCCGGACGACAGCCGAGCACCGACACGAATGCGTCGAGCAGACGTTGCCCCACGCGGCCGCGGGTGACCGAACACTGGCATTCGCATGCTGTGATCTTGCCCTGGTTCCACTCGAGCCGGTCGATCGCCAGTAACGACTCCCCCGCGCCCCGGTGTGGCAAGTGGAGACTGGCCGCAGCGAGATCAATCCGGTCGATTCGCCCACTCGCTGAACCACTCGACCGCCCAGGATCGAGCACCGCCGTGACAGTTCCGCTCACCACGGCTTCCTCGCCCAGCGGCAACGTGCCCGCCTCCAGGCCGGCCAGCGTTTCGAGCATGGTGACTGGCAAGGGCTCCACGATGGTGCCGTGGACCTCGAGACTTCCCTCGTCGAATTGCTCCGACGGCCAAACCGCCTCCGGCTCCGTGGGCTCATTCCCACTGTCGGTGCCCGCGAGCCGCCCCGCCACGACGCGAACCTCATCGCCAGCCGCTCCACTGGCAGAATTGCGCCGCACGCGGACGGCTCGGGAACCGTTGGCCGCGACGCACTCAACATGCAGCGATCTGGCATGCGCCCCGGCCGGCAACGGATCCTCGGTTTGGGGGCCACGAGCCGCGGCAGGCGGGCGTTGCCGCCAGGAGAAGTCGTCCACATCCACGACGCAATCCACCGGAAATCGGGCTGGTTGCCGCAGCCACTCACCCGCCAGACCAGCCAGCACACGGGCCAACTCCGGCGTGCAGTCAAGCCTTCCGAGCGTCACCCGGAGTTCGCTGGCCAGCGATTCGACCTCGATCGCCGGCGCCACCAACACCATCGCGCCCGACGGCGCCGACAGCCGGCAGTCGCGCAGCCGCATGGCGTTGGGCCTCACATACTCGATGCTGCCGATCTGCAGCGGCAGGCCGATCACCTGCTCAAAGCGCCGCTCCACCGCCTCGCGATGGACGTTGGAATGCCGCATCGCGGCCCAGCCACACAGGCCGGCGCAGGGCATGATCCCCAGCAGCACGAAAAGTGTGCGCGCGAGCCGAATCCGTGCCGTCGACCGTTCGATGAACATCCCTGTTCCCTGCCGGACCTGTTCCCTGTCAGAAACTGGACGCGTCCCACGACCCGCCAGTCTGATGCCTCACGAGGCCGCTACCGGCTCCGCGCCATGTCGTGGTAGAGCTTCCACCGTGCCCGCATCTCTTCGATGCTGTCGCCGCCGAACTTGTCGACCAAGGCCGCCGCGACCTCAAAGGCAACGACGCTCTCTATGATCACGCTGCAGGCACTGACCGCACAGACGTCGCTCCGCTCATACGCGGCCTCCTCGGCCTGCTTGGTCCTGAGGTTGACCGACTCCAGCGGCTTCCGCAGCGTGCTGATCGGCTTCATCGCCGCCCTCACCACGAGCGGCTGGCCATTGGTCATGCCCGCCTCGAGGCCACCGGCATTGTTGGTGGGCCGGGTGAAGCCAAGCTGCGTGCCGCTGCGGGCTGCCTCGTCGTAGTGGATCGGATCATGCACCTCGGAGCCACGGCGCCGGGCCGCTTCAAAGCCCATGCCGATTTCCACGCCCTTGATCGCCTGCACGGCCATCACGGCCTGCGCGAGCCGGCCGTCGAGCTTGCGATCCCACTGGGCGTGCGTGCCCAGGCCGATGGGCAGCCCGTCGACGCGTACCTCCACCACGCCACCGAGCGTGTCGCCCTCCTTGCCGATGCGGTCGATGAGTTCGGTCACCTCTGCGTCGCGTTCGGGATGCAACGAATAGATGGCGCTTGAGTCGCGCAGGGTCCGCAATTCCGGCAGCGTGCCAGCACGGTCGCCGAGCACCACGCCGCCAAGTTCCGTCACCCAGCCGGCGACTTCGATACCGAAGAGGGCGAGCAACTGACGGGCCAGGGCGCCTGCGGCCACGCGGGCAGCGGTCTCGCGAGCACTCGCTCGCTCCAATACCGCGCGGACGCTGCCAAGATGCTTGACGGCACCGGGAAGGTCGGCATGGCCGGGCCGCGGCCGGTCAACGTCCTCGAGCCGCTCGAGCTTGGTGTCTTTGTTGATGACTTCGAGCGCCAACGGACTGCCGAGCGTGGTGCCATGCCAGAGGCCCGAGAGAAAGGTGACGGCGTCGGTCTCGATCCGCTGCCGGCCGCCGCGGCCATAGCCACCCTGCCGGCGGACCAGCTCCGCATCGATCAACGCCTTGTCGACGGCCATGCCGGCCGGAAACCCGTCTACGAGGGCCACAAGAGCGGGGCCGTGCGATTCTCCGGCGGTCCAATAGCGCAGCATAAGAAGGCTTCTACAAAGAAGTGTCGGTGGCAGGGAGCGGGCAGCCCGGCGTGAACGAACGCCATCCAGTCTAATTTCGGCAGCCACGCCCCCCTAGGCCAGAAACCCGCCAGAAAAAGTGCTGCGAGGATGACCGGCCGACGACCCACTCACGGGAGGCGGCCGGTGAGCAGACGGCAGGCTTCAAGGTACTTTTCCCGGGTCTTGGCGACGACATCGGCCGGAAGGGCGGGGGGGGTACTCGATTTGTCCCAGCCGCTCGACTCGAGCCAATCCCGCACAAATTGCTTGTCGAAGGAGTCGGGAACGCGGCCTGATACGAGTCCGTCCTCCGGCCAGAAGCGGGAACTGTCGGGGGTGAGCACCTCGTCGACCAGGAGCAGCGAGCCGTCGGGCAGGCGGCCCCATTCGAACTTCGTGTCGGCGACGACGATCCCGCGTGAGGCCGCATACTCGGCGCCTCGACGAAACACGTCGAGGCTCTTCTCGCGGAGCGACGCCGCCAGCGCCGCTCCGATGCGGTCGGCCATGGACTCAAACGACACGTTCTCGTCGTGTCCGGTCACGGCCTTGGTCGCCGGAGTGAAGATCGGCTCCGGCAGCGGCGATCCTGCGCCGAGGCCGGCAGGCAGTGGCACACCGCAGACAGTGCCGTTGCGACGATATTCAACCAGCCCGGAGCCGGCCAGCCAGCCGCGGACCACGCACTCGAAAGGAATCACTTCGGCCTGCCGCACGAGCATCGAGCGGCCGCGGAGCAGGTCGCGATCGACCGAGGCTGGCAGGCCCATGGCATCAACGTCGGTCGTGAGCAGATGATGGGCCTGCGGGTGCAGGCCGGACGAAAGCCAGTCGAACCAAAAGGCCGAGATCGCGGTGAGCACCTTGCCCTTGTCGGGAATGGGCGTAGGCAGGATCCAGTCGAAGGCGCTGATCCGGTCGGTGCTGACGATGAGCATCGCGGGGCCAAACGCCGAGTGGTCAAGGCGGTAGCAATCGCGGACCTTGCCGCGGTAGAGCGGGCCGATGCCGAGATTCGTTTCCGTGACTGCTGAGGATGTCATGACTGCTTTTGTAGGGCAAATTACGACGGCGTCCAGTTCCAGAAGCGACCGGGCCGATTCGGCACACCGCCATTGGCGGCATGGGATGCGGAGAGGATAAAGTCACGCTCATTGGTTCGCCGGCTGCGGCATGCTCGTCGCCGGCGGATTCTGCTACGGGATGCTCTTGGACGAATCGCGCATCGCTCGTGAGTCGCAGAATTCACCGGACTCCTGCGCGTGCCTCCGACCGGCTCCTCAGCGGCAACCTTCACGCGAAACATGGCATCCTGCCGCCCCGACAGGCGGATGCCTGTCCTCAACAAGCCGCTTGGCCGACGTCCGTCGGCTGGTGCTAACCCGGCCCTCCGGGCCTGGCGCTGCTGTGTCATACGGCCTGATGCATCCGTGAGGGGCTGGCCGGGCCCCGAGAGCCGGCGTTGCTGACCAGCGGAGGCAGGATGCCGGAGCGCAGTCAGCATCGAGTGAGCGCAGGTCAGGATGGCCGTAGCGAACGTCCGGCGATGGGGTCCGGTCAGCCCCGAACTGTTGCGAGCGATCTGCTCGTGCAGCTAGCAAAAATCGCGGGACATTCGCGGCAGGGTGGTGAGGGTGAGCGGCTCGAGACTCGTGGCCAGGATGTGCACGACCTGGCCGCGGCGTTGGATTCTGCCGTGCACGACGAGCGCTGCCGCGCGGCGGACGGCATGATCGGCCGCCTGCCAGACATCGGGCCGCACCACGATGTTGGCCGCACCGGTTTCATCCTCGATCGTCAGGAAGATCATCCCTCCGGCCGTGCCGGGCCGCTGCTTTGTGAGCACGATGCCGGCCACCTGGATGCGGCGGCCTTCCGGAGCCACGCCAGCATCGGTGGCCGTGATGACTCCCCGCTCCGCCAGAGCGTCGCGCTCGAAGTGGAGCGGATGAGACCGGAGGGAGAGACCGGCCGTTCGATAGTCGGCGATCACCTCGTCCTGCCGCGTCATCTCGGGCAGGAGGAGATCCTCTTCCTCATCGGAGTCGCTCTCGTCCTGGAGCCCCTGCAACAGCGGCTGACTTTCCGGACGGTCGAGGCACCGCATCGCCTCCCAGACAGCCCGGCGCCGATCGAGCCCCAGCGACTCAAACGCCCCGGCGCGGGCCAGATGCAGGAGCGATTCGCGATCGAGCTGCGCCCGCCGGGCCAGCTCGTGCGGCAGCCTGAATAGTCCGGCCCGCCGCGCCTCCTCGATCCGCCGCCCCACCGCTTCGCCCAGGCCATACACCTGCTCCAATCCCAGACGCACGGCCGGCTCCGGCCGCCGCATTCGGGACGATCCCCGGCCTGCCGCCCCTTGGCTTTCCGCTTTCCGCTTTCCGCTCTTGCCATCCACCTCCAGCCGCGCGTGCCACCCGCTGGCATTCACATCGACCGGCAGCACCCGCACGCCATGCTCCTTGGCATCGCGCACCAGCTGCGCCGGCGCGTAAAAACCCATCGGCTGACTGCCGAGCAGGGCGGCGGTGAAGGCGGCCGGATGGTGTCGCTTCAGCCATGCAGACACGTAGACCAACAGTGCGAAGCTCGCCGCATGCGACTCCGGAAAGCCGTATTCGCCGAAGCCGCGGATCTGCTGAAACACCTGCTCGGCAAACTGTTGCGAAAGGCCGCGGGCGCGCATGCCGTCGACCAGCTTCCTGTGAAACTCGTCGATCACACCCGGCCGCCGCCAGGCCCCCATGGCACGGCGGAGTTGATCGGCCTCGCCGGGCGTGAAGCCGGCCGCCACGACGGCCAGCCGCATCGCCTGCTCCTGGAAGAGCGGCACGCCGAGCGTCTTCTCGAGGACCGCGCGAATAGCCTCGTTCGGAAACGTCACCGGCTCCTCGCCCGCGCGACGGCGGAGATAGGGATGCACCATGTCGCCCTGGATCGGCCCGGGCCGCACGATCGCCACCTCGATCACGAGGTCGTAGAAACAGGCCGGCTTCAGCCGGGGCAGCATGCTCATCTGGGCCCGACTCTCGATCTGGAACACGCCCACCGTGTCGGCCCGCGAGATCATCTCATAGACGGCAGGGTCTTCCGCCGGCACCGTTGCCAGCGTCAGCTTCGGCCCGCCTGCTGCCTCGACCAGATCGAACGCCCGACGGATGCAGGAGAGCATGCCGAGTGCCAGGCAATCGACCTTGAGAATGCCCAACTCATCGAGGTCGTTCTTATCCCACTGGATGATGGTGCGGCCGTCCATCGCGGCGGGCTGGACTGGCACGAGATCACAGAGGTCGCCACGCAGGCCACCGGAGGAAGCACGTGTCATCACCATGCCGCCCACATGCTGCCCCAGATGCCGGGGAAAGCCGACGAGCTGGCCGACGAGCGTCGTGAGCCGCGTGCAGGTGTCGTCGACGGGGTCGAGTCCGGCCTCGGCCAGCCGCTGCGGCAATTCCTCCACGCCATCCCCCACATCGAGCACACTGGCTATTTTCTCCACGCGATCGAGGGAGAGACCGAGCGCCTTGGCGAGATCCCGCACCGCCGACCGCAGCCGATAGGAAATCACCTCGGCCGTCATCGCGGCCCTGCTGCGACCGTAGGTCTCGTAGACATACTGGATCACCTCCTCGCGGCGCTCATGCTCGAAGTCGATGTCGATGTCGGGCGCCTCGCAGCGCTCACGACTGATGAACCGCTCGAAGAGCACGTCCATGCGGGCCGGATCGACCGACGTGATCCCGAGGCAGTAGCAGATGGCGGAGTTGGCCGCCGACCCTCGCCCCTGGCAGAGGATGCCACGGCGGCGGGCAAACCGCACGATGTCGAAGACAGTGAGGAAGTAGGCCTCGTAGCCAAGTTCGGCCACGAGCGCGAGCTCGTGCTCGATGAGCGACCGCACCTTCTCGGGAATACCGCCAGGAACATCGCCAGGAATACCGCTGGCATACCGCTTCGCCGCTCCCCGCCAGGCCAGGTCCGCCAGATGCTCCGCCGGCGTGCGGCCTGCGGGCACGTTTGCGTCGGGATATTCATACCGCAGTTCCGCGAGCGAAAATGTGCACTGCCTCGCAATCTCCACCGACCGCTCGACAGCCCCCGCAAGCGTGGCAAACCGCGAGGCAACGTTCCGGCGGTCGTGCAGGTGTCGCTCGCCGTTGGAGAGCAGCCGGCCCCGCACCTCCTCCACCGTGCAGCCGTGGCGGACGGCGGTGAGGGCGTCGAAGAGCGGCAGTCGGGAGCGTTCGTGGTAGCGGATATCACCCGCCGCCACGAGCGGCACCCTCGTCTGGCGACCCACCGCCGCATACCACCGCAGGCGTTCTTCGTCGTCTCCTTCGAGTGCCACCTCGGCCAACGCCACCAGCCGATCATCAAACACCTCCCGCCACTGCAGGACGGCTTCGCTGGCGTCGCGCAGCCCGCCGGCATCCCTGATGCCGGCGGCCGCGATCGCCGCCAGCGGCACGCCCGCGAGCAGCCCATCGGCGTGGGCGGCGATATCGGCCAGCGAGAGCCGGCACGCATCCGCACCTGGATCACGCGCCGCGCCGCCAGCATCACCCGCGGCAGCGGCATAGCCCCTCGTCAGCAGCCGACAGAGCTGGGAATAGCCCGTGCGATTGATCGCCCACACGACCAGCGGCATGGCATCGACCGGCTCCAGATGCGCCCCGATGATCAGCTTGATGCCTGTCTGCTTGGCTGTGCCGTGCGCCCGCACGATGCCGGCGAGCGTGGCCCGATCGGTGATGGCGATCGCCTCGTAGCCGAGTGCATGGGCCCGTTCCACCAATTCCTCGGGGTGCGATCCGCCCTCCAGGAATGAGAAATTGCTCCTGCTGTGCAACTCTGCATACGGCGACTCATGCATGCTCGTCTCTCCTTTCTGCGTGTTGGAAAATAGGCTCAGGCAAACGTGCCGTGCAGAAACCACTCACTCCCCGACCGACTGGCCGAGCCGCTGCCCAATCGACTAAAGCCCAATCGACTAAAGCCCAATCGACGAAAGCCCAATCGACGAAAGATCCAATAGCGGCCCCCCGCCACCGTCTCAACGACGTAATAGTCACGCCGCACCGTCGGCCCGCGCCACCAGGCTGTCTCGATGCGTTCCGGACCGTGCGCATTCACGACCTCGTGCATCGGTGAACCCGACTGCGATGCCAGCCGAAACCGCACTGGCGGACCACTCGTCGCATCCGTTTGTTGATTCAGGGCCGAGTCCAGTGATGAGTCCACGACCGCCACGGTCTCCAGCCGCACCGGCTGTGGCAGCAGCCAGATCGGCCGCCGCTGCGGGGCAGCCACAACAGCCATGGTGCTGGCCGTTGTGCGGTGGGGCGTGCGGAATGCATGCGAGCCGTCGTGCTGCGATCGTTTTGGCCGGGACTTCAGTTCGGGCCTCGACCGCGAGGCTGTGGGTGGCACTGCCGCCCACGCATGCTCTGGCTGGGCATCGGCCATCGGCCTGGGCTCGAATACTGCCCCGCGGCCAAGCCTGCCCGACAGCCTGTCCAGCAGCATCCCCACCTGCGAGGCCGATGTCTCCGCCGCCTCGCCGAAGAGCGTCCGCTGCCGGCACTCGGCCGCTCCCGCAGACACCACCTCCACCGTGATCCCTTCGATCTCTCGCGGCATCCGCATCCTTGCCATCCGCAGCCGCACGAGTTCCACCAGATGCTTTGCCGAACTGCTCGGCTGAAACACGCCGATATCGATGATCGCCGGCGTACAGGCCTCGCGGAGTTCGGCCGACTGAGATCGCTCCAGCCGCACCTGCAGCGACATCACTCCCTTGCCGTGCGCTGCCAGCGGCGCGACACATTCCTGCAGAAGCCGCTCGGTCACTGCGACCAGATCATCCAACGTCGTGTCACGGAGCAGGAGCGGAAAATCGAAGGTCTGCGAGGCGGTCGGAAGTTCGCCGGAGCAGGGGACCACCAGCGGCTCGGGCCGCTCGCCGGTGAACTCCGCCAGCCGCTGCGACACCTGCGGGTCAAACCGCGAGGCGAGGCTCTTCCGCGGCAGACGGGCGACACGGCCGATGGTCTCGATGCCCACATCTCGCAGCTGCGTCAGCACGGTGGCGTCGAGCCTCAGGGCCGCAGCCGGCAGTCCGGCCAGCGACTGCAGCTGCGCCCCTGGCGGCACGATCGCCCAACGCCGATGCCGCCCACCGCGGACCAGCGCATGCCCGTGGCCATCTCGACAATCGTCACGGAGGGCATCCGTATGATGCACGGCCGCCCAGGCGGCGGCCGGGGTATCGGCAATCGCGGCCCGCGCATGAATACCCCGCGCGGCCAGCGTCCAGACGACCGTGCGGACGAGCGGCCCCTCGCCACCGAAAAATCCGGCCGTGCCAGTCACGTCGATCTGCAAACACTCTGGCCCCACAGGCTCATGCCGCGGCGGCTTCTCAATTGCCACGATCGGCGCAAACCGCCGGCAATAGCGGGCAAGCTCATCGAGCGTGGCCAGGTCAGCCACGGGATCGTCATGCTCGACCTCGGCAATATGGCAGGCACGGGAGCCGTGCGAGAGCGCCAGCACCGCCATCGCTTCGGCAAGCGACATACCCGCCGGAATCGGCGGGACCGACGCTCGACCCGACTGCGGCCCCGACTGCGACACAGATGGTCCCGCCCTCCGCGGCGGCGCCGCCCAGGCCCAGGCCACCACCGTCATCACGCCGCGGCGTTCGCGCCGACAGATAAACACGGGCCGCCTGCGCAGCTCCGGCCGCTCAAGCAGCCGCCGCTGCACGGGCCACCGCGGCAGCCAGATCGTCATGATGCGCGACATGCCACCTCCCCCAACTGAAAACGCCCTACCTGAAGACCTGTTGCCTGAAGACCTGTTGCCTGAAGACCTGTTGCCTGAAGACCTGTTGCCTGAAGACCTGTTGCCTGAAGACCTGTTGCCTGAAGACCTGTTGCCACGACCGGCGCGGCATGCCGGGCAGGCGCACGGTGACGGCGAGTGGACTCACGGCCATTTGTCAGATCGAGAAGCAACTCCGTCGACCGTTCCTCGAGCATCTCGTTGCCCGACCATGGCCCACCCGCAAGCGAGATCCGCAGTCGCCGCACGGCGAGATCAGCACCAGACTCCCCGGCCATCGGCGAGATCGCCAGCTTTGCGTCGGCCCAGGTCGGCCCATTGGGTCCAGTCAGCTCGCCCGCAGGCACCCGCCCAAAGAACCCGCACTCAGACAGCCCACGCACCAACAGCCCGACAGCCCCGCTGGCCCGCGAGGCCAACTGCCACCGCCGCATGGCCGTGGTATGCACCCGCTTCGGCCAGGCCAACACGGCCGCCACGCCAGGGCAGCGGAGGGCCTGATCGATCGTCCAGAGTTCGTCGTCATCGCGCGAGGGGCGGGCCACCACAAGATGCGGCCTGCCGCCACCCTTTCCCGTGGCATCTGCCAGCGCATCGAGCCACGGGATCACGGCCGGCGGGTAAAACCGCTGACCACGATCGACGACCACGATCGTCGAGGCCTGAGAAGCCCGCGACTGCTCCGCCCACCGCGGGTCGGCCAGCCGGCAGGCCACCGCACAGGCCAGCGAGATCGCCCCGCCCGCATCTCCGCTGGCAAGCCACTCCACCAGGCTGCCGCGTCGTACGCCACCGGCCGGTAGCAGGCGGTCGAGCGATGGAAAACCGGTTGCCACCGTCTCCCGTCCCTCGAGATACAGGCCCAAACCATCCAAGACACGCGTCACCATACGGCCACCTCCAACGATTTGTATACGCCCGTATACTATACGCCCGTTCCGTATCTGTCAACGGTCGCCACAAAAAGCCCCGTTCGCAGAACGATGGAGAGTTTTCCACCGCCAGCTACTACCCCGAGCACGTTGGAGATGACTGTTTCGAATGCAGAATCCGTGAGGGGCTGGCCGGGCCCCGAGAGCCGGCGTTGCTGACCAGCGCAGGCAGGATGCCGGAGCGCAGTCAGCATCGAGTGAGCGAAGGCAGGATGCCGTAGCGAACGTCCGGCGACGGGGTCTGGTCAGCCCCGAACCGCGGCCAACTCCTGAGGGGCAAGTCTCAACTATTGGATGCTCTCCGTAGTAGACTCGGTGGCATGATGCCGCCACTCCGCCGCCGTTTCCCACGCTGCCTGTCGCTTCTGCTGATTCTGTGCGGAGTGGCACCCGCCAACGCAGCAGACCTCCCGAAGGACTTCGCTGCCTTCCAGGCCGAGCTTTCCCCGGCGATCTCCGCCAAGCTGGAAGCGACCCCCAAGCACTACCGGCAGATCGAGCCGTCGCTTTATTACCTCTGCATGGCGCACGCCGACCGACTGGCGGCGTTGCCCGACGGGCCACGCATCGATGCGATCGTCAAACTGGCGGAGTTCATCGACCGAAAGCGCGACGCGACAGGCGACCTCGTCGTGATCGGCGCCGACCGCACGGTCATCGGCCTGCTCGACCCGGCCCGGGGACTCGAGCCCAAAGAAATCACGACGATCGCCAAGGCCTACGGGGCGAAGCCGACCGTGTTCAAGCAGGACGCGACCACGCAGTCGATTCCACAGGTCGCCGCCGACTTCCTCGCAGCGGTCGCCGCCGCCGCCAGCGGCCGAACCCCCACCACGATCGTGGTGCTCGGCCACGGCCTCCCCGGGGAGATCCAAAGCTATTCCATTCCCTTCGGCAGGCTGGCCGACGCGCTCATCGACGGGGCCGGCACCACGCCTGGAAAACCGTTCGATCTCGACCACCTCGCCATCATCTGTGACGACTGCTACAGCGCCGACTTCCTCACCAATCTCGGCACCGCCGTCGAAGGCCGCTGTCGCGACCGCGGCATGGCGCTCGGCTCGCTCCCGATCATGATCGCCGGCACCAACCGTGACCGCGTGGGCCACGCCGACTTCGGCGAGAAGTTCGTGCCGCACTTCTGGAAGGACGTGATCGAACTGTTCTACGTGCGACGGCCGCGGCCCGATGCAATCACGCTTCGCGACTTCTTCGAAAACATCGACAACATGATGTATGGCTACGGCCGGGCGCCGATCGTGAAGGGCACGCAGGTGACCGGCTACCGGCTCGTCGATCCCGAGCTCTGTCAGGATCCGGTCTTCTTCGTGCCGCTCTCCGACGCCGATCTCGTCGAACTCCGCACGATCCTCGGCCTCCCCGCCGACGCCCCGCTCCCGCGATTTCTCGACATCGGGTAGGGTCGAGAGGCACCCCTCTGTATCGGCCATCGCGGCACATGCTCACTGCATCTCCCGATGCTGCGGAGCCGGTCGGAGGCACGCGCAGGAGTCCGGTGAATTCTGCGACTCACGAGCGATGCACGATTCGTCCAAGAGCAT
>Ga0214919_10008952_pt1 | contig 13017 bp, 10 predicted proteins | sample LL1503_MetaG_FD_177994 | JGI IMG/M metagenome (GOLD analysis project Ga0214919, IMG submission 177994) | Freshwater microbial communities from Lake Lanier, Atlanta, Georgia, United States - LL-1503 | ecosystem: Environmental > Aquatic > Freshwater > Lake | place: USA: Georgia | collected...
TGACCGCGTCCACAAACCCCATGCCCGAAAAATCCATCAAAAAACTGATCACATTGCCGTTCTTGCCGCAGCCAAAGCAGTGGTAGAACTGCTTGGACGGGCTCACCGAGAACGAGGGCGACTTCTCTCCGTGAAACGGGCACAGCCCCATGAAGTTGGCCCCGCCCTTCTTGAGCTGCACATGCCGCCCCACGATGTCCACCACGTCCGCACGCGCGACGAGTTCCTGGATGAAGGCAGCGGGGATAGCCATGCGGGGATTGTAGGAAGGGGGTGCGCAACGACCAGTGCGTTAGCAGAACAAGTTTCAAAGTAATATTTGCTTCGTCAATGGGGTGAGCGCCGCTCACCCCATCCACCGATGGGAGCGAAAAATTACAAACGTCCAGCACTACCTGGCCAGTCTAGGCCGCGCCTTCGCCAAAGGCGACGCCACTGAACACACCCACCGCGCGGCCCTTCAAGCCTTCATTGAGTCCAGCCTCAGTGGTTTGGAAGCCACCAATGAACCTCGGGCACCCCAGCGCGAAAACAAGCCCGACTATCTGGTGCGCAAAAACGGGACCGTAGTCGGCTACATCGAAGCCAAAGACCTGGATGCCGACCTGAAAAGCGTTCTCAAGTCCGTACAAATCAAGCGCTACCAAGAAGCCTTGCCGAACTTGCTGGTCACCAACTACCTGGATTTTGTGTGGCTCGTGGGGCCAGAGAGGCGCATGGAAATCAGCCTAGGCCATGTACGCGGCAAAAACATCGTCCCGAATGCTGATGCCCATGCGCGCTGGGGCGAAATGCTGCGCAGTTTTTGCGACGAAATCACGCCCACGCTGGGCACGCCACAGCAACTTGCCGCCAGTCTGGCCGGCCAGACCCGGCTGCTGCGCGACCTCGTGGCCGAGCTGCTGGACGCGGGTGACGAGGCGCTCCAGGGCCAGCAGGCTGCTTTCAAAAACTTGCTGATGCCCAACCTGCAGACGACCGAATTTGCCGACATGTACGCCCAAACCGCCGTCTATGGCTTGTTTACTGCCCGCGTATTTGAGACCACCACCTTGTTCGGAGCGACCCCCGAAAGAATGTCTGCCCATATGCGCAAAGGGCCTTTCAATCTGGAGAAGGCGAAATTCCTGATTCCCCGCGCGAATCCTTTTCTGCGCCAGTTCTTCGGCCATGTGGCGAGCGCCGACCTGAGCGAACAATTGCGGTGGCTTATCGAGCAAGTCGCCTACAGTCTGCGCTATACCGACATGGACAAAGTGCTGCACCGGCAAAGCCGCAAGGCCGGTTTTGAAGACCCGGTGTTCCACTTTTACGAAACCTTTCTGGGCGCCTACAACCAAAAACTGCGCGAGCAGCGCGGCGTCTACTACACGCCCCAGCCGGTGGTGGACTTCATGGTTCGCAGCGTAGACACCTTGCTGAAAACCGTACTCGCCAAGCCAGACGGTTTGGCCGATCCCGACACGCTCATCCTCGACCCAGCTACCGGTACCGCCACCTTTTTGCGCCGGGTGATAGACCAGATCCACCAGCACGTCACCGCCGGTGGTAATGGCGGCCTGTGGCCGCAGTACGTCACAGAGCGGTTGCTGCCACGCGTGTTTGGGTTTGAGTTGATGATGGCCCCCTATACCGTGGCCCACCTCAAACTGGCGCTGCAACTGCAAGAACAGGGCTACGCTTTTGGCAAGCGCGCAGGAAGTAGCGGAGACGAACGACTCAACGTCTACCTGACCAACACCTTGGACATGATTTCCAAGAGCACCGATCAGTTTCTGGCCAACTGGATTGCCGCGGAAAACCAAGGCGCGGAGGCGGTCAAGCGCGATGCGCCGGTACAAGTGGTGCTGGGTAATCCGCCGTATTCGGGAATCTCGATCAACAACAGCCCAATGATTCGCCAGCTACTGGACGAGTACAAAAGGGAGCCCGATGGTGGCCCGCTGCAAGAGCGCAAGCACTGGCTCAACGATGACTATGTCAAGTTCATCCGCTTCGCCCACGACCGTATTGTCCGAACCGGCCACGGGCTGGTGGCTTTCATTACGAACCACAGTTGGTTAGATAACCCCACATTCCGAGGCATGCGCGCCAGCTTGATGCGCGACTTTGACCACATTTATGTGCTGGATCTGCATGGCAACGCAAAGAAAAAAGAACGCACGCCCTTAGCGGCATCGATCCAAGGCGATGACAAAAACGTGTTCGACATCGAACAAGGTGTGGCGATCACCGTGCTGATTAAGCTGAAGGAAAACACTGCCACATCCGCAGCGCGCGACTTATTTGGCAATACGGTTCTCAGCCCCCGCCGTGTCGGCAGCGAATTGCCGCGCAAAGCCCAGTTGCACCACGCCGATTTATGGGGTAGCCGTGAGTACAAATACCAATGGCTCCAAAGCAGCGCGTGGTCCGATGCACCTTGGCGAAGGCTGACTCCCCAGACGCCACTACTGCTGTTTGTGCCCGTTGGCGAACTGGGTCGGCAGAGTTACGAAGAAGGTTGGAAGGTTACGGATATTTTTCCTGCTAACACCACAGGCATTGTCACCGCCCGGGATAGCTTGGCCTTGGATTTCACCAACGCAGAATTGGAGACAAAAATTGCCGCATTTTTGAAGCCAGATCTGGGCGACGATGAAGTGCGTCTGCGCACTTTTGGCCCCGGTGCGCCGGGCGCTAAATACCCAGCCGGTGATTCGCGGGGTTGGAAATTGGGCAGGGCGCGTAACGAGCTGCGCCTCATCGACTGGAAGAAGTCCATCGCCGGATGTCTTTACCGCCCGTTTGATCATCGAGCCATGCTGTACGACAAGCGCATTGTGGATTGGGGGCGCTGGGCGGTTATGGGGCAGTTGGTCGGCCGCGCCGGCTCGCTTTATTTGGGTGCCTGCAGGCAAATGAACGGCGATCAATGGGCGCATACGATGGTCGGTGAGGGGCTTGTCGAAAGTTGCTTTATCTCTAACCGCACCAGCGAAATCGGCTCTGTTTTTCCTTTGTGGCTCCACCCCGCAGGCAAACCCTTTCACCCCAACATCGCCCCCGCCTTCCTCCAGGCCCTGGCCACCAGCCTCGGCGTTCCAACCGACCACGAGCGTTACGACATGCCCCACGCAGTGGAGCCGGAAGACGTGTTGGCCTACGTCTACGCCGTGCTGCACGCCTCCAGCTACCGCAGCCGCTACGCCGAGTTTCTGAAAAGCGACTTTCCGCGTATCCCCATCACCGTGGTAGTAGGCAGCGCGCAAAGCTTTGTCCAGGTCTGGGCGGCGCTGTTGCCGCTGGGGCGGGCGCTGATCGACTTGCACTTGCTGCGCCGGGTACCAAGCCCGCTACTGGCGCGCTTTCCGGTGGCGGGCGATAACTCGGTAGAAAAGCCGCGTTACGTGCCCGGCGCAGACCCCGAGCAGGGCCGCGTGTACATCAACGCCACCCAATATTTTGACGCCGTACCCGCCGCCACCTGGGCCTTCAAAGTGGGCGGCTACCAGGTATGCGAAAAATGGCTTAAAGACCGCAAACGCCGCACGCTGGCGCTAGCCGACTTGGAGCATTACTGCCGGGTGGTAGCCGCGCTGAGCGCAACCCGCACGCTGATGGCGCAGGTGGACGCTGTTGCGAACGGAGTTTTGTGGGCGGCAGACGGGGAGAGCGAGGCTGCCGCATGTACTTGATGTACGTGGATGAGAGCGGCGACGTGGGACTGGTCGGTTCGCCAACCCGGTACTTCGTGCTGGTCGGATTGGTGGTGCACGAGTTGCATTGGCGAGAAGCGTTGGACAAGTTGGTCGAATTCAGGCGAGTGTTGAAGGCCCGTTGGGCCGTAAGGTTGAGAGAGGAAATCCACGCCAGCCCGTTGCTGTCTCGGCCCGGTGAGTTGGCCCGCATCGCAAAACATGAGCGGTTAGAAATATTGCGTCGATACGCAGATTGGCTTGCAACCATGCCCTGCGTGAGCATCGTTTCAGTGGTGGTTGATAAGAAAAGTAAGCCAGCAGGCACTGATGTTTTTGAGTTTGCATGGCGAACCCTGATTCAGCGATTTGAAAACACGATCCACCACGGCAACTTTCCCGGACCCGCCGGCGTTCCGTCGATGGGGATGCTGTTCCCGGATCGTTCTGATGAGAAAAAGCTTAACGCTTTACTCAAGAAAATGCGCAAGTACAACCCTGTGCCGCATCTAGGCCATATGGGGTTCAGAGATATACCGATCCAATACGTGATTGAGGACGCTAACTTTCGTAATTCGGAGCACTCTTACTTCATTCAGTCGGCGGATGTGGTCGCGTATTTGCTGTACCAGCATCTGTCGCCGTCAGCATACGTCCTGCGCAAATCAGGAAATAATTTTTACAAGAGGCTTGAACCTGTGCTGTGCAAAGTAGTCAGTCCGAGAGATCCGCTTGGCATTGTGCGAGTCTAAAAAAAAGAGGGCCCCTTGCGGGGCCCGGGTGGGACCTACTACCCAGACAAGCCGGAATTCAGACCCACAAGAAGTTTAACGCCACTGTTGATTCAGCGGTCAACTTTTTTCAAGGCCACTCAATCCCCCAACACAACCCCCTCACGCCGTGGATCCGCCCCGCCGCTCCAGCCTGCGTCGTTGCGCTGGACGGCCTGGGTGCCGCTGGTCAGCGGGATCTGGTGGACTTTGTGGCCGCGTGCGGTCAGGGCCGAGACGGTGCTTGCCGGGAAGCCGCCGGATTCGAGCAGCAGCACATCGTCCAGCGCGCAGAAGTTAGGCAGGTCGATGGCTTCTTGCGGGCTCAGGTCCCAGTCCAGCGTGCCCAGCAGCAGCTTGGCGGTGAAGTGGATGATGAGCGCGCCGCCAGGGCTGCCGCCGCTGAGCACCAGTTTGCCGGTGCTTTTGTCGAAGACCAAGGTAGGCGACATGGATGAGCGCGGGCGCTTGTTGGGCTCGACGCGGTTGGCCACCGGCTTGCCGTCGGGGCCGTTGGGGATGAAGCTGAAGTCGGTGAGTTGGTTGTTCAGCAAAAAGCCGCCGGGCAGGCCTAGGCCCCGGTTGACCATGATGTGCGCGCCCCAGGCCGCTTCGATGCTGCTCGTCATGGCGACGGCGTTGCCGTAGCCGTCCACCACGGATATGTGCGAGGTGCCGTGTTCTATTTGCGGGGGCATGGGGGCGTAGGCCACCGGCTTGATGGTGTCGGTGGGATCACCCGCCGCCGCCTGGGGCATGCGCGGGCCTTGGAGCTTAATCAGACGGGCGCGCTTGGCCAGGTAAGCGGGCTCCAGCAGGCGCGACCAACTGCCGCCGGGCGGTACAAGGGACAGGGGGTCACCGACATACAACTGGCGGTCGGCCAAGGCCAGGCGTGCGGCTTCGGTGTAGGCGTGCAACCATTCGGGCGTGGGCTGGCCGTCCTGCAATGCCGGGGGTAGGTCTCCCAAAGCCCGCAACGTTCCCAGAATCTGGCCAATGGCCAGCTGCCCTGAGCTTGGCGGTGGCATGCCGCAGATGCGGTATTCCCGCTGCTGCGCAGGCACGGGGTAGTCAAAGCACAGCGGCTCGCGCACGTACACGCGGTAGTTGGACATGTCCAGCGGGGCCATAGTGCCGGGGTTGGTGGGGTGTTTGCGCACCACATCGGCCATACGCTGGGGCAGCTCGCCCAGCATGAGCGCGTTGCTGCCATCACTGGCGATGCGGGTGAGAACGGCGGCCAACTCTGGATTGGTCAGCACATGGCCTTGGGGCCAGGGTTTGCCTTGGCGGTCGTAGAAGTAGGCAGAAGCGACTGGGTCCAGCCGAAGCGACTTGTCGGCTGCCAACAGCGTAGCCATGCGCTCGCTGATCGGAAAGCCCTCGGTGGCGATACGGATCGCTGGCGCGAACAACTTGGCCCAGCCCAGGCGCCCATGTTGCTGATGCGCCATGGAAAGCATGCGCACCAGGCCTGGAATACCCACCGCGCGTCCGCCAACCAGGGCTTGTTCAAAGGGCATGGGCGTGCCCTTGGCATCCAGAAATAGATCGGGCCGGGCCGCGGAAGGCGCTGCTTCGCGTCCGTCAAAAGCCTGGGTTTTTTTACCGTCAAAGTGCAGCAAAAAACCGCCGCCCCCGATGCCGCTGCTTTGCGGTTCGACCACGCCCAGCACCATTTGCACCGCAATCGCTGCGTCCACCGCGCTGCCGCCGGCTCGCAGGATTTCGTAGCCGGCTTGTGTTGCCAGTGGATTGGCTGCTGCAACGGCAAAGGTGCTGGACTGGAACGCCGCTTTCTGTACCCGAGTGCTGGGGAGTTCGGGCTGCACGGGCAGACTGTTTTGCGCGCTTGCGCTTCCCACGCTGGTGACCAGGGCTGCCAGCCAAACCAAGATTGGGGCCGCGGCGCGCGAGGGCAGCCAGTCGGTGTGCAGTGCCATGGGTGAAGTTACTTGGATTTGGGCACCCGCCCCAGCAGATAAAACTCGGGGTTGGGCATCATGCTGCTGACGTTGGCCATACGGTTGGACAGGCCGAAGAATGCGGTGATGCCGGCGATGTCCCAGATGTCGTCATCGTCAAAACCGTGGGCGTGAAGGGCGGCAAAGTCGGCGTCTTCGACGCTGTGGCTGTGCAGGCAGACCTGCATCGCAAAGTCCAGCATGGCGCGCTGGCGCGGGCTGATGTCGGCTTTGCGGTAGTTCACCGCCACTTGGTCAGCCACCAACGGCTTTTTCTCGTAAATCCGCAATATCGCCCCGTGCGCCACCACGCAATACAAACACTGGTTGGCGGCGCTGGTGGCGGTGATGATCATCTCGCGCTCACCCTTGGTCAGACTGGATTCGGCGCGCAGCATCAGCGCGTCGTGGTACGCAAAAAACGCCCGCCACTCGGCAGGGCGGCGCGCCAGCATCAAAAACACATTGGGCACAAAGCCCGATTTCTCTTGTACTTCCAGAATCTTCTCGCGAATGTCCTGGGGAAGGGTGTTCAGGTCGGGGAGGGGGTAGCGGGGCATGGAATGGTCCAGTGGCGGGGTCTGCGAAGCATTATGGGGCGGCTCCGGCTTCCGGCTGAAAGGGCTAACCGTAGAATGAGCGAGGCCATTTTTGCATTGCGACTTTGAAGCATCGGAGAACCCCAGCGTGAACAAGATATATCCCAGCGCCGCCGCGGCGCTTGACGGCATCGTCAATGACGGACAGTTGATCGCCGTCGGCGGCTTCGGTTTGTGCGGCATCCCAGAGGCCTTGATTGACGCGCTGCGCGACAGCGGCGTACAAAATCTGACGGCTATTTCCAACAACGCCGGGGTTGACGACTTCGGCCTGGGCAAGCTGCTGCAGACGCGGCAGATCAAGAAAATGATTTCCAGCTACGTAGGCGAGAACAAAGAGTTCGAACGCCAATACCTCGCTGGTGAGCTGGCCCTGGAATTCACGCCGCAGGGCACGCTGGCCGAGAAGCTGCGCGCCGGGGGCGCGGGCATTCCAGCCTTTTTCACCAAGACCGGCGTGGGCACCATCGTCGCCGACGGCAAGGAGCTGCGCGAATTTGATGGCGACACCTATGTGATGGAGCGCGCGCTCATTCCCGATGTGGCTTTGGTCAAAGCCCACCGCGCGGACAAATCTGGTAATTTGCAGTTCCGCTTGACCGCGCGCAACTTCAACCCGGCCGTGGCCATGGCCGGCAAGATTACCGTGGTGGAAGTGGAAGAAATTGTCGAGACCGGCGCGATCGCCCCGGACGATGTGCACCTTGCGGGCATTTATGTGCACCGGCTGGTACTCAATGCCACGCCGGAAAAGCGCATCGAGAAACGCACGATTTCAGAGAAAGCAGGAGCCTGATCATGAGCTGGACCCAAGACCAAATGGCCGCACGCGCGGCCCACGAGCTGGAAGACGGCTTTTATGTCAATCTCGGCATCGGCATTCCCACGCTGGTGGCCAACCATGTGCCGGCCGACAAGGAAGTCTGGCTGCAAAGCGAGAACGGCATGCTGGGCATCGGCCCCTTTCCCACCGAAGACACGGTGGACGCTGACCTGATCAATGCCGGTAAGCAGACGGTGACCACGATTGCGGGCTCCAGCATTTTCGGCAGCCACGAGAGCTTTGCCATGATCCGCGGCGGCAAGATCAATCTGAGCATTTTGGGCGCCATGCAGGTGAGCGAACACGGTGACCTGGCAAATTGGATGATTCCGGGCAAGATGGTCAAAGGCATGGGCGGCGCGATGGACCTGGTGGCCGGCGTCAAGCGCGTGATCGTCCTCATGGAGCATGTTGCCAAAAAGAAAGACGGCACCGAGGACATGAAGATTCTCCCAAAATGCACCTTGCCGCTGACCGGCGTGGGTGTGGTGGACCGCATCATCACCGACCTGGCCGTTATGGACATCACGCCCCAGGGTTTGAAGGTGGTTGAGATGGCGCCGGGTGTTACGCGTGAATTTTTGCAATCCAAGACCGGCGTGAATCTGCTGTAAACCCGCCGTAAATTTCCGGCAAAGCCGCACAGAAGCGGCGTGAAAGCCACCGTTCGGGGGGCTTTTTCTTGACATTTGTCAGGGTAGCGTTTGGCAGACGCCCCATACTGGGTCCGCATCCTTTGGATGGACTGGTTTTGGGAGTGATACATGCCATGGTTTCGTTTTTTTCCGCTTGTCGGCGCGCTGGCGCTGGGTTGTGTTGTCGTTGGAGCGATGGCCGACACCCCCGCTTCCTTTTTAGGCAGATTCAACGCCGAAGCCCGCAGCGCCGGTGAGGGCCCCGGCAATGCGGCGCGCGGCCAAGAGTTCTTCAACAAGACCCACGGCAGCGAGTGGAAATGTGCATCCTGCCACGGGGCTGTTCCCACTGGCAAAGGCGAGCACGCGGTCACCCACAAAGTGATCGAGCCTATGGCCCCGGCCTCCAACCCGCAGCGCTTCACCGACGCGGCCAAGGTCGACAAGTGGTTCCGCCGCAATTGCAAAGACGTGCTGTCTCGGGAATGCACCGCCCGTGAAAAAGCCGATGTGCTCGCCTGGCTGATCAGCCTCAAATAAACCCCAACAAGGAATCTATGACGAACTCCGAGTTCCCCCGCCGCGCTGCGCTGGCTTTTGTTTTGTGTGTGTTGCCCGCCTTGGTGGTGCTGGCGCGTGCCGAGGCAGTGCAATCCATCAAAGGCGCACCGGCCAGCTTTACCGCCGAGTGCAGCAGTTGCCACATGGCGTATCCACCTTCTCTGACGGGCAAGGCCAATTGGCGCGGCATCATGGCCGGGCTGGACAAGCACTATGGCGTGGACGCCTCGATTGACAGCAAAACCCAGCAGGAGATCAGCACCTGGCTTCTGGCCAACGCGGCCACCAGCGCGCGCCAGGCAGCCGCCAGTCCCGAGTTCCGCATCACCCGCAGCGATTGGTTCATCCGCAAACACGACGAGGTATCCGCCTCGGTCTGGAAGCGCGCCAGGATCAAGAGCGCGGCCAACTGCGTTGCCTGCCACAGCGGCGCGGCGCGCGGCGACTTCGATGAAGACGGCGTGCGGATTCCGAAATGAGCACGCACGATGAACCCTTGGATATACCCGTGGACACACCCACGACACCTCAACTGATCTGGGACCTTCCGACGCGGGTCTTCCACTGGTTGCTCGCGGTCTGCGTGCTGGGTGCCTGGCTGACTGCGGAGAGCGAGCGCAGCCGCATGTTGCATCTGGCGCTGGGCTATAGCTCCGGTGTGCTGGTGGCCTGGCGCTTGGTCTGGGGCTTTGTGGGCAGCCGCTATGCGCGATTCGCCGATTTTGTGACCAGTCCGGCAGCCGTGTTGTCCTACCTGCATGCTTACCTGCCGCAAGCCTGGCGCGCCGGACAAATCCAAACCCGAACCCGAACCCGAACCCGTTACCTCGGGCATAACCCGGCTGGCGGCTGGGCGGTAGTGGCTTTGTTGGTGGTGGTGGCGTTAGCCGTTGCCACAGGCTGGGTGAGTTACCAGGACGGCAGCGCCGACTTATGGGGCGAGCTCCACGCGCTGGTGGGCAACGGCATCATCGTTTTGGTGGGTTTGCACGTGGCCGCCGTCATCGCCACCGGTTTGCTGCACCGTGAAAACCTGGTGCGTGCCATGGTGAACGGCTACAAGCGCGCCCGCAGCGGTGAAGGCATCCCGGGCGCATTCACCCAGTTGGGTCTGGTGCTGGGCTTTGCCATGGTGGCCTTTACATGGCAGGTCTACAGCGGCGCATACCCTTCCTTGACGACTTAATGCGCGCCTGCAGCCGCGTCTGCGGCAGCCGGCGCGGGCGCTTTGGCGGTTTGGGCTAGCGCCACCGGCGGGCGCAACCGCTCGGCGAACCAAATGGTGGGAATCAGCAGCATAAAAATCAGCGCTGAGCCGCCAAAAATATCGTTGGATGCCAGCATGAAAGCCTGCTGGTCAATCAGCCGGTTGATGTTGGCCAGACTTTGCTCCGGGCTCAGGCCCATGGCGTCCAGATTACCCATCGCGCCCATGGCGGCCTGGCTGCCCCGGTTCACCAGTTCTGTCAGTTCGGCGTGGTGAACCGCCGCCCGGTCCTGCCAAAGGGTGATGGTGATCGAGGTACCGAATGCCCCGCCCACGATTCGGGTGAAATTCGATAGACCCGAGGCCGAGGCAATTTGCTGCGGCGGCAAGCCGCCCAGCGTGATGCTGGTCAGGGGAATAAAGAAAAACGCCACCGCAATACCCTGCAGAAAAGTGGGCAACATGATGGTGAAGAAGTCGGCCTGGGTGTTGAAGTGCGCGCGCATTTGCAGCACCACCGCGAACATGATGAAGGCGAATGTGGCCAGCATGCGCGGATCGGTTTTTTGCACGTTTTTACCGACAATCGGCGACAGCAAAATCGCGAACAAGCCCACGGGTGCCAGCATTTCGCCCGCTTGGGTGGAGGTGTAACCCATGAACTGCTGCAACCACAAGGGCAGCAGCACCAGGTTACCGATGAACAGCGAATACGCCACCGACAGGCAGACCGATCCGACCAGAAAATTGCGCCGCTTGAGCAGCCGCAAATCGACAACCGGGTGTTTGTCGGTGAGTTCCCAGGCGATGAAAAACGCGCCACAAACCACCGCCACAATGCCCAGAGTGATGATTTCGCTGGAGTGAAACCAGTCCAACTCCTTGCCCCGGTCCAGCATGATTTGCAGACAGCCTACCGCCAGCACCAGCAGCGTCAGGCCCACGGTGTCGATGGGGAGTTTGGCGCGCTGGGTTTCGCGCTTTTGGTAAATCGACCAGGTCACAAATGCGGCCAATATGCCCACCGGAATGTTGATATAAAAAATCCAGCCCCAGTGCGTGTGGTCGGTAATCCAACCGCCCAAGAGCGGCCCCATCACGGGCGCTACCAAGGTGGTCATGGCCCATAGCGCCATCGCCATCCCGGCCATCGCCGGCGGGTAGCTCGACAGCAAGAGGGTTTGCGCCAGCGGCATCATGGGCCCGGCCACAAAGCCTTGCAAGGCGCGCATGGCAATCAGCGTGGCCATGTTCGGGGCCAGTCCACACAGCCAGGAGGCCAGCGTGAACAAAAGCACGCTAAGCGTGAACAAGCGCACCTGCCCGAAGCGTTGCGACAGCCAGCCGGTCAGCGGCACCGCAATCGCGTTGGCCACGCCAAAACTGGTGACGACCCAGGTGCCCTGATTGGGGCTCACGCCCAGATCACCGGCAATCGCGGGCAGCGAGACGTTGGCGATGGACGAGTCCAGCACATTCATGAAGGTGGCCGCCGACAACGCCACGGTGCCCCACATGCGCGCAGCGCCCTCCAGGGGCGGGTGCGGCGCGAAAGCGGCGGGTGCTCCGCTCATTTGCCTGCCGGTTTGACCGTGCCGCCTGCGTTGGCGCGCACGATGCGTTGGATCTCTTCGGTGGCCTTAGCGTCCATGGCGGCGTAGACATCGGTGGTGGCGGGGGCCTGGGCCGCGTCGGCGGGTGCGTTCAGGGGGGCAGCTTCAGCCAGGGTTTTGCCGCTTTGGTCGCTGACGTTGACCGTGGCCTCCATGGACAGGCCCACGCGCAGCGGGCTGGTGGTGATTTCCTGCGGGTCCAGCCGGATGCGCACCGGTACGCGCTGCACCACCTTGATCCAGTTACCCGTGGCGTTTTGCGCGGGCAGCAGCGAGAACGCTGCACCCGTGCCCGCGCTCATACCAGCGACCGTGCCGTGGTAGACCACCCGCTTGCCGTACAGGTCTGCAGTCAGCGTCACCGGCTGGCCAATGCGGATATTGCGCAGCTGCACTTCTTTGAAATTGGCATCGACCCACAAGGCCTTGAGCGCGATCACCGACATCAGCGGTGTGCCCGCCGAAATGCGTTGCCCGACTTGCACCGTGCGCTTGGCCACATAGCCGTCTACCGGCGCGGTGATGGTGGAGCGGTGCAGCGTCAAGTACGCCTCGCGCACCTTGGCGCTGGCCACCATCACGCTGGGGTGACCCTCCAGGCTGGTGCCATCCGTCTGGGTGCGCCCGCTGAGCAACTGGTCGCGGGCAGCGGTAACCCCGTTGCGTGCGGCGCTGAGTGCGGCCTGGGCTTGCGTCACCATGGCCTGGGCATGCGCCACTTCTTCGCGGGATACCGCGCCGCTACCGGTCAGCGACTGGCGGCGCGCCAGATCATCATTGGCGCGGTTGACCTCGATCTGCGCTTTGACCACATCCGCTTCATGTAGCGTGATTTGTGTCCCCAGCGTGGTGTTGTTGGCGTACAGGCTGCGCACCTGGCGCACGGCCTGCGCGAGCTGCGCTTGCGCCGTTTGCAAAGCAACCTGGGCATCGGCGGTGTCCAACTGCACCAGGGTTTGGCCGCTTTTGACAAAGTCGGTGTCGTCGGCTTGGATGGCGCTGACCGTGCCCCCGATTTGCGGGGTGATTTGCACCACATTGCCTTGCACATAGGCGTTATCCGTGCTCTCTTCCGCGCGGCCCTCGTACCAGGTGTAGCCGCCATAGGACAGGCCCAGCACGACCACGAGGGCCACGACGCCCAGTGCCTTGCCGCGCTTGCTGG
>Ga0214919_10008953_pt1 | contig 13016 bp, 10 predicted proteins | sample LL1503_MetaG_FD_177994 | JGI IMG/M metagenome (GOLD analysis project Ga0214919, IMG submission 177994) | Freshwater microbial communities from Lake Lanier, Atlanta, Georgia, United States - LL-1503 | ecosystem: Environmental > Aquatic > Freshwater > Lake | place: USA: Georgia | collected...
GATTTGACATATGCCAATACAACTTTCGGGCAAGGTTTATTGGTAACAGATTTACAGATGGCTTCAGCTGTTTCTTCTATAGTTAATGGTGGAAAATATTATCAGCCAAGTCTAGTAAATAGCTTTATTGGTCCAGATGGAAAACAGGTAAAGACTAAGCCTAAGATTATTAATAAGAATGTAGTAAGTCCGACCGTGTCTAAGCAGATGTTGCCACTGATGGAAAATGTAGTAAATACCTATTATCATGAAGGATATAATTTTATGAATTTCAGTCCAGATTATATTGTAGGCGGTAAAACAGGAACTGCTCAGATTGCAGATATTGTTAAAGGTGGTTATAAGCCAAATATTTTCAATGGAACTTATGTTGGATTTGTAGGTGGAGACAAGCCTCAATATGTTATTGCCGTATTTAATATTGAGCCAAATGTGCCTGGACATGCAGGGGCCTTAGGTGGTCAGCCTGTTTTTGCGGATTTAGCTCACATGCTTATTAATGAAGGACATGTTCAACCAAAGACGAAATAGTAGTATAATTAATTTAAATATTTTTCAAAATGCAAAACATAATACATATTACAATCCCTTACCAGTCATTAATTAGAATAGTTGTTTTAAGTCTTGTCAGCTTTTTATTGAGCATGGCAATAACTCCTTTATTTACATTTTTAGCATACAAATATAAATGGTGGAAAAAGGCAAGAACTGAAGCCTGGTCCGGTGGTCAAGCCACTGTATATGCTAAGTTGCATGCAGAAAAACATCAACGAAATATTCCAAACATGGCGGGTTTAATATTCGTTATAACAATTTTAATTGTAACCTTGGCATTTAATCTAAACAGGGGGCAGACATGGCTTCCTCTCGCTGGAATGCTTGCTGCAGCAGTAATTGGTCTTGCAGATGACATTATGAATATAAGGGGTGTCAATAAGAAGATTGCTGGCATGCAATCTAAAATGAAGTTTGGTCTTTATTCTTTAGTGGCACTAGTAGGGGGATGGTGGTTCTACTCTAGGCTTGGAATTCATTCTTTCTATCTTCCTTATTTCCACAATATTGCTGTTGGTTGGTTCATTATTGTTATTTTCTGGTTGGTTGTTATCTCTACAGCTAATTCTGTGAATATTACAGATGGCCTAGATGGTTTAGCTGGTGGATTGTTAACTACATCATTTGCGACATATGCCTTCATAGCGGTGGTTGAAAATAAATATGCTTTAGCGGCGTTTTGTTTAACCATAGTTGGAGCATTAATGAGTTACACATGGTTCAATATTTTCCCAGCTAGATTTTTTATGGGTGACGTAGGCGCTTTTGCTATGGGGACTGCGCTAGGATTTGTAGTCATGCAGACGAATACTATATATGTTTTGCCATTCGTTGGATTTGTTTACGTTATGGAAACAGGATCAGTAATAATTAATAGAATTTCAAAGAAGTTAAGAAATGGTAAAAAAGTCTTCCTTTCTTCTCCGATTCACCATCACTTCGAGGCTAAGGGATGGCCAGAAACTAAGGTGACTATGAGATTTTGGATTATTGGTCAAGCATCTAGCATTCTTGGACTAATTGTATTCTTATTTGGTAAAGGATTTTAGTAATGTATCAGGAGAGAAAAAGTCTTCATCGGGCATATCTTAAAGACGAGCCTGAGCTAGGAAGAAGACATAAGGGCGATCGTTGGTTGCTAATCATTTGTGCATTACTTCTAACAATTGGACTTACTGTTATTTATGCAATCGGTCCTGCTCTAAGTGCTGTAAACAATGTAAGCTCGACTTATTTCACCTTCAAACAACTATTAGCTATTGGGTTGAGCGTCGTAGGATTTATTATTGCTGCAACTGTTCCTCTAAAATATTGGAAAATTCACTATAAGTGGATCTTAGGATTGGCTATATTTGCAACATTATTAGCTGTAGTTCTACCTGTTAACCCTCAGTATCCGGCGCATCGATGGGTTAGGCTTGGTGGATTTTCTTTTCAATCAGTTGAGCTTTTGAAGTTCAGTATTATTATATGGTTTGCTAGTTTTCTGGCAGTGGTTATTAAAAATAATCAAATGAAAGAATTTGATAAGACAGCCAAACCAATACTTATCGCTATAGTCGTCATAGGAGCCCTTGTAGCCGCTATTCAAAGTGATTTAGGGTCGATGGCTGTAATTGTAGCTATATTCGTTTCTATGGCCTTTATAGCAGGACTCCCAATGAAGCGAGTAGCTTTGATTGGAGTTGCAATAGCTATAGGTGTTATTTTAATGATTTCTATATTCCCATATCGAAGAGCAAGGCTGGAAACTTACTTACACCCCCAAGCGAACTGTCAGGCATCTGGATATCAGGTATGTCAGGCGTTAATTGCTGTAGGCTCTGGTGGTTTTTTTGGTTTAGGTCTTGGTAAGAGTGTTCAGGCTTATGGATATACACCTGAAGCAGGAAATGACTCAATATTCGCAATATTCGCAGAAACATTCGGGTTCTTTGGTTGTTCGTTGCTACTTTTCTTTTATATGGCCTTATTTAGTAGGTTAAAAGATATTGCACAGCGCACAAGTGACGACTTTAGTAGATTGGTAATTGTGGGAATAATTGCCTGGATTGCTGTTCAGGCAAGTATAAATATTGGTGCTATGATCGGAATATTGCCTTTAAAGGGCATAACTCTGCCATTTATTAGTTATGGGGGAACATCGGTAGTATTTGTTTCATCTTTAATAGGTGTAGCTTTTCAAATATCAAGGTATACTAGTTATCAGAAAATAGGCATAAGAACTGAAGCTGATAGGAGCAAAAACAATGAAGATATTAGTAGTCGGAGGCGGATCGGGGGGACATATAACCCCGGTGCTCGCAGTAGCTTCCGAGATTAAGAAATTAAATCCTGAAATAAAGATAATTTATGTAGGACAAAAAGGTGATAGCCTCGGTGAGATTGCTAAATCTAATGACAATGTAGATAAGTTCTACTCTATTAGAGCAGGGAAGTTTAGAAGATATAACGAATCTGTAATAAAACAACTTTTAGATCTTCCTACAATAATAAAGAACATTAGAGATGGGGTCTTCTTAATTGTAGGATTTATTGAAAGTTATGTAATTATTGCAAGGGAAAAACCTTCCGTTGTCTTCTCAAGAGGAAGCTTCGTAGCCGTCCCGGTATCCCTCGCAGCTAAGATGAACAAGGTTCCATACGTTACTCACGACTCTGATCCAATTCCAAGTTTAGCTAATAAAATATTATCAAAATGGGCAAAACTACACCTTACAGCCTTGCCGATAGAGCTATACCCATATCCTTCAGAAAATACAATCAACACAGGCATACCATTGAATAAAAAATTTGTTCAGATAGACAAAAAGATAATGGAAACATACAGAAAAGAACTTAACATTTCTTTGAAGGCAAAAGTATTGTTTGCGATTGGTGGAGGTTTAGGAGCGGAAGAAATTAATATATCTCTTAGTGATATAGCAGGGCATTTATTAGATCAGCACAAAGATCTATATATCTACAACGTAGTTGGAATGAAGAATGAAAAAAGATATAACGATATTTATGATAAGAATTTATCTGAAGACAACAGAAGCAGAATGAAAGTTATTGGATTTACAGATACAGTGTATCTATATTCTGGAGCTTCAGATGTCGTTATTACCAGAGCTGGCGCAACTAATTTAGCAGAATTTGCAGTTCAAAATAAGGCTTGTATTATTATTCCCGGAGTTCATTTGACTTCCGGTCATCAAGTAGAAAATGCAAAAATATTGGCCGATAAAAACGCAGCAGTCTTATTTAATGGAGGCAATCTGGAGTCTGGTGGCAATAGGTTAGCGAATGCTATCAATAGTTTACTTTCCGACCCTAAAAGAAGAAAAGAACTAGAAAATAATATAAAAGAATTTTCAAAACCTAATGCTTCTACTGTCATAGCTAAAAAATTAATCGAAATTTCTAAAAATGAGACCTAGAAGAAGATTCTCTGAAGTTAAGAAAGAATTTAACGGAAAGAGAGAAGGGAACTATTATGCTACTTATAATGTAGTTAACAACTCTGTTAATAAGAATAGAAGGGAAGTGAAGGCTTCAGACATGGGTCCTATTCAGAAGTCGTATTTCTTTCAAAGAATTGGTTTCATATTTCTTTTAGTTACCCTAGTAATTAGTACTGGATATATCCTTAGGTTAGGGGATACGCCTATTATTAAATTCGTGGGAAGTAAGAATAATCAAAGATTAACAGATCAGACGCAGCAAGATTTATATAATAAGACTAAGAAAATACTAGATAGTTCATTCTTCAATAAAAATAAAGCAACTCTTAATATGAGCTACCTACAGAATCAGTTAAATTCATCCTTTCCTCAGTTTAGTAGTATAAATATAACGCTACCCCTTATAGATAATAGGCCAGTTATAACCTTAACTGGATCAGAACCTTTATTTATTTTGATAAATACAACTGGTCAATATCTAATTAACGCTAAAGGTGCAGCTTTCTCAAGATCAGAAAATAATATAAATCTGGGTTATTTAGGTCTTAATAATATATACGATCAATCTGGGTATGATATTCAATTAGGTAAGTTGGCGCTGAGTTCTAGCGATGTTAGCTTTTTGCAAGAGATATCCTATCAGTTAACTTATAAAGGATATCATATAGATAAAATAGTACTCCCAGTGTCTTCTAGAGAGGCTGATGTGTATATAAAGAATACTAATTATTATATTAAATTTAATTTAAATTCTAATACACCCAAAGAACAGATAGGGACCTTCCTGGCTACTATAAGCTACGTTAAACAGAAAAATTTAGTAATAAATCAATATTATGATGTTAGGGTAGACGGACGAGTCTATTATAAGTAATCTCGGAAGTACTCTGCTTCACCCTACCTTGTTCGTATTTTGTTCAGCGAGTGATTTTATTTCGATTTTATAAAAAATACATATAACATTAGATTTTTATGAATAAGTCAAATATTTATAATATTCAGAAGGAAAGTAGGGGGTAGTGAAAAAAACCGTGAATAACCCTAAAAAGTATATTTTCACACTAAAACTGTGGATAAGTCAAATAGCGTCGTCTATTATTTTACGACCATATAAGCATATTTAAGGCGATATGTAGCGCATGAATAGGCCTATATAACAGTGGTAGTTTAATGATTAATAAATATAGATGCTTCTACATTTTTTAACTTATTTTTAATATAAAAGCATAACTATTATAGGTTATTGCCCTACATCGAATCATCTACTTAGAATATATTAATGTCGTAAAAGATATATTGTGCGACACGAAATATATAACTTGGAATGGTTCACTAATCGCTCTACTACCACCCCGCTTCTAATGTTTTTTTAAATAAAAAATATTTTTTATAATTTTATTTCTGCTCTACTTATTTTTTTAAATTTTTTCAAATATAATTTCCCTGACTTGTGTTGTGTTGCCTGTAACTATATTAATTTATAATGTTCGTTTTTTGTTCTGTAGTATATAAATTAATTAGATTCTACAATATAACGTTGATAAGCTTCTAAGATCTCTACGTTTATTAATTTTCTAGTTTTTTCAGCACTATTCATATAATCATGTTGCAAATTGAAATACATCCTAGATTTATTAGTGTCGCCGAAATTCTTCAGTGCTATTTGGCCGTATTCTTTAGCTCTGTGAGTATGTTCTAAATATTTTTCTTCCAAATCCTTAATTTCATAAGCTATGTATTCTGCTTCATATGGTGAGTAAATTCTCTCGCTATGATTGTCCATAATATTATTTCCTTTTAGGCTTCAGGGTCGTTTAACGCATATGTAGCTTTTGCTACGCGTTTAAATTGAGTTTTGCCCTGTAGATTTAGCAATATAGTAGTCTCTTTAACGAATCTGCTCTTAAGTACTCTTTTAACGATCTCATCTCTATGTAGAGGTTCTGATGCTTCTCTAAGTACTTCTCTGATGATATCTGCAACTGTACCTTGTTTATATCCCCATTCTTTAAGAGCGTATATTCCCCGTCCAATTAGTACGAATCGGTTGTCTTTAATAAGTTCGTTGTGGATCGCTTGAGTTGTGACATTTTTTCTTCTAAATTCACTATCTTTAATAGCGGCAGATATTTCGTTGAAATGCATGTGAGCTCCGTTTTCTTTGAGCACAACATATATTTTATCTCGAATGTTCTTAGGATTAACCGTAGGCCATTTTACAAGGCCCCATACGCCGTTTAGGAAAGCTAACTTCTTAGATACTGATGCTAGTGCTTCAGTGAGCTCTAGAGGCTTTATATTTGCCTTTTCGGATATATCTTTAGCGCTTTTAGGTTCTTTAAAGTTCTTAATAGTTTCTACTATCTTGGTTACTTCAGTTTTTACTTTAGAAATGGATAATTCTTTCTTCGAAGCAACGGAAGCATGATAATCATCATCGTCATCAAGTAGTTCTAATTTTGAGCTTAGCAGAGAAAGGAAGGCCACTCTTGACTGCTCTACCTTATCTAAACTACCTACTAATGCATTTGTAAGCGTACTGACTCTAGAAATGTTTCCTTTGGAGCTAATTATGGCTAGGGATGCTTCTTCAAATTTATCCAATCCAGCAATGTTCCCCTTCTCTGCCGCAGCTATAAGGCTACTTAATACTGCTTTTTCTAGCTGTCTTACTCTTTCCCTGGTTATTCCTAAGGTTTCTCCAATTTGTTCGAGGGTTTCTCTTCGTTCATATAGCCCAAATCTTTTAGAAATGATTTCAATTTCTCGTTCTTTTTTAACAGTCTTTAATACATCTCTAACTATATTTTCTAGTGGTAATTTGTTGTCTTGAGATTTATTCATAAGTTTCAAATATTTAAGTTATTATATAATAATTGTATATTTCGTCAATATTATTAACTAGTATTTATATTGTAGCACATTAATGACTTGTATACATAGATTATGGTATAGAAAGCTATATTTTAATCTAATTTACTCTTTAACCATTAAGTTGTGATATTTTATTTTTTTCGTCTTTTGAATTTCTTCTTTACTGGCGCTTTTTCTAGAATTTCTTTTGCTTCTGCTTCTGTAATTTTCTTAGGATCTTGGCTTTTATCTATACGGGCATTCTTTTTTCCATCTGTAATATAAGGACCAAATGGACCATTAAGAATTTTTATACCACTTTTGAATATCTGTATATTCTTTTCTTTGTCTTTAGCTTCTTTTTCAGCTATTTTTTCTAAGGCTTCTTCCAAAGTAATTTTATGTGGATCTAGAGGTTTAATGGATATATAAGTTTTACCGATCTGAATGTATGGTCCAAATCTACCGATGTTAGCCTTAATGTCTTCATCGTCTTTTGTCTTTCCTAGAGTTCTTGGAAGTTCAAACATAACTAGAGCTTCCTCTAATGTAACGTTATCCATAGTTCTACCCTCTGGAAGTGGAGCAAAAGTGATTTCTTTATCTTCATCAGCACTGTCACCCATCTGAAGCATTGGTCCGAAACGTCCAAATCTGGCAAAAATTGGTTCTTTGTTTTTTGGGTGATTTCCTATTAATCTAGCTTTGGATACTTCTTGTCTTGATATGCCTTCAGAATCTTTAACTAATTTATGGAAGTCTTTATAGAAATCTGCGATTGCTTTAGTCCATTTTTCTTTACCGTTTGCCACTAGGTCAAACTGCTGCTCTACTTTAGCCGTAAAATCGTAATCTACTATAGTCGGGAAATATTTAACTAAGAAATCAGTAGTTAGTTCCGCTACTGGAGTAGGAAGCATCTTATTTGTATCTGCTCCTACGTTTACTGACTCTTCTAATTCTTCTAATTTGTCTGACTTTAGTAAGTACGAAGTAGTTTTTGTTAGTTCTCCCTCTAAATCTCCTTTTTCAACATATCCTCTAATCTGTATAACTGAAATTGTTGGTGCATAAGTACTAGGTCGTCCAATTCCTAATTCTTCTAGTTTTTTAACTAAAGAGGCTTCTGAATATCTTGCTGGAGCCCTAGAAAATATTGTTGAGGCTTTAGATTCTATTAGTTCTAAAATATCACCTTTGTTCATTGACGGAAGAATAGTGTCTTCTCCTCTGCCTGTATAGACGGCCATGAACCCTGGAAATACCAATATTTCGCCTTTAGCTAAGAAGATACTTTTACTTTTATCGTTGGCTATAGATACTTCAGTTTTTTCAGTATTAGCTTTAGACATTTGAGAAGATAATGCTCGTTGCCAGATAAGCTTGTATAGCTTAGTTTGCTGATCATCTTCGCCTGCTGATGTGTCGTTAAAATCTGTTGGCCTAATAGCTTCGTGGGCTTCTTGAGCGGATGAGTTCTTGGTCTGGAATTGTTTTCTTTCGTGATAGTCTTTGCCGTAGTTTTTAATTATGTATTCTTCAGCTGTTTTAAGAGCTAGTTCGGAAAGACTAGTGCTGTCTGTTCTCATGTAAGTAATTTTTCCACTTTCATATAATCTTTGAGCAACAATCATAGTTTGCTTAACTGAAAAACCAAGTCTTCTTGATGCTTCTTGTTGAAGAGTTGAAGTAGTAAAAGGTGCACTAGGACTTTTAAATGAAGGTTTCTTAATAATGTTAGAGATGTTAAATGTAGCGCCAATTAACTGTTCGAGAGTTTGCTTAGCTAGATCTTGACTCTTAAGTCTTTCGGTAAGTTCAGCATTAAACTGATCATTATCTTTTGAAAATATAGCTGTAACCTTATATGTGGCTTCAGATTTGAAATTCTTTATTTCTTTTTCCCTATCTACTACTATTCGAACTGCTACAGACTGTACTCTACCGGCACTGAGCCCAGCCCTAATCTTCTTCCATAAAACTGGAGAAAGTTCATATCCAACTAATCTATCTAGCACTCTTCTTGCCTGTTGTGCGTCCACCAGGTTTAAATCTATAGTCCTGGGAGTCTTTATGGCTTGTTCTAAGGCGGTTTTGGTTATTTCGTGGAAAACTATACGATTAGTCTTTTTAGGATCAAGACCGAGCGCCTGTGTAAGGTGCCACGCAATAGCCTCTCCTTCACGGTCTTCATCGGATGCTAGCCATACAGTTTTATCTTTAGCTGCTTTCTTTAGTTCTGCTACCACCTTCTTCTTGTCGGGTGTTACTGCATAAATAGGATTAAAATTATTTTCAATATCTACATTGAGACCTTTTGAGGGTAAATCTCTAATATGTCCGAAGCTACTTTTGATTTCGTAGTCAGAACCTAAGAACTTACTAATTGTCTTAGCTTTTGCTGGGGACTCAACTATTACAAGATTTTTAGCCATAGTATTTAAATTAAACTCATTTTACATTTAAATGCAAGAAATACATAAGAATTAATTATTTCTAAACCGTAGATATTTGACAAATAAAGGAAGCATTTATCATTTAATGGTATTGACATTACATAACAATGTTGCTAAAATAGCAATTCGTGGATCTTATAACTAAGATTCAAGTACATTTACCCCTCTAACAACATTGTTAGATTGTTTTAGAGAGATTAAACCTTAAGTAAGTTGTTACCCTCCACTTATTTCTAAAAGTCTCTCTTTACGGATAGACGTTCATCTCTAAAACAAACTAATCCCTTTAACTACAAGCCACAATTTGTAGGTTCCCCAATTGAACGAGCCTAAATGGTGAGGATTCTTTTGAATCTTCGACACGAGCATTTTTTATATATGTTTCTCGATGTTTCGTTGGGGTGGGTTGAAGGGCATGAAGACAACTTTATTGTTGTCTTCTATAAGAGACTCTGGCGGTGCCCACCCCCTCCAGAGTCTCTTTTAGTTTAAAAGATAAATGTGCGAGTTTCTTCTTTAAGTAGATTGCTTGAATAAATATGCTCAATTAATAGAGCATTTACTTCTTTATATAGATTATTGAGCTGAGTGTTCTCATTTTCACTAAATTTTTGTAAGACAAAATCTGCAGTTTCTATTTGTTTTGGTTCTTTAGGTCCTATACCTATCCTGATTCTTCCATAGTTCTCTGTTCCAAGTTTTTCCGTAATAGATTTAATACCATTATGACCTGCACTGCTTCCACCGCTTCGAATTCTTATTTGACCGAAGTTAATATCCATTTCATCGTGGACGGCTATAATATTAGAATTCTCTATTTTATAAAAAGATTTTACTTTAGAAACTGCATCACCACTGTTATTCATAAAAGTTGTAGGCTTCATAGCAATAATTCTTTTGTCGCCTAGTTTGCCTATGCTGATCTGACATTTTAAAGTTCCTTTATTGGACCATTCAGACATTTCTTCGAAATTTTCTACAAAGAAATCTAAGGCTCTAAAACCGATGTTGTGTCTAGTCTTATCGAACTCATCACCTATATTGCCTAAACCAATTAATAGAATAGTTTTATTAAGACCAAGGGAGTCTATTTTGTAGTTATTTACGATAGGAGCTCGTCTTTGAAATAAAGCCATATAGATAAGTATCTGTAGTTAAGTAGATATCGTCAAGTTGGCTTAATTTTTTCTAGGAGCTTTTGTTGGAGAATTACCGTGCTTATGACCAACGTGTTTTTCAATAAACCATAATTGAACTGGAGTTCCTTCGTAGCCGAATTCTTCTCTCAGACCTTTTTCAAGGTATCTACGGTAGCTCCAGTGAAGGAATTTGGTATTTGATCCAAACACCTTGAATGCAGGGATAGGATTGTCCATTTCTTGGGTAATGTAATTTAACTTTGGATATCTATTCTTAAGACCAGATGGAACGTGTTTGTGAATCATTTTTTCTAGCCATTTATTTAGATCTCTAGTTGGAAGTTTCTTAGCTCTTTTTTCCATTATTTCTAGAGCAATTTCGAAAATTTTAGTAACGTTTTGACCAGTTACAGAACTTGTAAATATTAAAGGCGCCCACGGTACGAATTCAAAGTTTCTTGCAATCTGGGCCGCTAGTGTGTCTCTTAAGAACGGATCTTTTTCTTCTGCCTTATCCCATTTACTTACAACTAACACTAGTCCCTTACCTGCTTCTTTAATAATTCCGGCAAGCTTTTGGTCTAGCTGAACATTCAGTTCATTTACATCCATTACTAAAAGACAAATATCGGATTGCTCAATGGCGCTAATAGATCTAATAACGCTGAAGTGTTCTATGCCTTTTTCTACCTTACCGGCTCTTCTAATACCTGCAGTATCCATAATTTGGATGTCTGACTGATGGTATTTTACGGTAGTACGGTTGATATCTCTTGTAGTGCCTGCTCTGTCTGAGACGATAGCTTGCTGTTTCTTCGCTAGAGTATTGAATAGGTAAGATTTACCTACATTAGGTCGTCCAATTAGAGCAACTCTAATAGTGTTAGGATCTTCCTCTACATATTTAATAGTAGGGATAATTTGAGATAGTTTATTTAAAAGCTCATCAATTCCCTTCTTTTGATTAACTGAAGTAAAGATATAATCTTTAATTCCGAATTTAGTGTGTTGATCAGCTTCACTTAATTTTTTAACTTGATCTATCTTATTGATAACTAAAAAAACAGGTTTCTTGCTTTTTAGAGCTAAATTAGCTAATTTTCTATCATCATCATTAACTGAAACATTAGCTTCAACCATTAACCAGATTACATCTGCACTTTCTGCAGCCTGATAGATCTGTTCTTGAATAGTAAATTCAAAGTCGTCTTCTGGATTTTTTACACCAGCAGTATCAACTAACCAAAATTCTTGATCGTTATATTTTGCCTTAGCCATTAGGCTATCTCTAGTGGTACCAGCTTCTCTAGCAACAATAGCTTCCCTTTTTTCGAGGATAGCATTAAACATAGAAGACTTGCCTACATTGGCTCTTCCTACTATTGCGACTATTGGTGTTCTGGCTTTCATTTAAATATATTTTAACATTTTTTAAGGTTTTTCGCTAGTTTTCTACCTCTATATATTGACCTTCTTTGATATTTCGCAATGAGTACTCTCCAAATACTGTTCTATGTAGGTCTAATATTTCGTAGCCAAGCGCTGCAAAGGTCCTTCTTATTTGCCTGTTTCTACCTTCGCTCATTCTTATCTCTAGATGCTTAGAATCTTCAAGTTTTGTAACATGTAGTTTACTTATTCCATCTTCTAGTTTTATTCCGTAATCCGATATCATCTGCTGATGAATGGGCTCTAAATTTTTATCTAGAGTAACTAAATAAACTTTAATTTTAAGATTTGAAGGATGAGTCAGCTTATTAGCTAGATCTCCGTCATTGGTTAGAAGTATTAGTCCGCTTGAATCTTTATCCAGTCTTCCTACTGGCTTTAGATTATGATATTTGGGATCTATTAACTTATATATTGTGGGTGTATCATCTTGAGATATTCTAGTAACCACATAAACTCGAGGTTTGTTTAAGATAATCGTGGTAAAAACTTCAGGCAGTATTTGTATTTGGTTATTCAGTTTAACTTCGTCTTCAGATTCAACTTGCTGACCTAGTGTGGCGAGCTTGCCATTTACTAATATTTTTTTAGCCTCAATAAGCTTATCTACGCTACGTCTGCTTAGTCCACTTGATAGAGCCAAGTATTTATTAATTCTCATGACTAATTAAACTGATGGGGATGGTGGTGTGGGAGGGTTAATGTCATTAATTACGTTAGTCGGAATTCTATAACTAGGCATTGGAGCTGATCGAGCTGACATATCATTCATTGGAACAGATTGATTGCTGTAATTAGGAAGTACTTCTTCCTGATCAGTAGGTGCTGCGCTCATGTCAGTTGTAGGTATTTCAGGAGCTGCGCTCATTTCTGTTGGCATAGGACTTGAAGGAGTTTCCATTGTAGGCATTTCAGGAGCTGGAGGTGTAAATTCTTCAGCTGATTGAATATTTATAGGTGTCGATGTTGGAGCTTCGTAACTATTTTCAGTAGGAGCTGCGCTCATTTCTGTTGGCATAGGACTTGAAGGAGTTTCCATTGTAGGCATTTCAGGAGCTGGAGGTGTAAATTCTTCAGCTGATTGAATATTTATAGGTGTCGATGTTGGAGCTTCGTAA
>Ga0214919_10008954_pt1 | contig 13015 bp, 13 predicted proteins | sample LL1503_MetaG_FD_177994 | JGI IMG/M metagenome (GOLD analysis project Ga0214919, IMG submission 177994) | Freshwater microbial communities from Lake Lanier, Atlanta, Georgia, United States - LL-1503 | ecosystem: Environmental > Aquatic > Freshwater > Lake | place: USA: Georgia | collected...
ACTGGTGGGAACATGCCTGGGCGCTAGATTATCAAGCGGACAAAGAAGGTTATCTCAACAACATGTGGAAGATAATCAACTGGGACGTTTGCAACGAAAGACTATAATGAACTTAGAAACTGGTGCTGTGACAAAATTGCGTGAACTCATTGCCGAAGAAGGCAATCCCGGTCTCATGTTGCGAGTGTTTGTGCAAGGTGGCGGCTGCTCAGGATTCCAGTATGGATTCACATTTGAAGAAGCAAAAAATGAAGATGATTTTGACTTTACGTATGATGAAGTTAAAGTTGTTGTAGATGCCATGAGCATGCAATATCTCAACGGCGCATCAATTGACTACAAAGAAGATCTACAAGGCTCTAGTTTTACAATAAAAAATCCGCAAGCACAATCAACTTGCGGATGTGGATCAAGCTTCTCTGTTTAGAATACAGAATACCCGCCGTAACCAGTATCGCCGCCGCCACCGTAATCAGGTGCTGGAGGTGGAGGAGGGGGTTTCAAACTTTGTCCAAAACTTCGATCTGACGGTGCAAATGCTCCGTTGAACGGTGCAAATGTTGGCACTGGCACTCCTTGGGTTGGTTTCCAAGTACCATTTACATTGATATAAGTAGTTTGTATTGGGGTCCAAGTACCTGCATTTTTAACATACGCAGTTTGAATTGGCACCCATTGACCACCGTCTTTAATATATCCGCCACCGCCAGTTTGATATTCGAGAGCAATAAACCCATTACCACCGTTGGTGGGTGTGCCGCTTGTGCCACCTTCTGCAACGCCAAGACCTGGATACAAATTATTAGTATATGGCAATCTTCCTACAGTCTGAACCACATTATCACCCAGCGAGGTTCCATTAACACCAGCAGTTCCACCAGCAACGGGGGCACCACCTCCAGCAGTTCCGCCCTGGCCGCCCCATTTTCCGCCGCCACCGCCACCGCCTCCACCAGCTTGACTTCCGTATATAGAAACAAACCCAGATATATCTTGACCATCTTGACCATTGTTATAACGAAAATCTGCGCTGGTATTGACAGCTGGCCGACTTGCGCCACCACCACCACCGGCAGCTATTCCAATCACCACACCATTTAAACTCAGTATTGTTGCACCGCCGCCACCGCCCGCTGCTCCCTGGTATCCATCGGAATTATCAACTTGACCTCCACGGCCGCCGGCATACGTTGCTTGATCTCCTGTACCAAATATCACACCTATTGCATTAGGGTTGCCGTTGTTGGGATTTGCTGGTGATCCGGATCCATCTGCTTGTATTGTTATAGTATGATTGCCACCGGTCACTCTTACAAATGCCTGATTGATATTGTCGTCGTATACACTATTAGTAGTTCTTCCCCCACCCGAAACTATAAGATTACCATCGAGATATACTCGTCCAAAATTATTGGCAACCATTTGAAAAATAACATTTGCTGTTGATGGAAAATTTATAGTGTAAGTTCTTGTGAAAGTTTGTACATTTTGATCAGCACCCCATACTCCCCATTGGCTTAGAAATGAAGTTTGATTACTAGCGGTATTTCGCGCTCCTTGCCCGTAAGGAACAACAGCAGTATCTTGACCATCAGGCGGGAATCTTGTATTAAACAATAGGCCACTATAGCTGGCACCAGGAATGCCGCTAGGAGTCCATGGATTGATATTGTCACCACCACGGCCGCCGCCTTGCCCAACTGCAACTGTTAAAATATCACCAGGCCTAGCAACAAAGTATACCTTGCTATATGCTCCTGCATTGCCGGCTGCTCGGGCGCTACCGCCGCCAGCACCCCACAAATAGGCATTAACTGGAATACCAAATTCACCAGTCACTGTGGCATTTTGTATAGTGCCGGTATACCCAATAGTAGTTACAGTAGTATTTGACATGTATTAAATTTGATACCAGATGTCGCCATCACTACCACCTGTGGGTGGATTGGCGCTTACAGTTCGATTGCCGTATCCATTACTATTTGAAGCAATAGCAAATGATCGATTGTTAGTTAAATCGCCGCCGCCGGTTAATCCAGCACCTGCTGTGATAGTTAACGCGGTGCTAACAGCACCAATACCTGCTCGTGCAGCAGCCGCAGTATTGCCGCCGGTGCCGCCATCGGCGACTGCCATTGGTGATGCCAGTCCAGAAATTGTACCGCCTGTGATTGCAACAGAACTGGCATTTTGTGTAGCCATAGTACCAACAGTAGTAGTAGCTCCTGATTGTAGTCCAAGGGCAGTTCTTGCGTCAGCAGCAGTTGCAGCCCCGGTACCACCATCTGTTACAGATATTGGAGTTATTCCAGAAATAGATCCACCCACAATTGCAACAGCATTAGAATTTTGTATAGCCATTGTGCCTACTGTGGTAGTAGCACCTGATGCCAAGCCAAGAGCAGTTCGGGCACCAACTGCTGTGGCAGCCCCGGTTCCGCCGTCGACTAAGGCCAACGGAGATGCTAGTCCAGAAATTGTGCCACCTGTAATTGCAACGGCATTGGCATTTTGTTGACTCATTGTACCTAGCGTACCAGTTATGTTGTACACAAACTGTGTGGTGGCAATTTGTCCGCTAGATGTACCATTGGCTGCGGTAGGTGCGGTAGGGACACCAGTAAATGCTGGGCTGACCTTTTCGCCTTGCACAAATGCTGTGGTAGCAATTTGTGTGCCATTAGTTCCAGCAGCAAAGGTGGTAGAGGTCGGAGTGCCAAACAGAGCAGGACTATTTAACGGAGCATAAGTTGCGGTTACAATATCACGATAATTTGATACAGCAGTATCAGCGTATGCTGTGGTAGCAATCTGTGTGCTGTTAGTTCCTGCACCAGCAGTAGGAGCAATAGGGGTACCAGTAAATGCTGGACTAAATTTTTCACCTTGTACAAATGCAGTAGTAGCAACAGCAGTTGACCCATCGCCGTACACTGGACTTGGTGCAGTAGGTGCGCCTGTAAACGCAGGACTTGCTAAAGGCGCTGCGCCAGATACATCTGCTACCACTAAAGTAACAGCACCGGTTTTGGTAGCGACTGACAGCACTGGAGCAGATAATCTTACAAATTGTGTAGTGGCAATATTAGCACTAACATCGCCATTACTTGGAGTAGGGGCGGTAGGTGTACCTGTAAACACTGGACTTGCCAATGGCGCTTTTAACAATTGCAAAGAATCTGTTGTGGCTGTGGTTGATGCCTGTAATGTGGCCACTGCATCAGTTACAAATGCAGTAGTAGAAACTTGGGTTGTATTGGCTCCAGGACTTGCAGTAGGAGCAGTAGGTGTTCCTGTGAACGCAGGACTGATTTTTTGTGCTTGTACAAATGCTGTGGTAGCAATTTGTGTGGTAGATGTTGCAGAACTTGCAGTAGGAGCAGTTGGCGTACCAGTAAATACTGGGCTGAGTTTTTCTCCTTGCACAAATGCAGTAGTGGCCAACTGAATTGTGTTAGTTCCATAATCTGCTGTAGGAGCAGTAGGAACTCCGGTAAATGTAGGAGAATCTTTTTGAGCTTGCACATACGTTTGGCTGGCTAATGCACTCCAGGCATTTGATGTGTTGTAAGACGATATAACATCGCTTGAACTGTTGTACCAAAGTTGTCCTAGCACAGGTGCTAATGGGGCATCAGAGCTGGCAAAATTCTCCAGGAGATAAACGTAGTTTTCGTTTTCTGGCAAACCATAAGGAGTAACTCCGCGCCCTACTAAATTAACGGATGTAGCGGTGGTGTTTATTGTGCCATCGGGTACTACCGCTACAATGTTACCCCTGCTGTTGTTAATTACATAACTCATCTATTGCTCCAGTTTGATGTATTTAGTAGCCAAACACAAGCCAGATCATTTGGTAAATACAACAATAGGACTGAAACCGTATGACCCAGCAAATAATTGAGGTAGGAACCGTGGCCAACGATGGTACAGGGGATTCCTTACGCACAGCGTTTATCAAAACAAACGACAATTTTACTGAACTTTACAATCAAGTTCAGACAAATCCTCCGACCAGCAGTAGCGGACAAGCCGGCGATGTCGCAGGAATGATTGCATTTGACGAACAATATTTCTATGTTTGTGTGGCCAATTATGATGATACTTCAGTGATTTGGCAACGAGTAGCGTTTGATGGGACTCCTTGGTAATATGGCACAACCTGTATGGATCACTCCTGCTGGCAGCCTTGGTGTAATACCAGTTGGTGTGTTCTTCCAGCTCACTCTGCTAGGTGAATTACCCGGCGAGCCCGGCGCAGAACTTTACTACACTATCATAGCCGGTAGATTGCCCGACGGCATACAATGTTCTTCTAATGGTGTAATTTCTGGAACTCCTGATGCTGTAGCCAGTTTGCAAGGTATTCCAACTGAAGTAGGACGTGATACCACAAGTAAATTTACTGTGCGAATATATCCTGAACTTGATCCTACTAACATCCGAGATCGCACCTTTAGTCTTACTATTGCTGTGATACCTGAACCTACTTGGGTTACCCCTGCTGGACAAATAGGAACATATTACGACAGCGATCTAGTAGATTTCCAATTTGAATTTGAAGAAGTGTATACCCCAGATACCACTGTGGTCACGTTGATTGCTGGCGCATTACCCGGCGGCCTGCGCTTGGGGTTAGATGGGTTGCTTACCGGTTATATACAGCCTGCACAAAATTTAGATGCTGTAGCTGGATATGATCTCAGTGCTCAAGATGCTGATCCTTACGATTTCTTAAGTCAAAGTATTAGCAAGAATTATCAATTTACTCTGCAAGTCAGCAACGGCCAGGCGTCCAGTTTGAGAACATTTGAAATCTTTGTGTACAGTCGCAGTCAAATGCAAGCCAGTGATGCTGTGCTGATTGACAACAACACATTTATCACAGCAGACGAAACACCATATCAAGCACCATTTTTAACCAACGCCAATCCTAGCAATTTAGGAAATTTTAGAAGCAGCAATTATTTTGCCTATCAGTTTGTAGGCGAGGATTATGTAAACCAACCTATCACGTATGCTATATCAGTCAACCAAGGTGCAGGACTACCACCAGGACCAGTATTGGATCCCACATCAGGTTGGTACTATGGTTACATTCCTGATCAAGGAACAACACAAGTTGAATACAGTTTTAATATTGTAGTATATCAAAGTGAATACATTACTCCTACAATATTAATAACGCATACTCAAGTCACTACAAATCAAATTACTTGTTCAGGCACTAATCAACTTTCTGTTGGACAACCCATTAGATTGGCCGGCGCAATAGGAGGGTTATTGGCCGGCACCATTTATTATGTCAATGCCATAATAAGTGAGACAGCAATATGGAACGCTACACTTGACGAAATAACCTCATATCAAACAGTGTTTACAGTTGGATCAACTCCTACATTAACTACTGCTACCAGCGGAGTAACTGCAACATTGCTCATTGAATGTACTGCTACCACCAGTGGCACAAATCGAATTACTTGTTTTAGCACCGAGCACTTTGGTATTGGGCAACCAGTGGTATTTACTGGCACTGCATTTGGTGGTATAACTGCTGCCGCACAAACTGTTTATTACATTAGTGAAATAGTGAGTCCCACCCAATTTGAGGTCAGTGCATATCCCAATTCAACAACATCAGTAACGCTAACTACTGCCACTGGTTCAATGATAGCCAATATGGTGTTGGCCAGCGCCGCGTATCCATTTACTATGACCATTACTGGCGCAGTAGATGCCGAAGTCACATGGGATACTCCTGCGGACTTAGGCAATATTATAAATGGTTCAGTAAGCATGCTCCAAGTACAGGCAACCAACCGTGGCGGCCGTACCATGAAATATAGACTCAAAAGTGGTGCATACAATTCATTGCCGCAAGGCTTGCAACTCATGCCATCTGGCGACATTGTGGGAAGAGTGAGTTTTGACACATTTGCCCTGGATCTTGGTCTTACTACATTTGACCAAAGTTTTGCCATAAACAGAAATTTGGTTAGTTTAGGCACAACATTTGATCAAACCTATGTGTTCACTGTCAATGCCTACGCCGAAGACACCAATCAAACCATCTACGAAGTTGCCAGCATACAAATCAACAACGGTGGGTCCGGGTATAGCTCCATAAACAAACCTACGATTGCTATCAGCGCACCAGTGGGTGCAAGTGCAGTGCCTGCTGTGGCAGGGCTAGTCACAGTGTCAGGCAGTGCTATCACAGAAATACTATTGTCAGAAAATGGCAATGGCTATACATCTGTGCCCACAGTAACTGTCACGCAAGGATTTGGCGGGTCAGGTGCAAATCTCACTGCTGTGATGGCAGCAACTGGCAGTCAGGATGTGATCAGCGTATTTAAAACATTCCAGGTGCATGTGATTCGCGAATACAATAGACCCTATCAAAATCTCTATGTGCGAGCCATGCCACCACCTGCGGATCGTGCGCTGATCCGCAGTTTACTAGATAACGAAGAAATTTTCCCACCAGAATACCTGTACCGTTCTGATGATGTTAATTTTGGTAAAAGCACTCAAGTAACTTACACCCATGCATTTGGACTAGCACCAGATACCCTAGAACGTTATGTGGCCAGTTTGTATGAAAATCACTACTGGAAAAATCTTATCCTAGGTGAAATAGCCACAGCACAAGCCATTGATCCTGTCACAGGTGAAGTTGTGTATGAAGTTGTGTACAGCAAAATCATAGACAATCTTGTGAACGATGCAGGCGAAAGTGTAAGCAAGATTGTAACGTTGCCTTATGCCATTGTTGATCCTGCAGATGGTAGCACCATAATCACTTCAGTGTATCCCAACAGCCTGGTTGACATGCGGGATCAAGTGATTGATGTTGTGGGACAAATTTCAACCAAGTTGCCATTATGGATGACCTCAAAACAAACCAATGGGCGTGTGTTGGGATTCACCCCGGCTTGGGTTATAGCGTATGTGAATCCTGGCCGCGCCAAAGAAATAGCATACTATATCCAAACATATTTTACTCAGCAACTCAACTCAGTTGACTTCAAAGTTGATCGTTACATCCTAGATAGAATGTTGAGTAAAAATTGGGATACAGATGGTCAACATTGGACTCCGCGTCCGCCAACACTAACTACATTTGATCAATTTGGTACCGGTAATAAAATTTTTATTGGAACAGTGAACATTTGTACTAGTTTGGCTTGGTCAGATGTAAACAATCAAACTTTAGCCTACATCAATAACTTAGGCGGCTTGGATGGTACTATAAATGATGTAGAAGGCAAAACTATAATTTTTGCCAAACAAGAAGGATATGACGGCCCACCAGGCAGCAGTTATGCCACAACTGATGATGGATGGCAAACTTGGGAAGCCCCATTTGGTGGAACTTTGGGTATTCCGGAGACATATTTTGACACAATAGGGTTTGATATTTCAACCACGGTGCCCGACTCGCCAGTTGATCAGCGCATGGCAATCTACACTATAAACATCAATCCATTCTCGGGTTGTTTAGAGCTCACCTTGACCACGCAACCAGTGGTTAATGATTTTGTGCAAGTGCTGGACGGCAGTTTTTACAGAACAGCATTTTTATACTATCCTACCACGCCCGGAGAAGGACTTACAAAAATCAGCTGGTTGTTCTTGCCCACGGTTGTTACAGCCGTAACGGTATTTGACGAAAACAGTTTGAAATTCATAACCCCAGTAGATATGTACGATCCAACAGATACATATGATAAATATCTAGTATTCCCCAAGAGCAATATCTTGGTCTAACAAGGACAAAAAATGGCAAGTAATATCAACCCGAATAATATTGACGGATCGTATCCAGTAGCTGGACAAGACAACAACAGTCAAGGTTTCCGTGACAATTTTACCAACATCAAGGTAAATTTCCAGTATGCTGAAGAAGAAATTAACGATTTAGAAGCCAATGCTATTCTCAAAGCAGCTCTTACTGGCGGCACACTTGATAACAACATGAGCAATAACACCATTTATGCTGTTAACTTAAATGACGTTAGTACCACAAGAGTTGCTAGTACTGCTACCACAGGCACTGTGACTTTAAACTATGCTTCTGGACAATATCAAACAGTGGCACCTAGCACAGGTTCAATTACTCTTGCGTTTACTAACTTCCCTGCTAGTGGATACTTTGGTATTTTGCGTGTGGCTATTGTTGTAAGCAATCTTTCTTATACAGTTACACTGCCTGCCGCAGTGACATTAGGCACAACTGGCATTCAAGGCTATTCAGGTGGTGTAATTACATTTGCTGCCACTGGCACCTATGTGTTTGATTTTTCAACTTCAGATGGCGGCACAACCATCACCATTAATGATGTGACTCGTGCCAACAACGTGTTGACCAATCCGCTGTTCCTCACAATAGGCGAAGACCTTGCAGCATCAGCAGCAGCAAGCCTGGTTAAGACTACCAGCTACTTTACCACATCGGCTGCGGAAACTGCTACATTAGCAGCAGGGTCCGATGGTCAGATCAAAGTGTTTGCCATGGTAGCAGACGGTGGCGATATGGTTATTACTGTGACTAATGCCGGATGGAAATCATCAGGTACTGGTACTATTACATTTGACACCATTGGCGATGCTTGCACATTGATGTACACCAGTTCCAAATGGTTCTGTATTGGCAACAATGGCGTGACATTTGCTTGATCAAAAGCATTGACCAGGCGTAAAAATCCTGCTACAATGCACTATGGAACATCCACTAATCGGCGACTTGAATGACTTGACTCTTGATGAGTTGAGTACCCGAGTCGCCGATCTCAATAGCAAACTCAGTATGGCCATGAGAACTGGCAATGGGCATCTTTGCAATCAAATACGCATGGCCATTGAAAGTTATCAAACCAAGTATCAAGAAAAATTACAAGAATCATACAAAAAAGCTGATGTTGACTTTGGCGACAAAATCAAAATCCAATGAAGCAAAACAAACACGGCGAACAAATATTCAACGAAGCAGATCTAGTGGATCTAATTATGCGTGGCTTTGACCCATCTGGCTTTGATGGCATGATCGTAGATTCATCGGTAGATTTGGAAACAGCCGCGCTGATGTTGGACAATGTGCCCAAGTTGATTGCCTACAACGATCTAATGGAAACCATGCCCACAGAGGAATATGATCATCGTTGCCAAAGTCGTTGGTATATGAGTGATCAATATCAAAATTTAGATATAGCAGAACATGTGTTAGGGCTGTGTACAACAGATGCTGAACTGCAACGTTGTGGTGAAGAACTGTTATTGTTTCAAGAACGTGACTTGTTTAATCTGCTACGATATCTCAAATACCTTGTGGATGTGATGACACATAACAATTTGATTTGGGGCGTAGGCCGCGGATCTAGCACAGCCAGTTTTGTACTGTACAAATTGGGCGTACATCAAATCAACAGCATGTACTATGAATTAGATCCCGCGGAATTTTTACGTTAAATATTGTTTTAAGGAGATGATCATGGCAGGAAATATACACAGAACAGCCAATGGTAAAACATTGGACATGCGTAGTTTGGCACTAAAGAACGAACAGGTACGAGCAGTTGGCAACATGAAGGTCAACGCTCGCGGGGATGTTATCAACGATGCTGGTTTGGTTACTCATGCAAAACCTCAACAGCTTCACAAGCAATACAGTCAACAGGTTCAAGTAAGAAAAGGAAAAGAAGGATGAAACCAGCGTTCAGCGCACACCGATTTGACAAAAATCAAATCCACCCATTAAATGACACAGTGATTGTGTCAGATATGACGTTTGACGAACGCTTTACCACCAGTGGTATTGTGTTGCTCAGTGACAATGGTAAAAGCACAGGTATTCGCCCGCGTTGGGGTCAGGTATACGCTGTGGGTCCCGAGCAACAAGATGTTCGAGTGGGACAATGGGTGTGCGTGGCGCATGGTCGATGGACCAGAGGCATTGAAGTAGAAGATGAAACTGGCCGGAAAACTCTGCGCAGAGTTGATCCAAACGATCTGCTAATTGTGAGCGACGAACAGCCACAAGACGAAACATTCTCGGCTGCTATTCACGTAGAAGCCAAACCCTCACACATGCAACACACGTGATAATTGATTGGAATGTTGATAGCATCGTTTCTGAACTTCAGAAATGCTATTGGGCCACAACAGATCCCAAAATGGACGGTTTTACCACTTGGCGTTGCAAACAAGACTTATATCGTGTACAATTTGCATTAGAAGACATGCTAAACAAATGCCCAACCTATGCTCCTGAACAAGAGTGGTTGGCCGAGCAACAATTAGAGCGTGACCAAAAACAAATGTGGTCTGCGTTAAGTGCAAAAAAATCTAGGTAGGTATCAATGAAAGAACTATGGGTAGAAAAGTATCGTCCTCGCACAGTAGACGGTTATGTGTTTGTGGATGCGTCACAGCGAGAACAAGTACAAGCATGGATCCGTGATGGATCAATTCCACACTTAATGTTGAGTGGTCCAGCAGGCACTGGCAAAACTACTTTGGCCAAACTGTTGATCAATGAGCTGGGCATAGATGACTTTGATGTGCTGTATGCTAACGGATCCAAGGAAGCCAGAAAGATTGAATGGGTGGACAAGCTGATCAGTTTTTGTCAAACTATGCCATTTGGCAAGTTTAAAGTGGTGTTGATTGACGAAGCTGACTACATGAATCCCACAAGTGTGCAGCCTGCACTACGCAACTTGATGGAAGACTATTCGCAAAGTGTGCGGTTTATTCTTACCTGCAACTATCCCAGCAGAATCATTGCGCCGCTACACTCACGTTGTCAGGGTTTCCACATTACCAAGACTGATCACACAGAGTTCACAGCCCGTGTGGCCACTGTGTTGGTCACAGAAGGTGTGGAGTTTGATTTGGATACCTTGGACACTTATGTCAAGGCCACATATCCTGATCTGCGCAAGTGTTTGAATCTAGTGCAACCCAACAGTCAAAGTGGCACACTTGTTCCGCCCAATGCCGCAGACAAGTCAGCTAAGGACTGGAAGCTGGACTGTGTGGAACTGTTCAAAGCAGGGCGTGTGCGTGAAGCCAGAACTGTGCTGTGCCAAAGTGCAGACGCAGAGGAATCTAACGAAATATTCCGTTGGATGTATGACAATCTAGACTTGTGGGCCGACACAGTGGAAAAACAAGATCAGGCAATTTTGATCATACGCAAAGGCGCAGCCAATGTGCCACTAGTAGCTGATCAAGAAATCAACTTGAGCGCCACACTAATTGAACTCTGCAACATCTCTTGAACCGCGCATAGATCCTAACAACAGGATTACCTTTTTGTTGGATTGGGAACTCACAATGAAATGCAATTTAGATTGCACCTATTGTGACACTGGTATCTATGGCGGGCACGACAACACCCAGCGTCATCCTCCGTTGGACCAATGCCTGAAGAGCATTGACTTTATGTTTGAGTATGTGGATATCTATATGTCTACCAAACCCAAAGGCATCAAATATGTCATACTCAATATCTATGGCGGCGAAGCATTGCATCATCCTGATATTGTTAAAATATTATCTGTGTTGCGTGATCGATACCAGGTGTATCAAGATCGGTGGCATTTGACCATAACCACCACAACCAATGCAATTATCACTCCTCGACGGTTGGATTCAATCATTCCTTACATAGATGAATTTACTGTGAGTTATCATACCGAAAACACTCCAGAACAAAAACAGCAGTTTTGTGATAATTTGCTAAAAATCAAAGCCGCGGGCAAACAACAAAAATGCGTAGTTCTCATGCATTCTGATCCAGACAAGTTTGCAAATGCACAAGAAATGATTGAATGGCTAACACAAAATAACATTAATTATTTGCCAAGACAACTAGATCATAATCTCGCATCAGATTTCAATTATGGTCAACAGCAAATAATTTGGTTTGAAAATTTATACAAAAAATCATTAGACCATGCAGTGATAAAAAACAACAAAGCAGATCTAGCCGCCACTGGTCGTGCTTGTTGTGGCGGAAGAATGTTGTGTGCAGATCAAAATCATAAAGAACATCAAAAATTTGTAGACAATAAATTTCCAGATTGGTATTGTAGTGTGAATCATTTTTTCTTGTATGTCAAGCAAGTTAACGGAGAAATCTACACTAACAAAGATTGTAAAATGAACTTTGACGGCGCTGTTGCACCCATTGGAAATCTAGCACAATCACAATTATTATTAGAACAAACTCGATCTTGGGTGGAAACTGATAGCATGCCGGTGATACAATGTAAAAAATTTCGATGTCAATGCGGTCTTTGTGCGCCAAAGGCTCGCGACTTGGATACATACAAATCCATAATGAGAAAATATGAGATACCTAATCCTAACCTATTATAAAAAACCCTCGGGTCAAATTGATGAAGTGATGGCTGTGGCCAAAAACCTAAAAACAAGAGACCATGCTACGGCCAATGTTATACTTGACTTCAAGGAACTTTGTGTAGTAAAATGCAGTATGGGCGGTGTAAACGTGCCCAGAGACTTTGATAGAATTGTAGAGTACTACATGGAACACTACGAATCTACCATTACCCGATTGTTTAACGAAAACGGATACACAGTTGAATACCGCAAAAAAGACGCAGAAGCACAACCCGCACAAACTGATCCTAGTTGATGCAGATGGAGTGTTATTGGACTGGGAATGGGCATTCTCAGTTTGGATGCAGGAGCGTGGCTACACACTCACAGCTGACAATAAAAAAAGCTATTACCTACATCATCACTATAACGAGCTGGAAGAAAAGGATGCCAAGAAAGTGGTCAAGACTTTCAACGAATCGGCTGCCATTGGATTCTTGCCTCCCTTGCGCGATGCCATGTACTATGTCAAACGCTTACACGAAGAACATGGCTATGGGTTTCATTGCATTACCAGTTTGAGTTTGGATGCGAATGCAGGCAAACTGAGAGAAATGAATCTGCACAAATTGTTTGGCAAGACTGCATTTGAAAAAATCACATG
>Ga0214919_10008955_pt1 | contig 13015 bp, 16 predicted proteins | sample LL1503_MetaG_FD_177994 | JGI IMG/M metagenome (GOLD analysis project Ga0214919, IMG submission 177994) | Freshwater microbial communities from Lake Lanier, Atlanta, Georgia, United States - LL-1503 | ecosystem: Environmental > Aquatic > Freshwater > Lake | place: USA: Georgia | collected...
AGGCCGAGGAGGAGATCGAGGCCGAGGTCACCGAGTGGACCTGGAAGGGCAAGCTCTACTTCAAGACGGATGACAACGAGGTCTTCGAGAACATCGACGGCGCCCCTGGCGATGCGCTCGGCACCTACAATCCGCTGAAGGACCGCATCGAGTAAACATACAAATACAAAGATAAAACAACTAAAACCATCAAATACAAAGAAAAGAGCCTTTTTTAATGCTGGTTCGGTTATGAGCGCGTGACTAAACGATCCTCCTCTTGCCGAAAAATTGAAGGTCCTCGTCGGCCCTCAATCCGAGCACCCAACTACAAGACATTCATACAGAAGCCCGTGAAATGAGCACACCCACCAACAAGGAGACGCTCCTGGCGCTGCTCCAGCACCACAATGACTCGATCGCCCTCATCGAATCAATGCTCTCTGATACCAAGCGTACCAATCTCCGTTCCTCTTCTGCTATCGATGGTCGCCACATTGCTAATGCGACAACTGATGCTCGTGAAACTACTGTACTGAGACTCTTCAAAGGTGAGGAGGTTGATCCTGACTATGTGAACAACATCCTCCCCTGTGGGGTACTCAAAATGACTCCTCTCATCAACAAGATGCTCCACACGTATCCATCTCTCTCTGAGACTATTGAGTGGGTCGGTGGATTCAAAAGTAAGGATTTCAAGTTCAAGCACGCCGAGACATCTAAGAACATCGAGTTTAAATCTACGAAGACGAAGCTGTCCAAAGCGGCTCTCTCCAATCTTGAGAAAAAGCCCTGGGGCCCCTATTGCGAGTTCCGTCAGGGGCAGCTAAAGAACAAGGAGTCTCAGTCTTTCCTAGGTCCCTACAAAGAGGAGATCATCATCACTCAGTACTTCGACCAGGTGATCAAAGATTTCGTCATTAAGCACAATATCGAGGGCCCCATTGATCTGGAAAGCTATAAGAATGCTATATATCCCTACGCAGAAGCTCAGGTGAAGATGCTTGCTGACACACGAATTGCTCTCGGAGCCCGGAATCTTATCAAGTACCTCAAGGAGAACAAAGCTGCAAAAACCGAACTTGCCAATCTGTGGAAGACATTCTCAAACAACTACATGATCTCCCACCGCTTAAATGATGATGAGTTAGAGGCTGTAATTAAGAAGAACTTAGCACAGAAACATATTTGGATCTGTATATCTAAGGATTCTGCTGAGGTAATTGAGGGTCCTCAGTGTGTGAGTATTACATTCAAGAAGGTGAAGAGTGGCAAAACCACTAGCGTACTAGAGTATGAGCTTGAGTTGAAGAAGCCCTCCGAGAAGCACTCATATAAGGTTCCTATGGAGTTTCGCCTTCATTGGAAGCACGGTGGACAGGGCGTTCGAAATCCGAACTACATGTTGAGCTAACCTTATAATATACACCAAAACAAAAAGAAAAGAGCTTTTTTAATGCTGTAGTTCAGATGGCATTGGTTCAGCCACGGTAGCATAACTGAACAAAAGGGCTTCCGCAGCGCACCCGCCCCCGCCAAAAATTGAAGCCCCGATTTCCGCCTTAAGTGGGCACGTTTTAAGGCAATTCAGTACTTAACACACTCCCAAGCTCGATACAATGGCCTCCCGTTCGACAATCGCCAAGAAGCCCCTGTTCGATGAGTCAACTCTGGACAGTCTCGCCGACAAGTGGAAGATCGTGGAGACGAAGGACCACAAGAAGCAGAACACGTTCTTCAAGAGCTATGAGCAGAGCTTCATTGACGAGGTGATGGAGCATGTCGAGGGGACGCCTGAGGGCAGCGAGTACTCACGCAAGGAGTCTATGCTCCACAAGCTCTCCTACATGTGCAAGAATCACGTGGACGACATTGATCTCTTCCTGTTCTCGTACAAGATGACCATCTTTGGGGACAAGAAGTTCAACTACGCCAACAAGCCTGTGAAGGCTGGTGAGGACGAGACGTATCGCGAGGCTGCGATCCGCCTGAAGCACCACGCGCTGTGTAAGCCTCTTGCGTCAGCACCTGCTGTGAAGGACGATGATGAGGACAACAAGGAGACCGGCCCTGCTCCGCTCAACTACGTCTTCGACTTCACTGACGCGCGGTACAAGATCGCTGAGATGTTCGGCAACAAGTTCACGGTCTTCAAGAAGTGGCGTCCTGTCGACAACGGCTTCAACAAGCCCACCATCCGCACGTACCAGGTGACGCTGTTCCTCAAGTTCTATCCTCTCGGGATTGATGACGAGGAGTGGCTCGCCAAGAAGCCTGAGACTGTGGTGGAGGAGGTCGAGGAGGAGGTCGAGGAGGAGGTCGTGACGAAGATCGTGAATACCCTCGATGAGCCCAAGGCGGATGCCAAGGCGGATGCCAAGCCTACATACAAGTCCAAGGCAATCAAGGCTGTGAAGACTAGCAAGTAGACAACCAAACACATCAAAACCCAAACATAAACAACTAAAAACAAATAAAAGAGCCTTTTTTAATGGCTATATCAATCAAAAAATCAGTACATACACATGCCACAAATCAAGACCAAAATAATAAGAAATATTAATAAGGATGTTCGAATTTCTGAAACCAAAAGGGCCGCGACAACTTAGTCTTTTTGATGTTCCGCTCGCACTGAAACTGCGTAGCATAATGATGGACCCGAAATTGGACGACGACACGAAATCTCAAAAACTCATTGAGGTCATTGAGCCAAACAAAGAACTTTTATTTGTCACATCAAAATTACTTCCAGGTGGCGGATCTATTATGCATATGTTCGCATACGGCGAACCCCGTATAAATTCGCAAGGTGAAAAGGTACCTGGCTGTCTCGTCATAGACCCAAAATTCGAGGGTATTTTGACTAAGCTCACTCGCTTTTTGGAAAATAGTCCTCGTTTGAAAGAGTATTTAACAGGATTCAAGAACGAATTTAATACATCGATTGATGATGACGGAATGAGTGTTTTGGCATCTGCGTGGAAGTGTCAGAATACCCCCGCATTGCGTATCATATTTGACATCTTTGGTCAAGATGACCTCCCCAAATTCATAGAAAAGAATAAAGAGTTTGTCCTATCTTTCAACGAAGAAGGAGACCCCATGTTTGTTCCATTGATAAAAGGTGCTGGAAAGAAAAGCAGACGTAAGAATATACGGCGGAAAGTTACTCGTAAGCGTAAGTTATTACCCAGAAAAACTCCCCCTAAACAGCCATATGAATCAAAAAAAATTGATACGTCTCATCCATTAAAGATAACTCAGACTCACCGAACAAAGGTGAACAAAAAATGAATTCACTTCTTCCATATGTTTTGGAGGATAAGTCTATTCAGAATCTTGTTGCTGCGCATAACATAAGTATTCACGTAGCATTTATTGTAAAGCGCGGTCAAATACTAGCGAAAGCAACAAACAAGATAGGCTCTCGTTCTCGTGGAGCAGGATATTCTGATTGTAGTATTCACGCTGAGCGAGCGGTTGTCAAGGAACTTGGTAATTTTGACCTAATGCGCGGCGCAGCATTATACGTCATTCGCATTTCTCGTTCAAAGGAACTTCACGGTTCTGAACGAATCAAGAATTCCGAACCGTGCCACGACTGTCATCTATTCTTAACAAAGTGCCACGAAAAATATGGTCTCAAGAAGGTCTTCTATTCTACACACGAGTTTGTAGAGATGAATTTCAGTGATCGTCCGAATAAGCGTCCACCTATGACACCTATGAAGTAGTTAGTTCAAACAATGTCTTTGTATTTGTAGGAATCACTTTATTTTCAAGTACGCTATATATTTTTTCCATTTCCTCACAGCCTCTACAAAGCCTACGAAGAAGTTTAATATATGATGCTCCAACTTCTGTAGTAAATAAAGAACCAGGGCCATGTGTGTTCATCTGTTTTTCTAATGACCACTCATCAGGAATATCATTCGGAAAATGCTTCATATAGAATTCATCAGGTTCTTCTTCATTATATGTCACTAATGCTTCAGACCAATAAGACGTTCCTTGATTTATCAATGTCTTCACAATATCCCCACGAATTTCCCCTACAGTGGATTCTGCTTCGCTCATTTGGCCACGCTCACTGAGCCCATAGATTGCTTCACGCTTGATTGGCAGAAGTTCTGGAGAGAATTCCAGGTCGGCGGCGGTTACAAGTCTATAGACTTTGCTGCGCATATCAGGGTCTTTTAGCGCAAGTCTCCACAATGCGCCAATTGCTGGTGTATATTCAGTTGGTGTGGAGAGACGACCAATAATTTTGAAGAGTTTATTTCTAAGGTGTGTTGTTTGTGCAGTTATTTCCTTCCGTTTAGGAGTTGATGTTTTGATAATTGATTCTTTCAATACACGAATGTCAATACCATCCTGAATACTCCAACAGAGACGAACCGTGTTACACATCATATCATTATAATCGTGATCTGATGAATACCATAAGAGAAGCCACTGGATATCTGATAGACCTTTGAAGAAGATCCAGATTTCAAAGAGAATTTGGTTTACTTCTGGGAGACATCCACTTGAAAACAACTCATCGGCCCAGAAGAGCGCATCTTTAGAACCGCATATAAGTTTTGAACGAAGCATACAACACGCTTCATCAGTGCGATAGAAGTTTCTAGTGAGACGCTTGTCCATTGCTGCGGGTGTATTGTTGTTGATGATGCGCAAATATATTAATAAAACTCTTCAATTTTTCTTATAGAAGGACGAATGACAAATATGGAAAATATGGTTCGGTCCTACAAAAATAATGCAGATCTTATTGTGCCACGATTATGGCTCGGTAACTTTGCCGCCTCTCAAGATATTATGTTTCTCAAAGCAAATCAAATATCTGTTGTATTTAATTGTACAAAGGATCTTCCGTTCAAATTAGGTGTTCAAACGAAAATGTATCGTGTTCCTGTTCACGATAATTTAGATCCTGTGGAAATCCGTAATTTGAGTCTCTGGTCTTATGAAGCAGTCTATAAGGTTATGAATGAATACAAAGCGGGTCATCATATTCTAATTCACTGTGCGGCAGGTATGCAGCGCTCTGCTGCACTAATGGCAATGTTTCTTATAGCATATTACCGCACACACTTTATGGATGCTGCATTATATATTAAAAAACGAAGACCAATTGCTTTTTATCCTAGTGCAAACTTTCGGTCAGCCATAAAAGAGTTTGATGAGAGTTATCATCAAAATGTTATGCCTCGGCTCGGCCTACAACCTGGACATATTCCTGAGGATTTCTAACAAGGATTCCTGTTTACTGGAAATGCGTCAAGCATTACAATATCTTTTAAAACATTATAGACTTCTTTATAATAATAAATATGAGAGTGTGTCATATTCCACCAATTTACGGTAATAACAATTGTCGGATGAAAATGAGATCGTACATTACATCCATTTAATTGTTTATAAATCCCATCTAAAAAATCGACTCTATTCAGTTTTGAATGTGTTAATATTTTTTTGAAACGAAAATATAACGTATCTCTCTCATTTATTCTCAAGTCCCTTACAGGAGAAATTGTAAGAGAGTTAACTTGTATTTTTGGACGCTCTTCTGAGCGTAATATTAATTTTTTAATATTAATTGGCATCCCTCATCCTCTTCTTCTGGCATTTGAAAATGTTTCCACTAAGACTAATAAGCAGGCCGTGGATTTTGGCAAATGCGGTAAATGTTTATTTACATTTTTTAAAAAATTGAAAAATTATAGACTAATTTATTATACCTAATAAAACCAGATGAGTAAAGTACTCATATTCTTATTTCATAGAGACCTACGACTTGTTGACCATTATGGTCTAGAAGCCGCAGCGGCAACTGCTAAAGAACATGGCGCAAAAATCCTACCAGTCTTCGTTTTCACTCCTGAGCAAGTGACTGATAAAAATCCTCTAAAATCAACAAATTCTGTCCAGTTTATGCTACAAAGTCTGAAGGAACTTGGAACAGCTTTAAGACAGAAAGGAACACGGCTAGTGCTCCTTTATGGCGACACGGTAGATACTCTGAAATCCCTTACAGGTGTATTGGAAAAGGGCGGCAACACAGTTGTGGGGATCGCTGAGACGAAGGATTATACACCTTATGCGAAGAAACGTGAGGCTCAGTTGAAGACGTGGTGTGAGAAGGATGGTCGCACATTTACAACTACGCACGATATTTATTTAACCGAGCCAGGTTCTATTCGGACAGGGACTGGAAAGATTTATCAGAAGTTTACACCATATTATGAGGCTGCTAAAAAAGTTCGAATTCAGCGACCAAATGGTTTGGCTATGAGCAGCGGCAGCTGGTTCAAACCCGCTGCGACAGCATATACGCACGAAATAGATCTCAATAGTGCGTATAAGAAGTTTTTGCCAAAAGGCCTCAATGATGCTATTGCTGTGAAGGGTGGTCGCACAGAAGGACTCCATCTTATCAAGAAGATCCCCCTCAATTATGACGAAATTCGTGACTATCCTATACATCGTTCATCGCAACTATCTGCTCATAATCATTTCGGAACAGTATCTATAAGGGAAGTTTATTGGGGCGCGAAAGAATTATCTGCTGTCCGCCTTGACGGATTTCTGCGTCAACTGTTTTGGCGCGATTTTCACGGAGCACTTATGGATAATTTTGAAGGTCTTTATGGTGTTGGCGCATATGAGTTTGAAGGCGCAGCAGCACGTAAAGGTGATGATGGGGCTGAAGAACGTGAAGCATTCTCTGCTTGGAAAAAAGGTGAAACTGGACATCCTTTAGTGGATGCTGGTATTAGACAGTTGTTAGCCACAGGATATATGCACAATCGTGTCCGTCTTGTTGTTGCTTCTTATTTGGTGAAAGATAAACACGTATATTGGCGGTGGGGTGAGCGCTTCTTTGCGCAACATCTGGTTGATTATGACCCTGCTCAGAATATGATGAACTGGATAAATGTAAGTTCTCTTGCGCCATTCGGTATGCCTCCTTTTCGCAGACACGATCCTAAAGCATCTGCAAAACGATTAGATCCTGATAATAAATATATTGACAAGTGGTTACCTTAGAGTCCTTCATCTTCATTACGAATCTTAAAATAATTAATAAAATCTAGAATCATTTCTTTTGGGAAAAGTTCAGTAGGTACAAGGATGCCGTCTGAATTATGTGTTATAAATGTAAAAGGATTGTATTTATGTTTAATAAAAATATTCCAACGAGAATAATAATTTCTATTATTCTTTAAACCATGAAAATGATGTTTAATAACACCTGGTACATAACCAACCTTAAGATCTTTTGCTCTTTTTTCATATTGTAAACAAGCATTTTTATATTCACGTTGAGTTGATGGAATATCCCTTAAACAATCATTAATAAATGAATTTGCCATAATTTTATCTGAAGACCCTCCAATTTCTAATTCATACAATCCTCCAAGTTGTTCATATGCGCTTCTTTTACAAGCCCAAGCATAACCAGTATGCCAATAATCTATTTTATCACTAAAATATTTAATATTTCTAATATATTGATATCCAAATGAATTTCCATTTGTAATCGTTTTCCCATCTTTATCTAAATCATCATACAAACTAAAGAGTTGAACAATATCGAAAGTTCCATTAAGAAGTTTCAACGTATCTTGTACCCAATGCGGATTATCAAACTCTACATCTGCGTCAATCCACGCCATTGCTTTCCACGATTCTGGAAGAAGTCTTCGTACACCAATATTTATAAGATTCTCTTTATGCCAAAGAGGAATGTCTGTACGAAGTTGGAGATGGTTCGGATTTTTAGGGCTTGTTATCTTATACGACTGCGTACCATAAGCAAGTTCGACTACGTAGAGTTTTATATAGTTTTCATCTTTCATTCGTTCAATAAATTCGTTTGCAAGAATCCAGCGTTTCTTATATTCGCATATGTTTGAAATAACTATTATAATATGTAGCGTATCATCTATTGGAGTTGATGTGCATATAGCCTTCTGTACATTTACTTTCGGTTTTAAATTATGGGGATTAAATATATTATTGAGACGCATTGTTATAATATATTTAATATTTTTTTATACTCTAATTATTTACAAGCCCTCATCCTCATCGCGACTTTTAAAATAATTGAGCATATCTAAAATAAGCTCTTTAGGGAAAAGTTCAGTTGGTATAAGAATGCCTTCTGAATTATGTTTAATATATGTATAAGGATCATATTTATGTTTAATAAGAATCTTCCAACGAGATGTATATTGTCTTTTTTGTTTTAATCCGTGAAAATGATGTTTAATAATTCCAGGTACATATCCAAGTTTCAGACCTTTTGCTTTTTTCTCATATTCTAAAAGACTTCGTTTATATTCAGAATCTAAAGTATCTGGTATATTGATTAGAACATTTGGAAATATTGAAGTTGAAATATTTAAATCACCTGCTCCTAGAATACCAAATTCATATAATCCTCCAAGTTGTTCATACGCTGTTCTTTTGCAAGCCCAAGCATATCCTGTTTGCCAATAATTATTCCCACTTAAAAAATATGGAATATTTTTATTATATTGATATCCAAATCCACAATGAAATTCTATAGTAGTTCCATTTTTATTCAAATCAATTATATGTGAACCAAGTTGAACAATATCAAACGTTCCATTAAGAAGTTTCAACGTATCTTGTACCCAATGCGGATTATCAAACTCTATATCTGCGTCAATCCACGCCATTGCTTTCCACGATTCTGGAAGAAGTCTTCGCACCCCAATATTTATAAGATTCTCTTTATGCCAAAGAGGAATGTCTGTACACAGTTGGAGATGGTTCGGATTTTTAGGGCTTGTTACTTGATATTTTTGCGTACCATACGCAAGTTCTACTACATAGAGTTTTATGTTGGATTCATCTTTCATTCGTTGAATAAATTCGTTCGCAAGAATCCAGCGCTTCTTATATTCGCATATGTTTGAAACAACTATTATAATATGTAGTGTATCATCTATTGGAGTTGATGTGTGTATAGCCTTCTGTATATTTACTTTTGGTCTTATATTGTGCGGATTATGTAACATTCTTGTAAATAAAAAATTGAAGGTCGTTTAACCCTATCGCGGTTGTTCAAAAACTAACAAAATGTCTGAGGAGCACTTCGCACCAGACGCTGTTGAGGAGATGATGGAGCCTGCTCCTGCGAGGCGTTTTGTTAAAGCTCGTACTGTTACTACTCGCGGCCAAAAGCGTGCACTTGAGCGTGATGCGCTTACAAGTATTATTGCAGATGTGTGGGTTGATAAGTCTGATTCTGGTGCTGAGTCTGATTCAAGCAAGGGCAGTAATAAACATGAGGAGCGTATTCACTACTTGAAGTTGGATCTCGCCAATGCTAAACTTGAGATTGATACTCTAAAACAGGAGAACGATGCGCTGAAAAAGCGTGATGAGGCCCTTGTACAGTATAATGCTGCGCTTGAACTCGTTAAAGCGAATATTGCTTGTTACGATTCGTTCGGACCAATGATTAAGACCACACCATTTGCGGAACTCATTCGTCGTGAGTTGGAACAAGTTAAGCCTAATCAGACTCTTAACCTTGACCCGCTGTCAACACACATCCAGACGATTCTCACAAAGCACTATGCTGCGTTACAGAAGCAGGAGAAGTGTCGCCGTGACACTTTCCACGAGAACATTTTGCTGGAGAAGAGCAAGGCAATGACTATTATAATTCTAAAGTGTATTGCTGGGGCTGTGTTCGCTTTGTACATGCTGGTAATGCTCGTTCGTATGGCATTCTAACTGTAAGAAATCGCATCTCTGTGATTAATAATTGATTGATATTCAAGAAATACGCAGGAGTATATTTCATCACTATTCTTAATTTTTTGAAGAGAGTATGTGATTCGCATTTTTAACCGCTGGAACTCATTTTCAAATATGTCTTTCAAGTATTCGAAATACGTTTGCAGTTTAGGTTCAGCAATTGTATCGCCATCCAAATTAAGTGGCCAATATGCACATATTCCGGAATCGATTTTAATAATTTTTGGAACTGTATCGGCAAATAATTCGACAGTATCTGTTACAAGATTAATGATATAGTCATTTGGATGATGTAACATTATTCCGGATATATATTTGTTATTGTGAGCAATTAATTCAATTTTGTAGGATTATTTTAAATTTTGCCCACAAAAAAAATCTTATTAATGAGTATATAACTAAATGGCATCTGTTCGTTCCGGCCCCTTTGACCAGAAGAATACTACGTACATCGTGACTGGTGCGAATTTAGCAAATGACCTCGTGACCTACACTCAGTCCCTGAGCGCCGCTCTTGTACAGACTGGTCTATTCGCCGCGCACGCCAACGCTGCGCTAGTGATTCAGGGCTACCTCCTCGTTGACACTGGCAAGCGCCTTGTACCTGGTCAGCAGCCCAACGTCCCTACTCTGCTGATTGGTGTGAATGCGATTCCTATGGACAGCAGTGGTCGCCGCTTAGGAGCATTTGCTGGTACTACCGCGACAGCCATTACTGGTTTCATTGACCCCAACTCCCCCAACGTGGCGATCTATTCTCGCGACCGCCCTGTTACATTCAACGACAACCTGTACTTCTCTGGCGCAACAAATTTACAGACTGCTGGTAATCTTATGACAAATGCGTCTCTACTGGGCTCTTCTGGTGCTGCTGATTTCACTACAACAGTTAATGGTGGGGGTGTACGTCACAGAGGTCCTAGTATTTACAGTGGTGGTGTTGTAACTGCTGGTGGTGGCTCAGTTATTCCTTTAACTGCGACAAGTGTAACATCAAATGCGGCGGGTGTCGCTACTGCGCTTCTCTACTCTGTGGCTTCAGCCTGTAACGCAATTATGCCTGGTTCTATTGTAACCACAACTGGTTTTACACCCACAGGTTACAATTTAACAAATGCTGTTGTATCTGCTGTTACAACTTCTAACTTCACAATTGTAAATTCAAATGCGGCTACTCTTGCCCCATATGCTTCTGGCGGTACGGTTACTGAGACTCTTTTTGGTCTTAATGTTATTGCTGGTGGCGCCAATATCACTGGTCCTCTTGTATTAAATAGCGGTCCCATAGTTACTAAGGTAGTTAATGTTGGCTCAAATACTCTCCTTGCAGGAGGAACTATTAATATAAATCTTGATTTATCACAGGGTTCGGTGTTTACTACTCAATATGGTGGCACTGTTAATGGTGGTAATGTTCTATTCAGATTAAATAACAGTGTACCTGGTTCAGTCTTTTACGTTGCTGTTGATAACTTAGCTGCCGGTCCATCATCAAATACATTCTCTGGCGCAACTGTATTTACTAATGGGGGCGCCAATCTACAATTTACTGTTGCTGCTGTGACTAAATCATTAACAACTTGCGTTGTAACCGCTTAATAAAAATTGAACAACAACCCCCACTAAAACCAAAATATCAACCTAATAAAAAATGGCGACCGCACCGCGCCTCTCCGTGACGCATTACCAAATAAGTCCAATATGTTTCAGAAACAACCCATTATACCTGAATAGATCAATTGAACATATTCCTGAGATTATGCTAGTAGTCGCAGAAATATATACACCAGAATTCTACAAACTGAATGAAGCCGGCAAAATAATTAAAGAAATAAACAAGAGGTTGAAGACAACCACAATTACAACACACGAATATTTTGAAATGATAAATCGCTTCAAAAAAGACGGTAATCATTACTATAAAGAATGTGTGTACCAGGCAAAACTCGCACAAGAACAGCCATCTCCAGTTTAGGTATACTTATAAAACACCCCATCTTTAACAGCCCCTTTAATTTGCCCTTCCTTATTCACAACAATTCCTTCAGAATTTGCCCACAGTTGTTCGGAAAGACATACAGAACCAGAAAGTTTCCTAAGGATAGTCGCACCGCCCGTGTTAAATGCACTCGGCTTCGCAAAATGTGCTACACAGAAACATGACCCTTCTTGCGAAGGTACTCCGCATAAGAAGCCTCCACTATAATACTGAACAATTCCCTTACAGGGTATTATTTTTTGCTCTTGTTGCGGAGGGCCAGTGAGACAAATCTTTGTGGAGGTTGACGTTCCATAAACCCGTTTCAACAAATCCTTGTAAGGAATATTTAAAACGTCGCTAACATCTCGGAGCATATTTCGTCCCAACGCATCCAGACTTAATTCAAGACTTTCCAAAAGTTCTGGGGCGATTTCGAGAGTTTCCATTCTTTTTATCGGAGGATCATTTAAGCGTTAGGTGAGTCAATTTTTTTAGTAATGGATGCGCGACGAACACAATTAATGGCAGATATGATTGCGCCTTCGCCCAGCGAGTGGGGTCCACATTTATGGAAAATGCTCCACTGGCTCGCAGAACACAGCGGCAAACAGCGTTCGAAAATTCTACAGGCTGATGAACTCGCAGCGTGGACAAAGATTCTAACACTTTTACAAGTTGTTCTTCCTTGTGCTGCGTGTAGAACTCATTACATAGAATATTTTAAGGCCCATTTTGATTTAAATTTATTGGTCAGCGAAGAACGCGGAGAGAATCTTCGGAAATGGCTTTGGGAACTTCATGAAGACGTGAATCGTCGTCGTGAAGTAAATGGCGGAGTTTCATACGAAGACTTACAAGTTACGTATCAATCTCTAAAATTTTCTGAAGAACGGGAGGCATTTTACAGGATTTTGGAACGAGCGCAGAGGCAAAATATTGTTTTGAGGGATAATGTTCTTAGTTTTAAAAAGTGGATTGCGACGCTTTATAGTATCTACCGCTGAATTGAAAATTCAGCCCTACTATTTGCCTTTAGGCAAATTGTACCCTCGTGCGTAAAATAACAAATATTTTTAAAGTATCTTCCCTTACAGAATGATTACTTTTCCGGATATGACGAAGTTAGAGTGGCCTGTACTTGCTGGTGTTTTCGTTTTACTTGTTGCAGCGGCCTACGCTGGTTACGTCTTTTTCGGTGGACGCAAAAATAGTTCTGCTGTGGTTGCCACCCCAGCAACAGAGGAGAATGGACCC
>Ga0214919_10008957_pt1 | contig 13014 bp, 12 predicted proteins | sample LL1503_MetaG_FD_177994 | JGI IMG/M metagenome (GOLD analysis project Ga0214919, IMG submission 177994) | Freshwater microbial communities from Lake Lanier, Atlanta, Georgia, United States - LL-1503 | ecosystem: Environmental > Aquatic > Freshwater > Lake | place: USA: Georgia | collected...
AACCCGATGATCGACACCCTCATAGCGTCCACAGATCAAACTGAACCCGGGCAATGTTGCTAGATAGCGGGCCGCATCTTGGTCAAATTTTTTGCCGCCTGGACCTAGCAAAAATAATGGTCGGGCGGGTTGTACGGCCTCAACCGCCTCAAAAATAGGTTCGGGTCGCATCAGCATGCCAGCGCCCCCGCCATAGGGGGCATCGTCAACGGTTCGATGAACATCGTGCGTGTAGTCACGAAGATCATGTACTTCAAGATTGACGACTCCATTCTCGCGCGCCTTGCCGAGCAAACTGCCAGAACAAAAATCATCGACGAGTGTTGGGAATACCGAAAACACATCGATGCGCATCATGACAACACGCTAGCCAGTCTCATTCGAGCAAACCTTCTGGCGGATCAACGACAGTTCTTGCGTCGGCACTACTAACGATAAAAGTTGCCGGAATCAGTCCACCATTGTCGAGTTCTAGAATGGCATGTGCTGGGTTATCAATCACTGCGACACACACGCCAAGTGTGCGCCCCGTTGTGTCTGTGACGATCGAGCCAATGAGTTGATGTGCCCATAGCGAGTCTGGATCGTCAATGGGTTCGGCCATGAGTTCTGCATTTACCAGACGTTCGGCGTCGTTGCGGTTGTTGTATCCGACAAAATGCACCACCCACCGATCACTCTGTGCACGAGCAGATTCGATTGTAAGCACTTGCTCTGAAGTGCCAATCGTTGCAGTCATTGTGGCGCCGACTTGCCAGCGTTCTGCGCGATCAGTCGTGAATGACACGACAAGGTCTCCGTTGAGACCATTCGGCTTACCAATTCGGCCGATTACTAACATGTTATTGCCGTGCGACGCACGCGTCAGTCGTCAATAAACTCGACATCGACATCGACACCGTCTTGGGTTGCAGCAGCGCGCACAACAGTGCGAATACTCTGCGCAGTGCGTCCGCGACGACCGATGACTCGACCTAGATCGCCAGGTCCGACGCTGACATCGAGACTAATTTTAGAACCACGACCTGCGGACGTGCTGATGTTGACAGCTTCTGGATCGTCCACAATGTTTTTCACAATGTGCGTGAGGACTGCAACCGCTACGGGAGCCTCAACAGCATTTGCGGATTCGATGATGTTGTCGTCGTGATCTGACACGGTGAACTACTTGGCCTTAGAGGCAGTGAACTCTGCCCATGCGCCACTGATTTCAAGCAACTTGCGCACGCGCTCTGTTGGTTGTGCACCTTGTTGAAGCCACTTGATGGCTTTTTCATTGTCGATTGTCAGAGTGGATGGTTCTGTACGAGGGTTGTACTGACCAAGAATCTCGATGAAGCGACCATCACGTGAACGATGCGAGTCGGCGGCGACAACGCGGTAGTGAGGTTGCTTTTTTTTGCCCACTCGGGTGAGGCGTAATTTAACAGACATGCTTCGAAGAACTCCTTATATGTGACTAGTTGAGGCTAACGGTGAACTGGCGCACACCCCCCACGATTTGGACAAATTGCTGGACAGATATTGCGAGATCTTTAGTTGGGGAAGTTCGGGAAGTTGGGGAAACCGCCCTGGCCTGAGTTTCCGGGTGCTCCTGGAAGGCCTCCGCCGCCGAGCATGTCGCTCAGCTGGCGCATTGTTGCCTTGGGCGAACTGCTGGAATCCTTGCCTTTCCCCTTGCCCTTTTTCTTGCCGGGCTTACTCCCGCGACCTTGGGACATTGCGCCCATTTTTTTTATCATCTTTTGCATTTCTGAGAACTGTTTGACAAGGCGGTTGACGTCAGCCACTTGCGTGCCACTGCCGAGCGCGATGCGAGAGCGTCGCGAGCCGTTAATCATTTCGGGGCGCGCCCGTTCGTCTGGCGTCATTGAGCGAATGATGGCTTCTGTCACGGTGACTTGGTCGTCTCCGATTTGGGCATCCTTCATCTCTTTGGGCATGCCTGGAATCATCCCCATCACTCCTGACAACGGGCCCATCTTTTTGAGTTGTTGCAGTTGAGCCAAGAAGTCTTCAAGTGTGAACTGTCCCTCCAGCATGCGAGTCGCAGTTTGTTCTGCCTCATCTTTTTCAAATACTTGCTCTGCTTGTTCGATCAGCGTGAGCATGTCTCCCATGCCCAAAATTCGTCCGGCCATGCGGTCTGGATGAAATTGCTCAAACGCATCGATGCGTTCACCCGTGGCGGCGAATGCAATTGGCTTGCCGATGACATGCTTGACCGACAATGCGGCACCACCACGTGCATCGCCGTCAAGTTTGCTCAAGATCACACCATCAATCGCCAGCGTGTCATGAAATGCTTGGGCAACACCGACAGCATCTTGTCCGGTCATGGCATCGACAACCAAGAATGTGTAATTAGGTTTGACGGCTGCAGAAATATCAGCAACTTGTTGCATCATGTCGGCATCAATTGATAAGCGTCCTGCAGTATCAACAATGAGAACGTCTTTGCCGAGTCGTTTTGCTTCTGCTAGTCCGCGAGCTGCAGTTGTTACTGGGTCACCAGGCTCGCTAAAAACAGCGACTCCTATTTGCTTGCCCAGAGTGCGCAACTGCTCTACGGCCGCTGGACGTTGTAGGTCTGCACCCACAAGCAGTGGTTGTCGACCTTGTGATTTAAACCAGCGTGCCAACTTTGCAGCGCTTGTAGTTTTTCCGGAGCCTTGCAAACCGGCCATCAACACAACAGTTGGAGGATGACTCGCATAGCTGATCTTGAGGGTTTCGCCACCGAGCATTGATACCAATTCAGCATTGACAATTTTGACAATCTGTTGGCCAGGATCAAGTGCCTGAGAGACATCTGCACCGACGGCTTGTTCACGAATGCGTGCAACGACATCTTGAACAACTCCGAGATTGACGTCGGCTTCTAGTAGCGCAGTTCTGATTTCAGCCAATACTTCGTCAACATCGGCCTCGGTGAGGCGGCCTTTGCCCCGAACTCGTTTAACGATTGATTGGAGGCGGTCACTCAGGGAGTCAAACATGAGACTCCAAGGTTATCTGTCTTGCGGGATTAGCCGACTGTCACCTCAGTGACGAGCGACGCGACCACAGAGATATTGACGCGCGAGAATGAATAATCCGTCGTCAGCATGAATTGCTCACCATCACGTGCAACAACCCGGATAGTCCATCCGTTTCCCTGAGCCACCTTGGTTGCTTCGTCTTCTGTGAGCCCTACAAGCGTTGCTGCCTGCTCCTGAGACACCTCTGCGATTGGTGTCGGAGAGATGGACACAGGAGGAACTTGCTCTACAGGCACAGTGTCAGTGCCAGGTGCAGGAACGGAATCGGAGGGGATCTCAACTTCTTGTTTTTTAATGTATTTATCTTGCACTGCGATCACCTGTCCAACATCACCGTCGGAGTTGGAGTACGTGTATGCAGGTAGCAATACCGGCACTCCTTTTGCTGTCCAAATCAGGAGAAGCGATTTTTTAACACCAGTAATTTTGACAACTACGTCTGGCACGTCTGATGGATTGGATGGAGAAGCTACGTCGTTGGTTGTCGTTTCCATGACGTCCACGGCACCTCGACAAGCGGCGCAACCAGAAGTCAGCATTGAGTCTTGTAATCGTTTCACGCCATCAGTACTGGAAATGAGTGGATACTTTGCAGATTTTTTTAAAGTAACAAAGACTCCGTTTGCATAACTCACCCTGGAGTCCTGCCCAAATGTCACGTTGTGCGAAAGTGGAACTTCGAGACCATCAACTTGCTCGATTGCAGTGACGCTGACGCCCCAATCATCGGCATAAACATCAAAGCGCAGATTTTCTACCCTCAAGCCACCGTCGCTTAATAGTTCTCGAGTCGCGCTGATCGCTTTGTCTTTGGTGGGAAGATTTGTCGGAGCTTCTGGCATGCCACAATCCGGAGCAACGACGGCCGTGTCGGCTGAAGAGTCAGGACCACTCGGCGCAACCGCACAGCCAGCACTCGAAGGTGTGCTCATGTTGTTATACGACCAATATGACAACGATGCATCGCCATTTACATACAGACCAGGGGCCGAACCATCTGTGCTGCCGCCCACTGTGTAACTAGGGTTTTCTTTGTTCGATTTTGGCACAACTACAACTTTGTCGTTGAGCCCAAAAGATTGTGCCAACAACATGATCTTGTCTGTAGACAATTTTTTGGGTACAACTTCATACGCCTGACCAGTTCCGCCAAGTGCAGGGAGGTCACCTTCGACTGTGTAGATCATGTTTTGATAAGGCGCCCACATTTTTTCGGTTGACCCTGCAATAGCGTCACTTGCACCTTGCGATGTCCGTTGGGCCCCAGAGTCACCCAGTTCGATGGCGTCTATTGAAGGCCCACACGACGCCAAAAGTATTGCCACAACACCAAGACAACAGACAAATGTCTTCTTCATGGGGCTCACTCTAATCTAATAATGCGTCAACAAACTCGGCAGCAACGAATGGCACCAAGTCACGTGCGGTCTCCCCTAGTCCCACTAATTTCACGGGAATACCCAACTCCGTCTCGATCGCAAAAATAATTCCGCCCTTGGCAGATCCGTCTAATTTGGTCAGCACCACACCCGTGACATCTGTTGCAGCCGCAAACTCTCGGGCTTGAACGAGTCCGTTTTGACCCGTTGTGGCATCAATAACGAGGAGCACTTCGGTGACAGAACCAGACGCCTTGTCTGCCACGCGACGGACCTTGCGCAACTCATCCATCAAATTTGATTTATTTTGCAAACGACCTGCCGTGTCGCCAAGAACAAGATCGATTCCGCGTGCCGCAGCACTTTGAATGCCATCAAAAATCACAGACGCGGGATCACCACCCTCAGAACCTCGCACAAATTCTGCACCTGCACGCTCGGCCCATGTCTGCAATTGCTCAGCCGCGGCGGCACGGAAGGTATCTCCGGCTGCCATCAAAACTTTCAGGCCTTGGGTAGTTTTGGCAGCACCGACTTTGCCAATCGTCGTAGTTTTTCCGACACCATTGACCCCAACAAACAGCCACACACTTGGCGACACCGCTGCATCGATGCGCAATGAGCGATCAGCACCACTGAGTTGTTGTTTCATGGCCACTCGTAATGCGTCAATCAACATATCTGGTGTAGTGATGGATTTCTCTCGCACGCGCTCACGTAGCGGAGCAAGCAATGCTTGCGCAAGATGCACGCCAACATCAGCACGAATCAGCGTGTCCTCGAGTTCTTCCCAAGTACTTTCGTCAATGCTGCTGCGGGATCGGATTCCGGAAAATGCCGTTGTGAACAATGATCTAGCTCGACCAATGCTTGTCTTTAAATTTGGACTCTGCTCTGCCACGGCGACATCTGGTTGTGTTTCTGCAACAACTTCGGGGTCCGTCTCTGTTGGCACGGCAACGGCGGTAGCCGTCACAACATCGACGACGGGACTATCTGGCAGCGATGCACGATCACCCGATGTGCGACGCGAAAAAACAATTGTCCCGACGCCAAATGAAAGCGCGAGAGCAACAAGTGCCAACAGAATCGGTTGTTGAGAAGCAAACATCAAAGACTCAGAGCAATCGTGTCGCGGCGCGCTCAGTCACGACTTTTGATGAGCCGCCTGGCTGCATGCTGACGCCAACTAAACAGTCCCCTGCTTCCATTGTGCGCTTTTGATGGCTCACGATAATCAACTGTGCATCGCGTCTGAACTCGTGCACCAGACCTAAGAAACGGTGCAAGTTCACGTCATCAAGAGCAGCCTCGACTTCGTCCATGACATAAAATGGCGATGGTCGACTACGAAACACCGCAAACAGGTACGCAAGTGCTGTGAGAGATCGCTCGCCACCCGACAGAAGCGACAGTTTTTTAATATTCTTTCCGGGCGGCGATGCTTCAACTTCAATGCCGGTGTTGAGCATGTCATTGGGATTCGTCAGGACAAGACGTCCCTTTCCGCCAGGGAACAACATCCCAAAAAGAAAAGTGAAGTTCTCTTTTACGTCGGCATATGCCGCCGCAAATACAGTTTGGATTTCTTCGTCAACGGCCTTGATTATTTGCATTAGTTCGCGTCGAGTATTGCGCACATCTGTGAGCTGCTCTTCCAAGAACTCATGTCGCTTTTGAAGTTCAGTAAATTCTTCAAGTGCCAGCGGATTAATTGGTCCCATCAGGCGTAAGTCACGATCAAGAGCTCGTGCGCGATCGCTTGGTGTCACACCTTCAGGGACTTCAGGCAGAGGTGCTGCTTCTGCAACTGCAGGTTCTACTTCGAGGTCGCGCCGCAATGTTTCTACGGTCGCTTCAAGTCTCATTCGCGCTTCGGCTTCTTCGATTTCTACACGGCGAGAACGCTCCCGATGGGCTTCGAGTTCTTGTTCAGTCGCATGACGTGTTCGGCGCGCTTCGTCAAGGCGTAGCGCAAGTTGACGAACCTCGTCGCTTTGGCGGCGGCGAACTTCTTGCAACTCAAGCAGGCGTGCCTCTGTTGCAGCCCGATGTGTCGCAACTAATTCTGATAAGCGTGTGACTGCTGACAACGAGCGTTCAATTTGTGTTCGTCGTGTCGTCGCCTCTCGGCGCGCTTGATCATTGGCCTCTAGTCGTCGCTCAGTCTCGTCAAAGCGAACACGCAGGAATTGCTCTCTTTCGCGAAGACCACCAATACGTACATCCAGATCTTTGCGGCGAATCAGTAACAGAGTTGCACGAGATTCAATAGCGGCACGGTTTTGCCCGAGTTCGTGTGCGGCGGCAACTTCGGCGGCTTCTGTTTTTTCAAGCGCTGGCAAAATTTCTTCAAGTTCTGTCACTCGTTGTTGATGTTGGACCAACCGTTGACGAGTGTCTTCAGATGAGTCGGAGATGACCTTTGCCTCGCTCGCCACGATGCGTCGATCGCTCACGGCATGCGTCAAGGCAATTGATGCACCCTCAACGATTGCGTTCTGACTGTTTAAAGCACGCTGTGCATCTGCCAGGCTTTGACGTGCAGCTAATAGTTCGTTGCGACAGATATTGACACCTGATGAATACCGATCAAGATCTTGTTTTGCTTCTGCCGCTTTATTTTGAGCATCCTGAATTACTTCAACAGAACCGGCATCATCGGCGGCACCGATGCGCCAACCCATTGGTGAAAGTCGGTCTCCGCTTCGAGTTACAACCACCGCCGATGGATGTGCGATTGCCACGCCAATTGCTTGGTCTAGATCGTCAACATAACCGATTCGTGAGAACAATGAGTCTAGAAAAGCTCCAACACTTTGCGGCGCGTTTCGTACGACTGTCACATGCTCGCGCAATGACTTCGTTCCGGGCGCGATTCCGACAGCAGGGGCAAATACTTCACCAAGAGCCAGAACAGCTCCGACAAAGTTTCCGGTGCGCAATGCATTCAACGCTCGTTGAGCGGCGGCGGCATCAGACACCACAACAGTTGCCACCAATTCCCCGAGTGCAGCCTTGACAGCAGCATCCCAACCAGCGTCTACTTCTACGAGATCGATGAGTGCACCAGTCACGCCTTGCGTATTGGCAAGTTGCTGTGCTGCATTTCGCGCCCTCGTCGGTGCGGCCGCAGATTTCATCGCATCGAGTCGCGCTTCAAGGTGCGCGCTGCGAGTCTCTGCATCGGTGCGTGCAACTTGGGCACGATCGAGTCCTAGTTCTGCTTGGGAAAGACGCTCCTCAGCATTTTTTCGACTGTCTCGCAGCGGATCTACCACTGCTTCGGCTGCTGCAAGTTCTTGCTGGAGTCGTTCGCTATCGGCGACTAATTGTTCTTCTCGAGACGCAAGTTGCTCGAGACGAGTGGAAAGTCTATGAATCTCTCCTAATCCGAGTTCGACAGTATTTCGAACTGTTCGCAACTCACCTCTTACCTCGGCTGCAGCGGATGCAGCCGTTGTTGTAGTGCTAGTTATTTGTGATTCATCATTTGTTCCGGAGCGGTGTGCTGCAAACTCTTCTTCTTCAATACGCAGTGCTTCGCTTTCGGGGAGTGCAGCGGCTAGCCCGGTCTCTACCTCGTTTAGTTCGGTGCGCAGTCGCGAGGCTTCTGATTCGAGAGCGGCGACAACATCTTGCGCCATCAGCGACAGTTGATCGCGCTCCATTGAGCGTTGACGTTCTGCCATCACCGCTGACAATCCACGCGCACGTTCGCGCAATTGCTCGACCTTGACAAGTTCGTCACTCACGCCGCTGTCACCGCGAGCCGAAAGTTCTGTTTCACAACTCATCACGGTGGTGTCAAGCGCAGAAAGTTGACGGCGGATTTCTTGCTCTTTTGAACCACTCTCATTTTTTTCTGTTGCTAGAGCAAGAAGTCGCGTCCGGAGGCCAGCGATTTCGCGGCCCGACAAATAAAGACGTAGTTCGCGCAATTCCGACACGATTTGGCCGTGACGTCGTGCTGCATCTGCTTGTCGCTCAAGAGGACGCAATTGCCGACGCACTTCTCGGATGAGATCTTGTACGCGTAAGAGATTTGCTTCTGTGCCATCAAGGCGACGTTCTGCTCTTTCTTTACGCTTGCGATATTTTAAAACACCCGCCGCTTCTTCGATGATTGCGCGACGGTCTTCTGGTCGTGCATTTAAGACAGCATCAATTTGGCCCTGACTGACAATGACATGTTGTTGACGTCCGACTCCGGCATCAGACAACAGATCCTGAACATCAAGAAGACGACATTCAACACCATTGAGCGCATACTCGCTTTCGCCGTTGCGAAAAAGAGTTCGCCCAATCGTTACTTCGGTGAAATCAATTGGCAAAAGACCTGCTGAATTATCAATCGTGAGCAATACCTCGGCACGTCCAAGCGCAGATCTCTTTGATGTTCCGTTGAAGATGACGTCTTCCATTTTTTGACTTCGTACTGCGCTCGGTGCCTGCGCACCAAGCACCCACGCAATGGCGTCAACAACATTTGACTTACCAGAGCCATTGGGACCGACAACAACGGTGACGCCAGGCTCCATCTCAAGCACTGTTGTGTCTGCGAAGGATTTAAAACCTTTGAGAGTAAGTGACTTCAAAAACACAGCACTCTGACAGTAATGTAAAAACCGCCTCCAAGAGTGATTTGTCGTGCCTGTGGATAAATAACGATGACCAGTGCACTATCTCAGCGCTGGCAACGAGGGCAAAAACACGTTGACCTACCAGCTGCCATGACTCGCCGAATCCTGCCAATACCGCACGTTTGACAGATCTCACCACCATGGCCGTAGACCCGATGTTGATCCTGGAATGACCCCACCTGCCCATCCACGTCGACGTATTGCGTGTCGGTGAGCGTTGAGCCCCCGGCAGTAATTGCGGTCTGCAAAATATCCGTCACTGCGTTGGCGAGTAACCCGATTTGGCGCTTGGTCAATGTGTCAGCAGGCCGATCCCAGCGCAACTTGGCACGATGCAAGATTTCGTCGGCATAAATATTGCCTATTCCTGCCACGACTGATTGATTCAACAGCAAGGGCTTGAGAGCACCTCTGCGACCCCATAATGCGGTCTCAAGAACACCTGCATCAAACTTGTCACAGATTGGGTCCACCCCTATGCGTGTTAATTCTGGCAAAACCCCTGATTCATCATGAGGGTCGTAGACGACGACTTCTCCAAATGTGCGCGGATCAACAAAACGCAATTCATGCTGCGGATGAGATGGCGCTTGGTCAAGATGCAACACCACATGGGTGTGTAGTGGCCGTGCCACATGTGGCTCATCGATCAGTACCCGACCACTCATGCGCAAATGGATCATCATGGCATCACCAGTATCGAGCGAGAAAAGTAAATACTTCCCGCGCCGGCGCGCATCGACAATGGTGGTGTCGGTCAAACCATGAATGACCGCATCTCGACCAACGCGGCGTACTGATCGCTCCCGACCAACTTCGACGCAAGAGATATGCCGACCAACAGCCAAGGCTTCAATCCCCCGTCGTACCGTTTCGACCTCTGGGAGTTCGGGCATTGCTATGCCTCCGGCTGAGCCGTCAGATCCACAAATGCATGTCGCGCTGCTTCTTGCTCTGCGCTTTTTTTATTCTTTCCGGTTCCGGCGCCTGCCGCAGCACCGTTGATTAACACAACTGATGTAAAAACTTTGTCGTGGTCAGGACCAACGCCAGATGTTTGATAGACCGGCGCACCGAGAGATCGACGCGCTGTTATTTCTTGCAAACGTGTTTTATGGTCAAACGCATCAAGATTAGGAATGACCTCTTCGATGCGTTCGAGCAAATGTCTGCGCACGAAAAGTGACGCTGCCTCTGCGCCTGCATCGAGATACACCGCTCCGATAACCGCCTCAAAACAATCGGACAAAATAGAAGTTTTATCTCGACCACCGGCACTGTCTTCGCCTCTGCCGAGCAAGAGATAGGCACCCAGATCGAGTGAACGCGCAACATCTGCAAGCGCGATGGCGTTGACCACCGCTTGGCGCAAGTCCGACAACTTGCCTTCTGCGCTGTCATCAAGGCGATGGTATGCAATATCGGCTATCGCCCATCCGAGCACCGCATCTCCCAGAAACTCGAGTCGCTCGTTTGAGATTATCTCTTGAGTTTCTGCCAACCATGAGCGATGCACGAGGGCAGTGCGCAGTAATGAGATATCTGAAAACGCGTGCCCAATAGATGCGCTTAATGCGAGCAGCGCATCATTGTGGGCTTCGTCAGATTGCATGCGCTCGACCAGAACTACTTACGCAAAGCGGCGTACACATAATCAATGGTGTCGCCAACTGTTTTGAGTTCGGCGAGGTCATCATCATCAACAGTGAAGTCACCAGTCATCTCGCTAAATATGCGCTCGATTTCGTAGGAAAATTCGACAAGATGCAATGAGTCAGCATTGAGATCTTCTTTGAAGAGTTGCGACTCTGAAATTGTATTTGCATCAACTTCAAGAACTGTTGCAAGACATGCAGTTACTGTTGCAGAAATGGTTGCCCTGTCGGGCAGTGTTGTAGACATGGTGTCCCCCTTTAGATATCTAGCGTAGTCGCAGCAATAGCCACGCGAATCTCTTCGACCATTGCGACTTCAACCATCTCTTGGGCGCACTTGATTCCGTTAAGAATGGCTCGAGCACTGCTTGAACCATGAGAAATGATGCACACACCATTGACTCCGAGCAAAATAGCGCCACCATAAGTGTCGGGATCGAATACCTCGTACATTGGCAACAGTGCAGGCATTAATGCATCGGCATGGGCCTGGTTTTCGGGAGTTGATGCAAATGCGTTGAACAACGATTTCACCACTGTTTTGATTGTTCCTTCAATCGTTTTGAGAGCAACGTTTCCGGTGAATCCGTCTGTCACCACAACATCAACGACACCGGTCATCATGTCTCGACCCTCAACATTGCCAATAAAATTAATACCAGCAGACTTGCTCAATAGTTCGTACGCCTCTTTGCGCAGGCTGTCGCCTTTGCCGGGCTCTTCTCCGATCGACAACAGACCAACACGTGGGCTTTGGACTCCGAAACGTCGTCGTGAATACACGGTTCCCATGTGGGCAAATTGCACGAGCCAATCTGCTTGAACTTCTGCGTTTGCCCCTGAGTCAATCAGCACGCAGGGAGTTGAACCAGGCACAGGAATGGCTGTGGCAATTGCTGGACGCTGAACACCAGCGATGCGACCCATGCGCAATAGAGCACTCGCCATAGTGGCGCCTGTGTTTCCGGCCGAGATCATTGCGCTGGCTTTACCTTCACGCACTGCGTTGGCGGCTACGACCAACGTGCTGTCTTTTTTGCGACGCACTGACGACGCCGCGTCTTCGTGCATTTCAATGACTTCAGTCGCAACAATGAGTGGCAGTTGATTAGTGCCTTCTAGGTCGGCTGGCCCGACAAGCGCAATGGGGATTCCTGATTCTGCAGCTTGTAGTGCGCCGGCAAGAATTGCATGTGGGGCATTATCCCCTCCCATTGCATCGACGGCAATGGGCAACATCTGGTGAACTACTCGTCAACTACCGTTGAGTTATTCGCCTGCGACAGCAACTGCAACGCGGTTTTTGTACCAGCCACATGTTGGGCAAACAGTGTGAGGAATCTTGGCAACGCCACAGCGAGGGCATGTGCTGCGAGCAGGTGCGTCGAGACGCCAGTTACTTGCGCGACGGGCGCGAGTTTTGCGTTTTGAGGTTTTTCTTTTGGGAACGGCCACGGTGGTCTTCCTTAATTAGTGCGGGACTTTCGTACCACTGATGTGAACGGGACTTGCGTCCCTCGGGCTCTTTGATGTTATCGGGATGAGACAATTACTGACTCTTCTCAGGAATCTTTGGTCAAGTTCTCCCTCAGGGTGTCCAAAACCGCCCAACGAGGGTCTGTCACGTCTGCAGTGCACGCGCAGGATGCCTCTGACAGGTCGGCTCCACATTGACCACAGAGCCCAGGGCAATCGTCGCGGCATGTAGGCGCCAGCGGAACAGCAAGCAAAATGTTCTCTCGAACCATAGGCAAAAGCGACACTTGGTCTTGTTCGATCGCAAAGGCGTCGGGGTCTTCGAGAACCAATTGATACATCTCGGCAAAGTCAACCGAGAGTGCTGTCTCGATGGACTTCAGACACCGCCTGCACGTGCCGTGCCACTGGGCTTGCGCGTTACCCGACACGGCGACCCCATTGGCGAGTGACTCAAGATGCACCGACACGGGAACCGCCACATCGGTTATGCGCTCGTCTGCAAAATCAAAGTCTGCGACCGCAATTACTACTTCGATGTCCTTGATTGTTCCGGGACGTCGCAGAAGTTCGACAATATTTACGAGAAGTGGCGTAGCCATCAGTTGCAACTTTTCTGTTTACGATCGATCTTGATCAAAAAATCCTGTGGTGCCTGCATCCTCGACTCCAGGGGCGGGTTCTGCTTGCTCAAGAGTATTTTGAATTCCGATGGTCAAACGTTGGCGACCATTGGCGACCGTCTTGGTGAGACGGTCTAGCAAAATTTCAAAACTTCCTAAACGCTGGTCAAGAAAGTCTTCCGTCTCATTGCGCTGGC
>Ga0214919_10008958_pt1 | contig 13014 bp, 5 predicted proteins | sample LL1503_MetaG_FD_177994 | JGI IMG/M metagenome (GOLD analysis project Ga0214919, IMG submission 177994) | Freshwater microbial communities from Lake Lanier, Atlanta, Georgia, United States - LL-1503 | ecosystem: Environmental > Aquatic > Freshwater > Lake | place: USA: Georgia | collected 2015-03-15
AGGGAACGGTTTTGGAAAAGGCTCTCAATATCAGTCGTTTCCTGACCAAGAATCCGGTAAAGGGAAAGGTAGAGGAAAAGGCTATCAATATCAGTCGTTTCCTGACCAAGAATCCGGTAAAGGGAAAGGTAGAGGCTATCAATATCAGTCGTTTCCTGACCAAGATTCCGGTAAAGGGAACGGTTTTGGAAAAGGCTCTCAATATCAGTCGTTTCCTGACCAAGAATCCGGTAAAGGGAAAGGTAGAGGTAAAGGCTATCAATCTCAGACATTTCCTGACCAAGAATCTGTGAAAGGGAAAGGTAGAAGTTTTGGGAAAGGCTGTCGATCTCAACCAGTGACTCATCAACATATGATGGAAGAACAACGTCGTCTTATGAGAGAACGGAATGATGAAGCTCGACGTTTGGAGGAAGTCAAACAATGTGAAGCTACAGGATTTAAGATGGTAACATCTAAAAAGCGAGCAGTACGGAATGATGTGGTTCGAAAACAAGAAAATATGACGATAATGCTAACGATAGATGGTAAACAGCGTGAAGTGTGTTGTCGATATGTATTTTTTTGCGGTGCATCGAAGGCTGATAAAGATAAATTCAAGTGTAAGGGTATCCACAATTGTGATGATGCTAATTTTCCACATTTGGATAAGCCGATATGTTATCATTATACGACCGAAGCCGGATGTGTAAATAGTAATTGCGGATATCATCATCCTGAAGAGCTAAACGGGATTCGTAAAGAGAAAGAGTTACAGTATCGTTGTCGTCAGGTGCGTGATTCAGAAGAGAGTTCGTTTGTGGTAGTGAACAATGATGTGACCAAGCTACCAAAGACACATCAGCCAAAGTTCAGTATGTTGTGTAAAACACGTTTATGGCATAAGGTTAATCCATTAAGACCGGATTGTCTTTTTTGTAGTGGACAGATGCCAACAAAATGTAATTTTGCGAGTGACGAGAAGTCATTAATAAAGTTACCACACATAGTGAAGATTGAGAGAATAATGTCTGGTGAGGAAGCTATAGCACCTGACATTTTTCAGAAGATATTTGCGGAGTTGTACAGAGTGTTGAAAGAGAACTTTACATACATCGAGAGGCTTTCGTTGGAATCGCAGAAGTTTGGTAGTTGTAAATTACCAGAGCCATTACCAAGTAATTTTGAGGATATTTTAAGGTTATGGTACAAATCAGCGAATCTAGCACGTAGTACTGATGCGCCAAATAAGCTTGGATTGTTCGATGGTGTAGAATGTGAAGAGGAGTTGATGGTGTGGGCGATAGGTAAGCGACACGTTTTTTGTCCATCTTACAAAAAACAAGAGGCGATCAAATTGAGAGCTGGTCACGTGACAGATGCATCTATTGGGACGAAATCAAAACATGATATTTGTCCACATGGGTGTAACTGTAAAAAGGGATCTCATAGTGAGTTGTTGTGTCTGGATGAACTCTATGGTCAATGTACTTGTTTAATCAAGAGCAAGGAACAAGCACAAAATTATAGAGATACCGCCACAAAAAGATTGCGTGCACTTCAAACACAGGTGGAAGAGATGAAGAGAAAAGGTAAATCTAAGAAAGATATACAACCTGTGACAAAGCAAATCGAGGCTATGACTGCGAATATCGTTTACATGGTTTATAAAGTTCACCCTGTAGCAGACTTAAAGTGCAAAGTGTTACGGGCTCTGTCTGTGAATGTAGTACAGCCGTTGCCGACTAAGAGTGATTTTGAGATATCTCTAGCTGAAAAGTATGGCGTTTCGTCAAATGAGTATATCGAAGAATGTCGGTTAAATGCTCAACGAATTGCAGATGAACACTTACAGTGTCTGATAGCTATGGAAGCTCTGAGAGTCAAAAAGGAAAGACGCATCATCAACAAGAAGATCAAGTTTGCTATTGTTAATCGTCGGTCAGTAGCTTTTAAGATACTCGAAGGAGATTTTGAGACAGTGAATGAATGTACTTCGATGTACGAATATATTCTATCTCGTGCATTTGAGCATGTGACATTTGAAGATTATGTCAAATACGCAGATATTTTCAAAGAGTGGAATAATAGGGGTTGTGTAGTACCTTGGATTTTATTTTTTAAAGATGTGAAGAATCGCCGTAGTGTGTACGATGAGTTGGGTATCCGTCATATTGGAAACAAATTCGAGGAAGATGAAGATGACAAGAGGGCAGGTCTGAAAGTAACAGAGGAGTATCATAGGTCAGAGAAAGACAACTATTTAGATTTCTGGGCATACTACGACAAAAGGCGTTTGGAGCGTGATCCTGATGTAGTAGGTGATGCGATTGATCTAGTACAGACCAATCCGGTACTGTTCAAGGAGTTCAAGAAGTTGAATCCAGAGTTTCGTACCACTCGTATCACTTTTAGTGAGTGGATTACCAATCATAGATTATACGGAAGGGTGTATCGGTTGGTAAAAGACGAAAAGGAGCAGCACGACATTGACGTTGATTTTTGGGTGGCGTATGACTATGTCAACAAACATGTTGCAAGATCTGGAATGACTGTACATGAGTTTGTCAATTACGAGCTGAAAACAGTTGTTGACTGGATGCGTGTGAAGTTCGAGATGGAAGTTTCGGGTAAGCAACCAGTTACAATTGATGACTACATCAAAAACAGACAGCTATACAATGTCTTCTACATTGAAAAGTGGTGGAATGTCTTTGAGTCTTTTGAGCAGTATATAAAAGCCATGTATAACGGATGGAAACTGTCACCTGCAGGATCTGGGAATTCAAAACTTATATCTAAGGATTGCAAAGCACTGCAGAGCTACTACAATAGATTGAGTACAGAAGGTAAGTTTGTGTATGGTGATTTGCGTAAAAAGATGTTTGAACAAATTCTTGCGGAGGTTGAGAGGGTTGACACCCATTATGACACACCCTATGAGCCTGAGTCTGTGTCTGAGTCTGATTCTGAGTCTGAGTCTGATTCTGATTCTGATTCTGATTCTGATTCTGACTCTGAGTCTGAGTCTGATTCTGTGTCTGGTTCTGTTTCTGTTTCTGGTTCTGTTTCTGAGTTTGATTATGATTCTGGTTCTGATACTGGATCTGATTTTGATTTTGATTCAGATTCTGATTCTGATGATATTACAGAAAGAAAGAAAGATTACGTGCCTGTCAATGGTCTAAGAAAAGGCAAGAGGATGTATTGTAGGAAAGTTGTTACTATCAAACCGGAGCGCATGATAGACAAGACCAAAGTCAACACGAAGAACAAAAAGGACATGAGGAAGAATACAACCTGTCAAATACATTTTGGTCCTTTTAAAGATCACGGTGATGCATTCACTTTCAGGAGGCGTATGCGTAGATATATCAAGAAGACAGGTATTTCGATGAGTATTAAGATTCAGGAAACGGATGATGGTATTTTTGATGTAGTGTATCGCCAGGCCAAAGATCCAACCAGGCATGCAAAGCAAAAGAATTATGCATTAGAGGCTAAGAAGAATGATGATGGTATGTATGTAACAGATGCAAAGCCTTATTGGTGGATTGCGAATATGTTCACGTATCTTATTAGAAAGAAGAAGTTGAAAGTGAGGAATATGGGCAACATTCAAACAGACATCGATGAACTTACGGACGATTTTTGTGAGTATTATGTGCAAGAGAAACCCAAAGTGTCCAAAGTGTCAAAGTCACCACAAGAAATGCAAGCTCAACAAGCTCTTGTAGAAAAAGCCAAACGAAAAAGTGAAGAAGCGTTTAGAAAAGAACAAGAGATGAGGCAAGCAAAAGCTGACGAAGCGGTGATGTTAGAAAAACAAAAGAAGGAACAGATGCTGGTATTGAAAGAAGCAAAAAAACTTGAAGCTCAGATTGCTAATGCTAATGCTCAAGCTAAGAAAACTGCTATTTCTGATAAAAGAAAAAAAGAGAGTGCTGCAAAGGAGGAAGCACTTGCAAAAAAGTTAGCAGTGGCTAAAGCTATTTCAAAAACCATAAAACCAGCAAAGATAGTCAGAATCTATGATTTCGTATGTGAGACCGATAACGATAATCACGGTTGTGGTGATGAATGGACTGATGAAGAATGGGAAAAGTGGTATGAAAGTCATGGCGTTGTCAAACAAAGTTCTGTTGTTATCAAAGAGTTAGATGACACGAACCAGAGTAGCGATGTCACGAAGCAGAGTAGCAAGGCAAGTCAAGGCAACCCAAGACCAGATAAGACACTAAAAAAGAAGAAGAAAAAACAAGAATTTGGATGATAGCACAAGACAACTGAACCTCACTTATTTTATATTCGTTTATTTTATATTAATTTACTTTATATTCATTTATTTTATATTCATTTATTTTATATTCATTTAATTTATATCCATTTACTTTATATTCATTTATTTTATATTTTAACAAGTATCTATAAAAAAATGTAAAGTTCTAAATAAAATCGAATGGGTTTAATTCATTATCATTATAATTATCTTGAATATCAATATGTTGATTATCAGTCAACAAATCAAAATCATTATTTTGGCTAACAACAGTACCTTTTTGCATTTTCCATTCAAGCTCATTTTTTAAATATTTAATAATAATGTCAATACCTTTTTTTATACGTTTATTAGGATTAAATATATTAGTAGTATTTTTACATCCCGAACAACAAAATTGTAATTGTATATTTTTTTTACTACCAGATAAAGAAGGAATAGTTTCTGGAATAAAACATCGTTGACAAAAAACAATATATTTGATGTATTCAATAATAATATCATTAAGTTCGTCAACTGTATGTGTACCAGTAATAGATTGGCGTTCATGTATATAATTAGAGCCAGTAACCGAAGCTATATATTTCATAATAACCTCTGGTGGATGATTAATAGATTTACTAATATCATAAATATTATTAACAACCGTACAAATACCAGAAGATTTACCAACAATAGTAATATTAAATTGTGGCATGGTATAACGGTAATTGGTATCATTATTATTTCCATTCATATTCATTGAAGACATAAAAAACATTAAATAAATAAACATATATTTAATATTTTTCAATTTTTTAATAAAATAGATAACACCAAAAAATATTAATAAAATAGATAACCATTAAATGGAGGGCGTTAGCTCGCCACCATTAAACAGTCAATAATAAAAAAATATTAATAAAATAGATAACCATTAAACAGTCAACAATAAAAATATATTAATTAAATAGAAAACAATAAAAATATATTAATAAAATAGATAACCATTAAACGACGGGCGTTAGCCCGCCACCATTAAACAGTCAACAATAAAAATATATTAATTAAATAGATAACCATTAAAAATATATTAATTAAATAGAAAACCATTAAATAGTCAACAATAAAAATATATTAATTAAATAGAAAACAATAAAAATATATTAATTAAATAGATAACCATTAAACGGCGGGCGTTAGCCCACCACCATTAAACAGTCAACAATAAAAATATATTAATTAAATAGAAAACAATAAAAATATATTAATTAAATAGAAAACAATAAAAATATATTAATTAAATAGATAACCATTAAACAGCGGGCGTTAGCCCGCCACCATTAAACAGTCAACAATAAAAATATATTAATTAAATAGATAACAATAAAAAATATTAATTAAATAGATAACAATAAAAAATATTAATTAAATAGATAACCATTAAAAAATATTAATTAAATAGATAACAATAAAAATATATTAATTAAATAGATAACCATTAAAAAATATTAATTAAATAGATAACAATAAAAAAATATTAATTAAATAGATAACCATTAAACGACGGGCGTTAGCCCGCCACCATTAAATAGTCAACAATAAAAATATATTAATTAAATAGATAACCATTAAAAAATATTAATTAAATAGATAACCATTAAAAAATATTAATTAAATAGATAACCATTAAAAAATATTAATTAAATAGATAACCATTAAAAAATATTAATTAAATAGATAACCATTAAACGGCGGGCGTTAGCCCGCCACCATTAAATAGTCAACAATAAAAATATATTAATTAAATAGATAACAATAAAAATATATTAATTAAATAGATAACAATAAAAAAATATTAATTAAATAGAAAACAATAAAAATATATTAATTAAATAGATAACAATAAAAATATATTAATTAAATAGATAACCATTAAAAAATATTAATTAAATAGATAACGATTAAAAAATATTAATTAAATAGATAACGATTAAACGGTGGGCATTAGCCCGCTACCATTAAATAGTCAACAATAAAAATATATTAATTAAATAGATAACAATAAAAAAATATTAATTAAATAGATAACCATTAAAAAATATTAAAAAATATTAATTAAATAGATAACCATTAAACGGTGGGCGTTAGCCCGCCACCATTAAATAGAAAACAATAAAAATATATTAATTAAATAGATAACCATTAAATGGAGGGTGCTAGCCCACCACCATTAAATAGATAAAATAGTATTATCATGTAAAAAATTGATTAATATATTGAATAAAATTATTTTAATATAATATATAATATGAAATGTTCAGCAAAAGGATGCAAAAAAAGGATAACACTTTTAGATCAAGAAATGAAATGCGATTGTGAGAAAGTGTTTTGTAAAATACATCGATTATCATTTAATCATCAATGTACATTTGATTATTTTCAAGATAATCAAACTAAAATGGATCTACCTAAAGTAATACCATCAAAAATAACTCAAATTTAATTATTAATTTATAAATATCCAAAAAAATTGAAAAATAATAATTTTATATATTTCTAAAACGATTAGTTTGTATCATGAGTTTATCAGAGACCATGACAAATAATACTAATACCAACAAATTGTATATTGATTTTTTAATAAATGATAATAAGCTAAAATATGACAATTTGATAAAGAAGCAGTTGATAGAAGAGAAAGCTGTAAAAGAAGCATATGACAAATCAAAAAAAGAGGATGCGTTATTAAAAAAAATAGATATAAATAAAAATGATCTAAAGTATTTATTAGCGTGGTGTCAAATAGATTATCCGACGGATATAAAAAAGTATGCTATAGATGAATGGCATGACACGCCGTTTGATATAGCAAAGAAAAATTATGAGGTTAGACAACTCAAAAAAAGATTGAAATCGTTGCGTTCCAAATTGGAAAACTTAGAATACAGGTATGATAAATTGTTGTTACATCATCAAAAAGTACGTAATGGAGCATTGAATTGGTTAAAACAAAAACATGATAAAGATGTTACCAAAATGTTAAAACAACAGAAGAAAGAATTAGAACAGTTGTATTTATTTTAATTGTGTTATTTATTCAATTTAAACAGTGTACACTTTCGTAAAAATGACACGGACGAAATTTTTTTTAAAAAAACTATTAAAATCTTTTTATAATGTTTTAACAATATCATTAGCCAATATAAAAATAATATTAAATAGATAACACCGATAAAAACATTAATTAATGTTTGCGTTATATATAATATATATATGTTATATATATTATATATATGAATTGTATTTTTTGCTGTGTATTTAATCAAGAAAAATACGTGGATATGTTTTTACTGCTTTTAGAAAGTATATTTATTTACGGTGATTTAGACAATAAAACACTTATATTAGTTTATACATCAACCACATTTATGAATATGATAAAACAAAGTAAATTATTTAATAATGACAAAATAAAATTTGAAATAAATGATACATATGATACAATTGATAAAGCGTGTAAGTCAAGGTTAAATATATTTAATTTACCTTCTATAACAACCTATAATAAAATACTATATTTGGATACCGATATTTTAATAAAAAGCAGTATCAATAAAGTATTTAATGTTTGTGTAGAAGATATTTTATATGTACTAGAGGAAGGAAACATAACAAGCGGAAACGACTGGTATGGTGGGATAACGTTATTTGGAAATGAAATAAATAATTATAACGATAAATCAGCATTTACTAGTGGTATACTATTGTTTAATAATTGTGAAAAAATAAAATATTTATTTAATAAAATAAATGAAGATATTATAAAACGGCCGTATAATTTTTGGGGGAGCGACCAACCATATATAGTATATAATGCATTTAAATATAATTTATACAATAATAAGATATTAAAGTCATTTGCTGTAAATAATGATTTTAATATTCATAGCGATAAGGTGATACATCATTTTCCAGGAAATCCGGGTGTATATCAACATAAGATAGAATATATGACTATTTTTTTGAATAATATTAAGAATTATACTTTTAGAATTCCAAAAGTATTATTTCAAACAAATAAAACAAGTAATGATAAATATATTTTATATATGATAAACAATAAATTAGGTTCAGACTGGAAATATGAGTTTTATAATGATATAGACGTAATAAATTTTTTTATTAATAATCCAATTGATGATTTACCATATATAATACAAAAATACAATTCATTTAAAAATGGTGCTCATAAAGCAGATTTATTTAGATATTATTATTTATATGTAAAAGGTGGTTTTTTTATGGATTCAGATGCGATGTTATATGTTAATATAGATACTATAGTAAAAGATTATAACTTTATATCTGTAAAATCATCATGTCATCCAGGAACAATATTTCAAGGTATTTTAGGTGCTTCGCCAAAAAATAATATTATAAAAATAGCATTATATGAAGCATATAATACAGAATCATATATATTAGATAATAATTATCACTATTTTTGTAAACAATTATTTGATATTATTAAACAAACAGATTTTGGTTATAATATAAAATTATACGAAGAACAAAGAATAAATCATGATGATGGTGATAATATTCTTGATGGTGAAAGATTATTGTTTAAACATTATTGGAAACATAAAGTTATACCTATAACAATAACTACACAATATACGGATGAATTTACAAAAATATATAATATAAATTATTGGGATAAAGGAAGTGGTTCTGGTTCTTATATAGAAAATACAATAGAATATAATATATATATTATTAATTTTATAAAAAACAACAACATTAAAAGTATAACAGATATTGGTTGTGGTGATTGGCAATCTACGTATTTAATATATGATAATTTTGTTAATATTGATTATCTTGGGATAGACTGTGTAAAATCAGTAATAGAAACCAATAAAAAAAAATTTCCTAAATATAATTTTACTACATTTGAAATTTTATCTAATATAGATTTAATAAGAGATAGTGAATTATATATAATAAAAGATGTTTTACAACATTGGAAATTAAATGATATATATTATTTTCTTGATAAACTAGTAACGAAACAGTTTAAATATATAATAATTTGTAATAATGCTGATCAAAAATATGATGATCTAGAATTAACAACTTATATAGGCAATGGAAGAGGATTAAATAGTAAATATTTACCATTGAAAAAATATAATGCTGAACTAATAATGGATTATGTTGGTGATGAAAAAAAACATATGTGTATAATAAAAAAAGAAACTCTTTAATTAAATATAAAACAATAAATAGATAACCATTAAACGGCGTGTGTTAGCCCGTCACCGTTAAATAGAAAACAACAAAATAATATTATTAAATAGATAACAACATAATAATATTATTAAATAGATAACAATAAAATAATATTATTAAATAGATAACCATTAAACGGCGGGCGTTAGTCCGTCACCGTTAAATAGAAAACAACAAAATAATATTATTAAATAGATAACCATTAAACGGCGGGCGTTAGCCCGTCACCGTTAAATAGATAACCATTAAACGGCGGGCGTTAGTCCGTCACCGTTAAATAGAAAACAACAAAATAATATTATTAAATAGATAACAACATAATAATATTATTAAATAGATAACAATATAATAATATTATTAAATAGATAACCATTAAACGGTGGGTGTTAGCCCGTCACCGTTAAATAGAAAACAACAAAATAATATTATTAAATAGATAACAATAAAATAATATTATTAAATAGATAACCATTAAACGGCGGGCGTTAGCCCGTCACCGTTAAATAGATAACAATAAAATAATTATTTTGATAGATAAAAAACTATTAAAAATCACTATCCGTATCGCTATCCGAATCGCTATCCGAATCACTATCCGAATCACTATCCGAATCACTATCCGAGTCGCTATCAATTGTATTAGTAATTTCAGTAATTTTTTGTTGGAATTTATCAGCAATATCATTTGGTGATACTGTATGATCATTAACTAAATCATCCCAAGTTTTAATAATTAGATTTTTTTTATTATATGCCAACATATTTAACTGGTTAAAATATTCTTTTTTTCCTTGTTTGAGAAATATAAATTTTTTTAATTTTGTTAATACATTATTGAAATCTTTATATATAATATTTGCATTAATTTTTTCAAGTTTATCAATATGAGCAACTAATATTTGATCAAAAATTTCTTTCTTTTGTTGTTTAACAATTGTACGAGTATTAGTATCAATAGCATTTAAGTGTTTATCATTTAATGCACTAACATAAAAGTTATGATTTTGTGGCAATTTTTCATTGAAATTAAGATGTTCAGCAAGAGAAATAATAGAATTCATACCACGAGACATAATATATTTTTTTTCATCATGTGTTAAATCAGAAATTTTTTCAGCACCAATATTATTAATATTAGTTAAATGATTATTATTATTATTAACAGTATTATAATTAATAATTTTATTAGTTTTTTTTTTATTAATTGTATGTTTTAATTTTTCAATATCATCTGTTAATTTTTCAATTTGTTGTTTATATAACTCGTCTTCTATTTTTTTATAGCATTTTTGTTCATGTCGTTTAAGACTATCATTTCTTGAGAAACATTTATTACAATATATACATAAAAATGCAGTATTTTGTGTAATTTTGGTGGTATTTTGTGTATGAAATTTTTTGTTATGATTCCATAAACTATTATACGACGAATATACTTTATTACATACATTACATATATGTTCCATCAACTATATATTAATATATATAAACAATTTTTTAGGTCAAACTAAAAGTTTTTGTTAAGGTCAAACTAAAAATTTTTGATAAGGTCTCTATTACATTTTACTCAAGTGTACATTTGAGTAAAATGTCGCATATTATTTTTTAAAAATCAATATCCGTATTAGTAATATCAGCAATTATTTTATTAGTAATTTTTATTATATGTATTTTTAAATATTTCAATATCATCTGTTAATTTTATGTTTTAGACTATCATTTTTTGAGAAACTTTAATTACAATATATACATTAAATTGTGTAAAATTGTGTAAATTTTGTGTAAAATTGTGTAATTTTGTGGTAATATTTATATATAAACATTTGATGCAATACCATAAATATTATATTATTAAATTATTTTATTATATGTTTCACAACGTTGTACATCAACTATTTTTTAATGTATAATCACTTTTTTATGGGTTGCTTATTCAATAAAAAAAGTGTACACTTTCGTAAAAATGACACGCGCGAAATTTTTTTTTAAAAATTTAATAAATTTATAGATAAAAAACTATTAAATAATATTATTAATTTATAACCCATAAAACTAATTAATTAAATAGATAACCATTAAACGGCGGGCGTTAGCCTGCCACCATTAAATAGACAAGATGTGAAACATTACATGATAATACTTATTAGTTTACTATATATTATAAGATCCAATTAATAATAAATAGCGTACCTTAAATGATTTAAAAAATGTTATGTTATAATATTAAATGCCTAGAAAATCAATAGATTATTCAAAGACGATAATATATAAGATTTGTTGTAATGATTTAACGATAACATCTGTATATGTTGGCCATACAACTGATTTTGTACGTCGTTGTTCATCACATAAAACTAACTGTAATAACGGAAAATTAAATTGTAAAGTATATCAAATGATACGACAAAATGGTGGGTGGTCAAACTAATTTAGCTTTGCTAAAATAGTTTAATCTTATCAAACTTTGTTTGATAAGGTCAAATTGGACAGTCATAGAAATTGAAAAGTACCCATGTATTGATAGTAACGATGCGACCGCCCGTGAGCGGTATCACTACGAAATATAAAATAGTACATTAAATACACTTTACCCATATAGAAATAAAAAAGAATACTATCAGCAAAATAAAGAATTACTAAATAATAATAGTAAAGAATATTATAAGCAAAATAAAGAAGAATGTAATAATAATAGTAAAGAATATTATAAACAAAATAAAGAAGAATGTAATAATTATAGTAAAGAATGGAAACTAAACAATAAAGTTAAAGTAACAAATTATAGTAAAGAATATTATCAAAATAATAAAGAAAAAAAACACCAATATTATGAAGCCAATAAACATATATTAAAACAAAAAAGAATAATTAATAAACAAGAAAAACTAATTTAATTTTATTAATTTCGACTCTATAAAATATAAAATAATAATTATTAAATAGAATACAATAAAATATATTAATTAAATAGATAACAATAAAATAGAAAACAATAAATAGATAACCATTAAATGGCGGGCGCTAGCCCGCCACCATTAAATAGAAAACAATAAAAATATATTAATTAAATAGTCAACAATAAAAATATATTAATTAAATAGTCAACAATAAAAATATATTAATTAAATAGATAACAATAAAATAGAAAACAATAAATAGATAACCATTAAATGGCGGGCGCTAGCCCGCCACCATTAAATAAAAAACAATAAAAATATATTAATTAAATAGTCAACAATAAAAATATATTAATTAAATAGTCAACAATAAAAATATATTAATTAAATAGATAACAATAAAATAGAAAACAATAAATAGATAACCATTAAATGGCGGGCGCTAGCCCGCCACCATTAAATAGTCAACAATAAAAATATATTAATTAAATAGTCAACAATAAAAATATATTAATTAAATAGATAACAATAAAATAGAAAACAATAAATAGATAACCATTAAATGGCGGGCGCTAGCCCGCC
>Ga0214919_10008959_pt1 | contig 13013 bp, 10 predicted proteins | sample LL1503_MetaG_FD_177994 | JGI IMG/M metagenome (GOLD analysis project Ga0214919, IMG submission 177994) | Freshwater microbial communities from Lake Lanier, Atlanta, Georgia, United States - LL-1503 | ecosystem: Environmental > Aquatic > Freshwater > Lake | place: USA: Georgia | collected...
AGATCATTTAAAGTAGAAAATGATAAAATAAGATTGAATGTTGGTGAACAAGTAAATAAAATATATACTGAATTAAATAATATTAATTTAGAAAAATTTGTTAAAAATAAAAAAATATTTTATTATAATAAAAGTGATATAATTGAAAGTAAAAAAAAATTAAATAAAAAAGATCATGAAGAAATCATAAAAAATTTTTTTATAGAAAAAACAAAATTAAAATCATTTAACTATATTTATTTTAATTTACCAAAAAAAATTAAAAGTTATGAAATAAAATTAATTGAAATAAAAGCATATGAAACAACAATTAAAATTCATATAACTTATGAATTTATTATAAAAAATTTAAATATAGAAAATTATAATTTGAAAGATTTTAATAAATTAAGTGTTGATGATAAAATGAAGAAATCAATATCAATTGATCCAGGTGTTAAAAATTTATTAACTATTTATAATCCAACTGGAAAACAATATATTATAAGAGGTGGAAAACTTTTAAGTATTAATCATTTTTATAATATGAAAATTGATAAACTAAAATCAATAAATAAAAAAGTATATAACAAAGATAAGTTTAAAAGATTATATAGTTTAGAAGAAGAAAGAAGAAATAAAATATCTGGTTATTTTAATAATCTAGTAACACAATTAATAAAAACTTATTCTGATAAAGAAATTTTTATTATGGGATATAATCAAAACTGGAAAAATAAAGTAAATATGGGAAAAAAAAATAATCGTAATTTTTATCAAATACCATATTCACAACTAATAAAAAAATTAGATTTTGCATTGAAAATGCGCAATAAAAAATTATTACTTGTAAAAGAAAGTTATACATCTAAATGTGATGCATTAGCATTAGAAGAAATAAAATTTCATGAAAATTATGAAGGTGAAAGAATACTTCGTGGACTTTTTAGTTCATCAACTAAAAAATTAATAAATAGTGATATTAATGGTGCTATTAATATTATGCGGAAATATATTAATTTAGATAAGATTACTGGATTATGTATATGTAATCCATCAACTTTAAAAATATCAACGTGAAGATTTTTCCAGCGTTTAAGAAAACTAGCAAATCGTGGTATGAATTAAATTGAATAATAACTATTTATACACTAAGTAGTTTAATACAGTTTAATATACTGTATTAAACTACTTAGTGTATAAAAGTATATTAAACTGTATTAAACTACTTAGTGTATAACTATTTATACACTAAGTAGTTTAATACAGTTTAATATACTTTTATTGTCTAGAACAATAATTTATAAATTCCAAATAAATATCTGTAAAAGGATCACCAATATCACCAGCCAAAACTAATATTTCTGCATTTTTTTGTATAATATTTTTGAAATCATCTTTAGTAAGATCACCTCTTTCAAAATGTATATCTGAACAAACTTGAATTAAATCCATATTAGTATTTATTTTAATTCTAAAATATTTATTTTCAATTTTATATTATATGAATTCTAAAGAAATAAATATAATTTTATTTATATTTATAATTATTATTTTATTTTTATTATGTATTAAAAGTAAAACATGTTATGAAGATTTTACTGGTTTTAGAAAATGTGGTTGTGGAAGAGAGGAAAAAAATGATGATAGTTTATTTCCTTTTTTACCTAAAAATTTTTTTATTAATTATTTAACATCGCCAAATTTAACTTAATTTCCAATTAATTTATTTGGCTAAAAATTTTGAATATTATATAATTTATATTATAGATTATATAATAAATGATAGAGTCAAAAAATTATATACTTAAATATAATAATAAAATTTATGAATATAATAAAGAAGATGTACCAGAATATTTTGATATAGTTTTAGAAAATAAAGAATATATTTTTTATCAAAAAATAGTAAATAAAAAATTTAATCTTTTTACTACTATTCCTAGTATACCAATAAGTAAAATTATACATTTATCTGTAGTTAAATGGTTAAATAATAATATTAAAAATAATATTTTCAAAACATATAGTAATAATCTAAATCAACCCGGTATTGCTATCAATAGTAATTTATGTAGTAATATAAAAAAAATTACATATGCTAGATCATTAGATACTACAAATTGTATTTTACCAGTTACAAATAAATATAAAATTCATATAAATATTAAATTAAAATATTTATTTTTTGTAATTAAAAAAATAATTAAAAATTCTGATAAATTTATAGTCAATGGAAAACCACTTTTTAGTTTTCTAAAAATACATACTGATTTTTATAATTTTACAGAAAAATTATACTATCCACCAAATATAGTATTTTATCAATACGAAGATAAAGATCCAGAAGTAACTAAATTATGTTTTCAAAAATTAGTACAAGTTTTATTGAAATTATTTCCAAATACATTAAATATTTCATCGAAAATTTATTCAAAATTTAGCTTCAAATTAAATAATAATATATATTTAGTAATTGGTGATGGATATGATAAAATAAATAAATCTAATGAATATACTATACCAATTGAATATAAAGAAATAATACAGTCACGTTCAAAAGATAAAAATAAATTAGTAAAAAAATTATCAAATTATGATTTATGTAAAAGTGTTATAGATGATAATATAAATTATTTAGTTAAAAAAGATAATGATAGTATCAATAATATTTTTATAGATATATGTTTAGATCCAATTTTTTAGATAACATAGTTATCTAAATAAATAAAAATTGTAAAGATGTGTTAGATTTTAGAATAAAATCTAATTACATCTACTTAATTTTTGAATAAAAATTGTATGCATATGATTCATAATTCTTATAAATTATGAATCAATAGCTACTCTATTCATTTATTTAGATAACATCGTTATCTAAATAAATAAAAATTGAAAAATAATTTTTATAAATTATTTTATAGTACAGACACCTATTAGTATGAATTATTATTCAATTTGTAATTATGCAATTGTTAATGGTAAAAAATGTGATGTAGGTAGAATTGAATATTTTGAAAAAGATAAGAAAATATTTGAGTATTATGGAGAAATTAAAAATGAAATGAAAAATGGATATGGTAGAATTTATGATTATGATAATAAAACTATTTATATTGGATATTGGAAAGATAATATGCATTACGGTTATGGTAAGAAAAATGCTTTAAATGGAGACAAGTATGAAGGGGAGTGGGTAAATCATAAGCCTCATGGTAACGGTACAAAGATTTCATCAAATGGAGATACAACTATTGGTAAATGGAAATATGGAAAAGTAGTTGGAAAATTTACAGTGAAATTTAGAAATGGTAATACATTTACAGGAAAACGAATTAGTATGTTACAATATTATGGTGATATTAAATATTCAGATGGAAATATATATAGAGGGTTTTTTGACAATAAATTTGAGAGACATGGATGTGGTAGACTTACTTTTATTGCAGGTAATAATTTTTATGGTATTTGGAGACATGATAAAATATTTAGAATTGAATCTAACAAATCAATTTATAATTTGTTAGATGAATATGCTGGTACAATTTTGACTAATTTAAAAAATGAAAACAATTTTATTTAATTTGATGTATACAAAAGTTATTTTGATGCATACAAAAGTTATTTTAATGCATATCAAAGTTATTTTGATGCATACAAAAGTTATTTTAATGCATATCAAAGTTATTTTGATGCATACAAAAGTTATTTTAATGCATATCAAAGTTATTTTAATGCATATCAAAGTTATTTTGATGCATACAAAAGTTATTTTAATGCATATCAAAGTTATTTTGATGCATACCAAAATCTATTCCAATCTTTTTTTTTAATTGTATTATCTAAAAATTGGTGGGTTGGTACAGTAATTAGTTTATTTACAGTTAACGGATTACCATCACCAGAACAAGTTGCCGAATGTCCATGTAATACCAGTTGACTATCTTTATCTATAGTACCAAATTTTAAATTTTGACCATAATATTTTTTACTATAACGTTTTATATTTGATCCAAAAGCGTAAATCATATATGTAATAAAATACCAAGCTGCACTACCATTTTGTGATGACATATGTAAATGTATTTTCCCAGTGTATCTAGTTTCATATTTTGGTATATCACCTAACTCTAATATTTGAACACGTTTATAATTATAGACACCTTCTTTATCTTCATTCCAACAATCCCAATTAGTTATTTTATTACCAATATCAATTTTTTGAATATTTTTCATCCATTTTTCTTTTTTACCTACTAAACATCTCACAATTAAATGACCTGGTATATTATCTCCACCACCATTGTGATCCAAATGAAAATGCATAGATTTATATTTATCACGATTTATAAATAATCGCATTAATTCTGTTCTTAATTCATCTTTATTTTTATCAACCCAAAATGATGATAAATAAAAATGATTATCTTTATTTATTTTTGGTGGATATGTTAAATATGTATTACTCCAATCACCAGACGTTGAAATATATTCAGCATCAATTTTAATAATCTTATTATTTTTTTGTATAGTTAAATCATTGATATATAAAATATCAACTTTATTTTTACGTTGCATATATTTTATTACCGTATTATTTTGATCAACAAATGGATTAAGTTGTAAATTTGTGAAAGACATGTATAATAATAAATATTGTTTCCATGTCATTGTATTTACTTTAATAATTTTATAAGATTTATATATTCCAGATGTTATACTACCATCAATATCAAAATGAAATGGTAAAAATGAAAATTCAGTTAATGATAACCAAAAATGAGATAAATAACAGATATCATCAAATGTTTTTTCAATTGGATAATATTTTTTTAATGTTTTATTTATTTCATTAATTAAATCAGTACTTTTGATCATTATAATAATATATATAAAATTATTACGTTATATAAATAACATTAAATAAATTGGAGAGTATTCAAAAGAATCAAAAGAACATGTTTTTACTTTTAATTTAATTATGAAGAAGAATTAGATAATATTAAGTGATATTTTTATAAACATATCTTCCATTTGTAACCATGATGAATATTATTAGATTCTGATGCTTTTTTTAATGAAGTTACAGACATTTGGAATTTTTTACAAATTTCACGATTTGAATAATAAGTTGCAATAATATTATTTGTTTTTGGATCAATTTGATTTACATGTTTTCCAATTTTTGAAATATATTTTTCAGGTAATTTAGAATGTAATAAAAATAAATTTTTCATTTCATCAGAACAATCTTCAAAAAATTTCCAATAATGACCTGATGATATACTTTCATTTTGAATTGCTCTAGTAAAACTGTTAGATTTCATATTTCTTGCTTCAATTGCTTGTTTTTGGTTCGCAAATACTTCCATTATTTTTGTTTTTTTAATATCAATCATAGCTATATATTTAATATCTGGTGATTTATGTTTTGTTACTTTAGTTTCTGGTATTATTTCAGGTAATTTTTCATTACGATTTAATGATAACCATCTAAAATTTTTATAAATTGTATTATTATTTGCAGATCTTTTTAACTGTGATAATGATATTGTTTCTATTTCTCTTTCTACTTCAGATGGACTATCAAAAATTTTAATTGGATTTTTAAGATCTGTTGGATTATATTGATAAATTTTTGGAATACGTTTACCATATTTTCTTTCTTTAATCATATAATTACATGTGGTAATATTCGAATCTATTGTTGATTCAGAAATATCTTGTTTACTTATTATAGGTTCGATTTCAATATTATTTTGATTTATATCTAATTCTTTTTGTTTAAGAATTATTTTTTCTTTTTCTAAACAAATTATTTCTTTTCCAAATGATAAAGTTTCATTTATTTGTCTAGTTTCTTCTGTTTTTAATTTAATTTCTTCAATTAATATATTATCTTTATTATAAAATTGATTTTTATTCAAATCAATTATTTTTAAAATTTCATCAAGTTCTTCTTGATTTACTAAATAAGTTTCTGTAGATAATTTCTTATTTTTCATTTCTATTGGATAATTATATTTTTTTATAAATTCATGATTATGTAAAAATCTTTCAAATTTTATATAATTATCACTTTGTATTACTTGTAATAATAAAATTTGATTAAAATTAAATACAGTAGAAATATTTTTAGATCTATCTTTTATTGATTGTGTTGATCCAATTTTAATTATTATTTTATTATCAATATTATTTAATTTATAAATATAAACTACATTTTGATTATCATATGCCTGTAAAAATATTTTATGATTTTTTAATGCATATTGATATTCAATTAATTTTTTATCAATATCATTTGACTCTTGTAATTTATATATTCCATTTAATCTTATTTCTTTTACAATCTGACAAGCCCATTTTTGAAAATCATATGAAATAGAACTATTAGATCTATTAATTAATCTATATAGTCCTAATTCTGTTAAAAATGTAGCTTTTTGTGTTCCACCAAGGGTATATGTTTCAGATATTACCTTTTCATTATCAGTAAATTTTGCTAAATTTTGATGAATATTTTTAATTTGTAGTAATTTTCCAATTTGATTAGCTTGAAATAGAGGTTCATCGTGTGTTCCTTGAATATTTATTTTATATTCAAGATTATTAAGAGAAAAATATTTTAATATATCCATATAATTATTATGTATTATATCTTTAAAGTAAAATAAAATAACTACAATTGTTTTGATATTTAATATAATAGTTGTTGTTGTGATCATCGTGTAAAACTTGACCCCGTAATATCTATAGTAAGTTTTTATAATCTAAATTCAATCTAAAATTTTTTTCTAATGAAACTTTGGCATAATATTTTCAACTAAAACCTAATCATTGTCATATCTTAATTTAAATCAGTAGCTTGATTATAATTAAGATAACAATAAAATGATGAAATAAATAGTTGTTGTTGTTATTCAGTAAAATTTTATTTGATTTTTATAAAATGTATCTGTAAGTTTTTCAATTAGATTAACAATATTTAATGATTTCATATAATATATATAATAAATTGTTTTTGATTTTACTTTCTAAAAACAAAAATATATTACATTAATTGTTTGCTTATTAGACTTGTGGAGCAAACAATTATAAGTTCTTATTCCACTAATAAATTTTATTATGAATATCTCTTCTATAATGTATAAAGCAAAATATCACTTAATTTTGTTACTTGATTTCCAATTATTTAGTTCAATTATTTTTTTTTCATCTAAATTCAAACTATATTCTTGATTCAAATAATTTACAAAATTATCTAATTCTTTTTGTAAATCATAAGATTTAATTACTTTTTTATAAGAAACTTTTTTATCATTAATTTTTTTAGAAAATTGAATATAATCTATACCATGTACATTACATATTGAAAAATTATTTGGAAATATTGGTTTATTATTTTCTTTTAATTCTTTTTTATCAATAAAATCATATGGATTAATTACTGTATAATTTTGAATATTTAAATTAGGATATAGTTTATTTATTTCATTAATTAATTTATCTAACTCTGTTTGAATACACATACATTTCATTATATTTTTTTTATTATATCTAATCGTATTAATATTTTTACTAAATGATAGATACCAACTATCTTTTTCTTTATACAATGAAAAATTATCTGGTAGATCTGGTTTAATTGTATATTTAACTGATTGGACGGTTGAAGCATGACCGTTATCAGAGTCATTTGTAGACACAACAGTGGGATGATCTGACAAGTTAATTGTTGGATATAGGGATAGTAAAAGTTCTGAATCATCTTGAATTAATATTTTTTTACTATCTCTGTATTTTTTCATATATTCATTTTTTATTTTTTTATATTCATCTTCACCTATTTTTTTTTTTTTATTTTCAATAGATTTTTTAACTCTTAAATTTGAACTATATTTGACAATATCTTGAATTTTATTAATACTTATTAGATTATTATATCTTTGTATTGCCCATCTATTTAACCATTCATTAAATATTTCATCAACTGATTTTAATTTATCTTCTTTTATATTTTGAATTTTATCACATAAAAAATCTTTAGAATCAGGATATATAAAACCAAAATAAATTCCTTTAGGGTTAGATTTCATAAATTCATCTTTTGGTAACTCTAACTTTTGTAAAATAGTACTAATAATATATAATTTATTATTTAATGAACAGTTATAATAATCTTCTAAATATTTTTTACATTTTTGTATAAATTCAGTTGGATATTTGAATACTGAATTTCCTTTTGTATAACCAATTAATTTTATTTCTTTCAATCTATCATATTGAATAGATTTGCCATATAAACTAGTTGTTGTAATTCCAAGTAAATTATGATTATATTTTATTTTAAATATGTCTTGTATTTCTTGACTAAATATTAATTTTGTTAATAATTTTCCACCTGTAAAATTAAAACCAAATGGTTGTAATGGTACACATGTTGATATATTTAATATATAATTTAATTTATGATTTTTAATTCTTTGATCTTTTGTCCAACCGATAAAATCATCTCTTTCACTTAATGATAAATAATCTGATGACAATGAAATAATACCTAAATATTTTTTACTTATTTCATCACTTACTAAAATATAAATTTGTCTTCCAACTAAATGTGAATTTTCTGTTAATTTTAATGATGAAACTGTATGTTTATAATATTTCCATTCATCTATTAATTCATTATTATTTGCAATAATTAATTTAATTTTAATTTTATGAAGATCATCTAAATTTCCATACCAAATTCTATTTTGATAATATTCTTTTGAATGTAAAAATATTTTTTTTTTTTGTTTTTGAACTTTTTGTAAACTATGAAAATCATCTATTATAGATTCTTCTAATTTACTCTTATTAATTATATTTTTTTGATTAGATATAATTTTAACACATTGATTTAAAAATTGTTCTTTAGTATAATTTAATTTCATTTGATTACACATTCCACAACACGATGTACAATTATCAATAGTATAATCTAAATTTGAATCAACACGATCAACTCCACCTGCACCAGTTATTTTATAATAAGTAATATCAGATACACCACAATATGTACATTTTTTATTAATTATATTTAAAAAATCTTCTTTTGTTAATTCAAATTTAATATTTCTTTTATCAGCAGATTTTTTATATTGTGAATATCTTCCAAATTTTGTATTTTTTAATATATTTTTATACAACTTACCATCATATAAATTATTATAAGTAGCTATATGTTCACATAATTTGATAAATTCATCTTGATTAGTATCATTTTTCATAAAATTACATTGTGAACAACAAGATACACAATTTGTACTACTATAACTTAAATTAGAATCAACTCTATCTATTCCAGTAATTTCATTTTTATTTCTACAATAATAACATGGTAAATTGAACAATTCAAAACATTTATCATCAGATATTTCAAAATTTATATTTCTTTTTTTAGCAGAAGATTTATATTCATATAATTTAGCAAAAAAAATATCACGATCATTTCTATTTTTATTACAATTAAATTCAGTTGTATAACATTTTTCACATTTATTATTTTTTAAATTAGAAACAACTATATTACATTTAATACACATTTGTTCATTTGTTTTTTCATTATTAAATTCTATTGCTTTTTGTTTTTTTTTGTCTCTTAATTTTTTCTCTTTTTCTCGTTCATTTAATCTACAATTTAGACATCTTTCAAATTCATCATTTAAAATATTCCAACATCCTCTTATCCAATTTTTACAAATTTTTTTATTTTCTTTAGTTAATAAAATCATTTTTTTATAAGATTGATGAAGTTTACAATATTCATCATTTGGTAAAGATTTAAAATTGCAATTATTACCTTTAATATTTTTTCCTAAACAAATCATTTTATATATTTAATTAGATTTTACTCTTTGAAACTCAATTTTTTTGTAATTAACTTTTTAATTATATTATTAATAAAAAATAAATTTTATGATAATAATATTATCATCATAAAATTCGTTGTAAAATTTGAAATTATAATTTTTAAGCTTAATTTGAATAGGCTGCGCCTGCCATGCCACTCATAACACGAAGTACATTGTAATTAACAGTATAGATGTTTAATAGACTGTTACTATTGGATCCACCAAGAGTGTTGGTAAGATATGAAGAATCACCTGCTTGGTTAACAGAACCAAGAGTGAGTTGAAGGGTAGCATTGTCAATACGGGAGAAATTGCATGTACCGCTTGGTTGATGGTCTTCAGGTTTTAGTGAAAAAGAGTATACATTAATACCATCGGCTGGAGTATTAGAGAAGTGTTGATAAGGTTGGACATAGTTAAAGTAGTATCCATCACGTTCTTGGAAACGATCAGAACCATTAAGTTGGAGTTTAGCAGTAACACATGGATTATCAGTACCATCAAGATTGTTACCATAGTTGAATTGATCAATGATAGTAAAGTAATTATTGGATAGGAAAGTAGTAACATCAGAAGGAACAGTACCCATACCCATAAATTCATTTCCAGCACCTCTAGATAAATCAGCTATGGTGAAATTATTTTCAAGAACAACAATGTTTTCAAGATCAAAAGAAAATTCATGTGAAGTTACTGAACCAGAAATATCAATATTTGCAGTAACAAATTGGGCAACAACTTTACTGTCAATTCCGGAAACCCATGATGCTTTTGCAGGTTGAACAATATTACCATCACTACTAACAGAACTTACAGTTACAACACCATCTGCATCACAACCATCACGGGAAGCAACCCACATAATTTTGGCGTATCTTTCAAGAGCAGCAGACCAGTCACTGGTAGGAGAATATGCAAGATATTTACTACCAGAAGAGTATTTATTAAGGTGAGGAGCCCAAATAAGGAATTTACTAGGATGATTGAAATTAAGACGATATTTATTATTGAGTGAGGTAAGGGATTCAGAACCAGTAAATTGAAGTTGTTCAAAAAGATATTCGTGAGATGCTTGAGCGAACCTTTTACGTTCTTCAGAATCAAGATAGATATAATCAATAATTAATTGAGCATCATTCATCATAATGCTTGGTGAGTTGGATCCTAAAATGTTAATGCATTGAGCTGCAGGGCGGAAATCGATAGTAATACGAACATCGTGATATTGAAGAGCGATTAAAGGAAGAGCTAAACCATTATTGCGGTTGAACCAAAATTGAAGAGGAACATACATTAAATATTGAGGTTTATCATTTTTGTTGATAGCAGTAAGTTCTGGTACATCACCAATCATGCGGGCAAAACCACGTTCTTGACCAGATTTGTGAGAAAGTTCATACCAGATATTGAGCCAATCACCGTATTGTTCATCAAGTTTGGAACCACCAATTTCGATTTTGTAGTGTTGAACAATAGCAAGACCAGGTCTGCGAACATAACCCCAAGTAGTAGTACTACTACCAGCAACTGGTGCGAGGTTAATGTTAACATACATGTTGGTGATTAAATCACCATTTCTGTTAATAGTGCAAGTAACGGTACGACCAAAGTCGGATGCACCATTGAAAGTTTGAGGAATAGGTTCTACTGCAAAGTTAGTATGTCTACGATAGACAACTTTGAAGAAAGTAATTTGAGGACTACCAGTAAGATAAACGTCTTGTGCGCCATATGCCACGAGCTGCATTAATCCGCCACCCATTTATGATTATAATACATTAGAAAATATTATTTTTTAAACTAATAAATTAAAAAATAATATTTTTATAATATTTTTATAATATTTTTATATTATAAATTTAAACTGAAATTTTTTAAATATTTTTATAAAATAAATAACATTTTGAGTTTAAAAAGTGATATTTTCTAAATATTTTTTTCTAAATAAATAATATTTTGAGTTTAAAATATTTAATTAAAACTATCGTAATATAATTGTATAATTTCAATCATTTTATCTGTTTTATTATCAATCCAATATTCTATTTGATCCTTCAGTGATTCTAGTCTATTATACCAGTTTTCTTTATTATGTAAAATTAAGTTACCGTTATTATTTAACTTCCAACATGAATTAATTTTAATATTTTTAGAATTTATATAATCATCTGGATTAAATCGTATGAAAATAATATTTCTATGTCCAAGATCCTGTGATATTTCCATTAATCTTTTATTATCACAATTACAATCATATTTAATATGTTGATTTTCATCAATTTCAATAATAATAATTTGATAACCTAAATCTAATAATAAATCCGGTCGACGTTGAGAACAACCATCAGTAATTTTTTTATCTATTATCCATGTTTTATCTTTAAAATTATTTAATATAAAATTAACAACTTCTCTTTCTTTAGTTTTGAAATTAGTTGATATTTTCTTATCTGGAAATAAATTAGCATAACAGAATAAACAATATTCATCATATTTTTTATTATTACCAATTACTGTACTACAAAAAGTTGATTTACATTTTTTTGACTTAACATCAATCATATCTTTTAGTTTATGATCAAAACAATATAAACCATCTTTTTGTCCAATTAAATTGTAAATAGGTCTTTTTATACAACCAATTATTTTACATCTTTTTGATTTAACATCAATCATATCTGTTAATTTATGTAAATTGCAATAAATTCCTGTAATTTTATCAATATAATTATAAAATGGAATTTTAGTACAATTTTTATAGATACACGTTTTTGAAATAATATTTATCATATCTTTTAATTTATGTTTACTACAATAAATAGGAACTTTTTCATTAGTATAATTAAAATGTGGTACTATCACACAGTTAGTATGATTACATTTTTTATGTTTAACATCAATCATATTTTCTAATTTATGATCATTACAATATAATCCTACTGTTTCAGTTGGTAAATTGAATATAGGTATTTTATTACAATCTTTTTCTAAACATTTTTTATGTGTAATATTATTAGTTTAAGAAAAATTTTACATATTCAAGAAAAATTTTACACTTTTTATTTATATTCTTATTGACTTTTTAATTCATAATTGATACTGAAATTAATAAATATTATAAAAATAATAATTATA
>Ga0214919_10008960_pt1 | contig 13011 bp, 7 predicted proteins | sample LL1503_MetaG_FD_177994 | JGI IMG/M metagenome (GOLD analysis project Ga0214919, IMG submission 177994) | Freshwater microbial communities from Lake Lanier, Atlanta, Georgia, United States - LL-1503 | ecosystem: Environmental > Aquatic > Freshwater > Lake | place: USA: Georgia | collected 2015-03-15
CTTCGGGGACGCAGGCTGGCCTCTCGTGGGGCGCCAAGGTCCTGGCCGATGCGACCGAGAAAGTGGTCGCTTTGTTCGGCGACCGAGCTGATGGCACGGCCATCTTCAACTACAGCGCCGGCGGCGACTACGCGGCACCTCCAACAGTCGACGACCTGCCTCTTGACATCATGGCCGCCAAGTGGGGGACGACCAACCTGCGTGGTGGACTGGGCGCTGTCTACTTCCAGGCGGCGGGCAACGAGTACACCTCGATGAAAGGTTCGCTGCCGGACGGCACCGCTCTGGATGTGGATTGCCCTTCAACGCTGAGGGCGGACGGCAAGCTGTTTGGCGGCGAACTGTCCAACATCAGTGGTATGAGTTGCGGCAACTCTAACCATGAGCCGTCGATGAAGCCCTATTTTTACCAGGTCGCGTCGCTGCACAACACTGGCAAGGCCTCGTCCTATTCCAGTGCAGGAGCGGCCAATTGGATCTCCGGATTTGGCGGCGAGAATGGCCAAAGAGAAGCGGCGATGATCTCCACCGACAACAGCGGCTGTTCGAGCGGACAGAACAACATCGCCAACAAGATGGATTTAGAGGTCGCCATTGGTGAGGTTCTGGGCAAGATGGTTGCCGATCTGTTCGGGTCTGCATCTTCCAAGGACGTCAACTGCAACTACACCGGGCAAATGAACGGGACTTCGGCGGCCACACCCAGCATCTCCGGTGTCGCTGCCTTGATGCTCGAAGCCAACCCCAAACTGACCTGGCAGGACGTGGGCTTTATCTTGGCCAAGACCGCGCGCAAAGTCGACAGCAACATCGCCCATGGTGCAAGCGCGGTGACCTATCTGCCAGAGGGAACGACGACGCCGTGGAACATCGAGGACCCATGGATCGTCAACTCGGCAGGCTTCAACTTCCAGAATCGCTATGGTTTCGGCATGGTCGACGCGGACGCTGCTGTGCAACTCGCCACTGCCTACACACCGCCGGCGGGCCGCCGTGCCGCTGAGTTGGTGGCCAAGGGCATGCCTTCGACCGCAGTGCCTGGGCAAGGCGTAGGCTTCCAAGCTGCCACAGTTGAATTTGCAAGCCCAAGCGCGACCACCGGCCCGTTGCGCCTGGACCTGACGCTGACCAACAAGACCGGCGTCGATGTCAATCCGGGCATGCTGCAGTTTGTGATCATCAACACCGTGACCGGCACCAAGTCGATCGTCATGCCGGCATTCACCGCCTGGTATGCCGGCGGCAAACGCTTCCCGATCAAAGCCAATGGTCAGCAGCGGTTCCGCTTCCAGACCAACGCGTTCTTCGGTGAAGCATTGGCGGGCCTGTACTACATCGCGGTGGTGGACTTCTCAGGCGCGTCGGGTTCTGCCGGCAAGACGCTGAGCTTCACGCCCACCTTGACCTCGTTCAGCCTGTAAGGCGGTGATGCGATGTCACCCATCTCTACAGTGCAAGACATGACAGCCAAGACCCAGCAGATGGGCAAGCCCAGGGCTTTGATGGTCGAGGCCTGGCGCTGGAGTCTGTCCATGGCCTTGCTCGCCATGCTGGCGGCCTGCGGTGGCGGCGGCACGGCTGTTGTCGATCTGGTACCGGTGCCGGTACCTGTACCGGTCGTCAGCAACTGCTACGACGGCGCAGTGGCCAATGCGCTGGGCGCGGATGACCCGTTCTTCGTCAACGCCTGGCATCTGAAGAACACCGGTCCCAATCAAATCGTCTCAGCCGATGCCAACGACGGTGTGGCGGGTATCGACGCCAATGTTGAGAACGTGCACCGGGCAGGCAAGGGTTGTACTGGCAAAGGCGTGACGATCGCGATCGTCGATTCGGGTCTGGAGATCGGGCACGAAGACCTGGCCGACAACGTCGTGGCGGGCAAATCCTGGAACTTTTCCAACAACACCTCCGACCCGAGCCCGGCCTTGAAACAGAGTTCGGTAGACCACGGTACCGGCGTTGCCGGCGTCGCCGCGGCGCGGGGCTGGAACGGCAAGGGCTCGCGCGGCACGGCGCCGATGGCGTCGATCCTGGGCTTTGCGCTGATCGCCGATGGCGACCCTGCGGCGGGGACGACCGCCAGCGACATGAACTACCTGTCATTCGGCGCCCGGCTGTTGGCCGATGCGACGCGCAGCGTGGTCGCGTTGTTCGGCAACCGGGCCGACGCTGCGGCGATTTTCAACTTCAGCGCTGGTGCCGACTATGCGGGGCCTGCCGCCGTCAGCGACCTCGACCCGATGGAGTTGGCCGCGAAATACGGCGCGACCAACCTGCGTTCAGGCCTGGGGGCGGTCTACTTCCAGTCCGCTGGCAATGAATTCATGGAGATGCAAGAGGGCAAGTTGCCCGATGGCACGCAGATGAGCGTGGCTTGCGCGGCCTTGCTGGAATCCGACGTTGACCTGCTGGGCGGTGAACTGTCCAATCCGCTGGGCATGACCTGTGGCAGCCCGAACCATGAGCCCAGCGGCAAGCCATTTTTCTACCAGGTCGCGGCGATCCACAACACCGGCAAGGCGTCGTCTTATTCAAGCGCGGGTGCTTCGAACTGGATCACAGGCTTCGGCGGTGAGGACGGCACGGACCAAGCCGCATTGATCTCAACAGACAACAGCGGTTGCACCAGTGGCGAGAACAACACCAACAACAAGATCACGCTGCTGACCAAGATCGGCAATGCCATGAGCAAGCTGATTGCCGATCTCTTCGGCGATCCGGCCTCCAAGGACCTCAACTGCAACTACACCGGCCGTATGAACGGCACCTCTGCCGCAGCGCCCAGTGTGTCGGGCATCGCAGCATTGATGCTCGAAGCCAATCCCAAGCTGACTTGGCAGGACGTGGGCTACATTCTTGCGAAGACCGCTCGAAAGCTTGATGCCAACATCGCGCATGGCGAAAACGCTGTGACCTTCCTGCCGACTGCCGGCACCATCGCCTGGAATATCGAAGACCCCTGGATCACCAACGCCGCGGGTTTCAACTTTCAGAACCGCTATGGCTTCGGTCTGGTCGACGCAGACGCGGCGGTGAAACTGGTCAAGTCGTACACCGCGCCAGCGGGGCGTCGCGCGGCGTCGTTGGTGGCGGCTGGCAGCGCAGCGACAAGTTCGCAATTCGCCAGCGTGGGCTTGAACCTGTCTTCTGTGGTGTTCAAAGAGACAGGTGCAGTCTCCGGGCAAATGCGCCTGGACTTGGCGCTGACCAACAACACCGGCGTCGATGTCAACCCAGGTTTTCTGCAATTCGTTGTCGAGAACACCGTGACGGGCACCAAGTCGATCTTGTTGCCGGCCTTCACGTCCTGGTACGCAGGCGGCAAGAGCTTTCCGATCAAGAAGGCCGGTGGCCAGCAGCAATTCAGGTTCCACACCAATGCGTTTTACGGTGAAGCGATCACTGGCACTTACAAGGTTTATGTGCTCGACTTCTCCAAGGCTTCGGGTGGGCCTGGCAAGACCTTGAGCTTCACGCCTACGCTGACATCGGCCAGCTTGTGATCGCGATGAGAGCTTGATTGAACAAGTTCAAGAAGTCGATAGGGGTGGCAGGGCTGCTGCTGGTGCTGGTGCTGGCGTACTGGCCGCCTTCGCACGCACCTGATGCAGTGCCTGGCCAGCCGCTGGTGCTGCCAGGGATGCCGGTGGCGCTGCCAGTGCCGCAGGCTCCAGCGCTTGAGCCGGTGCTAGCTGCAGCCGTGCGCGCAGTTGCACCGGCCAGTGTCGCGGCCGCTTCTGCGCTGGCATTGCCCAAGGTGTTCGAAATGCCCGAACTGACGCGGCGGGTTGCCGACGCGCCGGCGATCAGGATTGGTGACCGCGACTGGAAAGTCCTGGGAACCCGCGACATCAGCAACAACAGCGGCCCAGTGACCACCTTGCTGTTGCGTGACGAGGCCAGTGGCCAGATCGACTACCGCCAATCGGTGCTTCGATTTGTGCTGGTCGAAGGTCAGGACTATGAGGCCTTCATCCGCTCGCGAAGCCAGGCGACTCGCGTGTTCGTCAACCCGCTCTATGGCGACATCGCGGTAGACGCGTCGCGAATCGCGGCCGAGTATGCGGAGCTCGCCGGCGACCGTCGCGTCAGCAAGGTGATGTTTGTGCCCTTGGAAGTGCGTCGAACGGCGAAATGATAAAATCTTTGCTGCAAGTAATATGTTCAGTCGAATGACTATCCAATGGAGTGAATGAGATGTTGAAGAGAGTATTTTTGCGTAGCGCCCTTTTGGTTGCGATGTTGCCTTTCGCTGGCGCCGCTGTCGCTGGTGATGCCGATTTCACGCTGACCAACAAGACAGGTTACGACATCGAGTCCGTCTACGTGGTTCCCAGCAAACAGAAGAGCTGGGGCAAGGACCATCTTGGCAAGAGAACCCTGAATGATGGCAAATCACGTGACATCTCGTTCGACAAGAGCAGCTCAAGCTGTATCTACGACATGAAGATTCACTGGGTCGGTTACGGTGAGGATGAAGACCGGCTCTGGGAAAAAATCGATCTTTGCGAGATTAACAAGATCACGCTCCGGTACAACGAGAAGACCAACGTGACATCGATGACGGCCGAATGAGTCTGTAGTCTCTCGCGCAACCTGGGTTGTCTACCGGAGCGCGGGCTTTTGAGGCCAGCTTGATCTGGCCTCAGCCTGGGGCCGTAGTGCGCCGCTGCAAACACGCGAAGAGCCGATGGCGACTCGGTGATTTGTGAGCTTGGCGGACTCGGCCGATGGGTGATGCAGAACGCTGGCGTCAAGAGGCGTTGACCCGGTGCATGCTCGTGTTCCCGGACGGTGGACACAAGGGGCAGGCGCAGGCAGCTTCGCACACACAATCGAATCCTGGCTGCGACGTACCGTCTTGCGGTCGCTTGTCCAGTGCCCTGTACTGTGCGCCGGCCCGTGGCGCGACATTGCAGCCTGTCAAAGCCGCTGTGAGGCGGTTCGACGGTACATCATTTGTTCGCTCATCTGTCGTGCTGGTTGAGAGAAAAACGCCCGCCTCTGCTCATTCGGACGTCGATCTAGCCAGCTTGCCCGCGGCGGGAAAACCGCTGGAATCAGTACCAGTCGGCAGACATGCAGCCGTTTCCCGATCGCGCGTTGGGCGCAATCGGCCGCCGAGCCCCTGGCGCGGCGCCCGCCTTTTTTTCTCGCCCTTGTCAAGCTGGCGCAACAGCTAAAACAAGCTAGTTAATTTTTTTTACTTGAAAAATCACTGCAAATGGGCAAAATCGCGGTGTTCAGCGAATTTTCGAAAAATATCGAATTGGCGTTTCGGCACTCGTTTCGGCTGCTCACGCCTGTGAACCAAGATCCATTGATGACCGTCCAGACCGAGCTCTTCACTGTCCGCCCTGTCATGCGAGACCAAGCGCCAACGTTGTGTCGTCAATCCGACGGCGTGCTGGCGTTGAAGCGCGCAAGCCTGTCGCTGATGAGGCTGGCCGGTTGGCAGGCAAGTCTTAGAAGTTCGCGATCACCAGTTCACAGCCTGAGCTTGACCTAGGCAGTTTCGGCCAGGTAATTTTAAATCTTGATATAGGAATTTCAATATGATGTTTATTGTGAATGGATTGCAATCCTTGAGCTTCACGCAGTGCACGATTATTGTGCCTGTTGTGTTGGCGCTTTTGGTATTTATCTTGCCTTGGATCCGCAAGGCTCTTGGATTTGAATTATCTACTGAGACTTGCGACAGCGCCAACGAAGGGTTCGGTGCGATTGCCCTCTTCTTCGTCTTCATCGCGGCCAGTTCCTTGGGTACGGTACAAGGCTTTCAAAAGGACGGCCAAAAAGTCACCGAAGTAGAGATCGCGCACATCACCAACCTGGATCGTGAGTTGGTGCATGTCGGCGGCGAAAAATCCGAAAAGGCAAGGGCTGAACTCAAGAACTACTTGGGTGCCATCATTGAGAAAGAATGGAAGACCATGGAGCGTGGTTTGCCCTCTCCTGATGTTGATCAGGCGCTGGGCAAGATAATTTCCATAGTCAACCACATGGAGCCCGAGGGCAAGATCACCGAGAAATCGATCGAGGCCATCTCGAACCGATTGGAGCAGGTTTCTGACTCAAGAGACGAGCGGATCTCGGTTTCTAACCTGCATCTTTCTTTCATCTACTGGGATATCATTTTCTGTTTCATCGGCATGCTCTTGGTTATCAGTTTCTTTTACCATCCCACAGTCCCCAAGCGCATCGGCTTGGCCGGTAAAATGATTGCCCTTGCCTTCACTCTGGTCTTGTTGGTGCAAACTGACGGCGTCTTTTCCGGTGATATTTCTATCAAGCCAACACTTTATACCGGCGCCCTGGCGAAGATGAAAGTCCGGACTGCCGATACCAATTGAAAATCTACTTTTCCAGTGGCTCAAGCCGGACAAGTCTGAGCACAAGGAAATGGGTTTGGTTGCCCGCTCTAATTAAACCCAATTGGTATTGACCAACAGTGCCCAGAGTGCTCTCACTCCGGGCACTTTTGTATTTCATAAAAACGCTTCGCGCAGCAAGTTTATCAATAGACGATGTTCTGCGATGTGAAAATAACATAAGATCTCTTGAAAATAGCCGCGATGGTAATTATCGAGATCCAAATCATGACAGGAAAACCAAGATGAAAATCCGTAAAAGTAATCAAATTTCTGAAGTTTTGAAGGTCGGCTTGCTGACGATCCCATTGTGCTTGGCGGTCGTCGCTGCGCCACAAGCTTTCGCGCAAGACGAGGCCCAAGAAGGCGAGGAATTTGTCAGCAATGACAGCCAAGACCTCGACGAAATGCTCCGCAAGATCGAAGCCGAAGACGACGGTGACGATGATGTGCCGGTCAAAATCAAGAAACCAAAGGTCCATTCAAAATTGATGACGACCTATGGTGCAAAGCAAGCGCTGCGTTGGAAAATCAACAAGGTGGCCTTCATCGATGCTTATGTTGATGAAGGTATCGGCGCGCAAGGAAATCCGTACAAGACGCCAACTTCCAAAGCTGCCGGAGGTGTGTCTGCAAACTATTTGTGGCAAGGCTTCACGCTCAGCGGCTCAATTGACCTCAAACGCAATTACAGCGGAACATACGATGACTGGGACGGCGTTCTCGACCGGACTTTCAGCCTCGGCGCGGCTCGCAAGATCAGTCTGTCCAAGCAATGGTCAGTAACGCCTAGCCTGAAGCAAACAAGGCTGATCAGCGACAAGCAGACCAAGGAATTGCGCAAGACCGACTTGGTGCTGCCGTTCAGCTACGCACTTGACAAACTATGGACCGTCAAGGCGCTGACCTTGGCCTATTCGACCCAGACCTTCACGAACCGGGAATTTGATCAGACCGACAGAACGCGGACTATTTCGAGCGGGCTGGCGTACAAGTGGTCTGAAAAATCAAGCTTAGAGGTTTCGGTCAGCAAAGAACAGCGCTATTCAAATCAAAGCTCGGCCGAGTACTCAAAGACGAGCGTGATGCCTAAGTACGATTACAAGTTTTCTCCAACATCGAGTGTTGGCATCGGTATTGGCTACGAAACACATGCCAACAGCACCGAGAAATTCTCACGCTGGATACTGGTGCCAAAGCTGCAATTGCGTTGGGATCTTTGATCTGGTCTTCAATGACTTGACTGGAAGCCGGTTCAAGCCAATGGCGGCTCAATGATCCATTGACACTGCATGCTGGGTGAAGTGTTCACGGAGGTAGCCCACAGAGCGCCATCAAGGCACACCTCGTGAGTCTTTGGCCCTGCGTGCAACCCACGAGAGAGCCGGCGGTGCGTACGGCGACTTGTTCGACGAACGGGTGCAGTTGCGGCGTCTTTGCCAACGTCGTCAAAGCCGTCAAAGCCGTCAAAGCCGTCAGCCCACTGAAACTTTGACAGAGCAGGCTTGGCCAGGGCCTAGTAAGGCATCACGATCATCTTGTGGTGACTCATGTCCTGCATGCTGTGACCGATACCGCCAATCCCCAGGCCCGATTGGCGCCGGCCTGCAAACGGCATCCAGTCGACCCTGAAAGCGGTGTGGTCGTTGACCATGACCGCTGAGGCGTCGAGCGCCTTGGCAACGCGCATCGAAAAGTCGAGGCGGTTCGAAAACACTGAGGCCTGAAAGGCGAAGGGCAGGCTGTTGGCAGCAGCGATCGCCTCGGCCTCCTCGTCATAGCCATACAAGCAGACCACTGGCCCGAAAATCTCTTCGCGCGACACCTTGGAGTTCGAATCCGGATTGAGCAACAGGGTCGGCGCATAGCTCGTGTTTGACAAGCGCTCACCACCCATCAACAGGGTCGCCCCTTGCTGCTGCGCTTCGCTGACCCATTGCGCGACCCGGTCGACTTCTCGAGGCCGTATCAGAGGCCCGCAATCCGTGTGCGCATGGATCGCATTGTCGACTTTCAGCGCGGCAACCATCGCCGACAGCGGACCGGCAATCTCCTCCAGGCGGTCGCGCGGCACATAGACTCTTTGCACCGAAACACAGACTTGGCCCGAGTGGTAATACCCGCCTTTGACCAGTTTCGGCAAGATCTTCGCCAAGTCGTAGTCGCGATCGATGATGACAGGTGCTGCGCCACCGTGCTCGAGCGAACATCTGACGCCAGGCGCCAACTTCGAGCGCAGCATCCAGCCCACTTTGGCCGATCCCACAAAGCTGAAGAAGCCGATGCGTGGATCGACAACCAGTCGCTGCGCGGTGTCCAACTCGCAAGGGCAATACCGGCACCACTCCTCGGGCAGGCCCGCCTCATGCAATATCTGAACGAACAGTTGGCACGACAAGGGTGTGTCGTCGGCGGGCTTGACCAGCACCGGGCAACCGGTGGCCACTGCCGGCGCCACCTGGTGGACGATCAGGTTCAACGGGTGGTTGAAGGCGGACACCGCGACGACGATGCCCAGCGGTTCGCGGGTGCTGAAGGCCAACCTTGACTCGGACGCGCTGGTCAAGCCCATCGGCACTTCCTGGCCGACATGGTGCAGCAACTCCTTGATGCACAGGTCTATCCCGTCGATCGCTCTGGCAACCTCGACTCTGGCGTCTACCAGGGGCTTGCCGCCTTCGTTGGCAATCAGAAAAGCCAGTTCGGCTGAGCGACTGGCCATGATGCCAGCGGTCTTTTTCAGAACATCGATTCTCTTGTGCGCCGGCAGCCAGGACTCCTTGTTCTTGAACAGCTGGCAAGCGCTGTCGAGGTAGCCGTCAATGCGGTCCCAGTCGCACAGTTCGACCGTCCCGATGGGGGCCAGGTCGTAGGGGTTGACGACGGCTAGGTGCGGCATGTTCGTGAGTCCAGCGGTTCAATGCTTTTGAAACTTCGCCAACTCGTCGATCAACACCTTCTTGTTTTCGGAGTAGTCGACCGGGATATCGATCAAGTGAACGCCGCCTTGGCGGAAAGCTTTCTCGAAAGTCGGTATCAAGCTGTCGGCCGAGTCGATGCGGTGGCCATGACCGCCATAGCTCTCGACATACTTGACGAAATCGGGGTTGCCGAATTCCAGCCCCCAGTCATCGAAGCCGGCCACCGCCTGCTTCCACCGGATCATCCCGTACGAGCTGTCGTTGAGCACCAGCACCACCAGGTTGAGCTTGAGCCGGATCGCGGTCTCGATTTCCTGGCTGTTCATCATGAAACCGCCGTCACCGCAGATCGCCATCACCTTCTGCTCGGGGTGCAGCAGCGCGGCCATCATGGCTGAAGGCAAACCCGCGCCCATGGTGGCGAGCGCGTTGTCGAGCAACACCGTGTTGGGCTGGTAAGCGCTGTAATTTCTGGCGAACCAGAGCTTGTAGATGCCGTTGTCCAGCGCAATGATGTCGTGGTAGCCCATGAATTGCCTGACGTCGGCCACCAAGCGCTGCGGAATCACTGGAAACCGGCCATCGCTTGCGCCTTCCTGGGTTTTTTCCGCGACCTGATCGCGCACCTTGCGAAAGGTATCGAGTTCGAACTCGACCGCGCCGGCAACCAGTGGCGTGAGCTTTTCCAGCGTCGCCGCGATGTCGCCGATCACCTCGGTCTGCGGAAAATAGACCTGGTCAACCTGGGCTGACTTGTAGTTGATGTGCACCACCGGTTGGCCGCCGTGCTCCATCAGGAACGGTGGCTTTTCGACGACGTCGTGACCGATGTTGATGATCAGATCGGCATGGTGTATGTACTGGTGCAGGTAGTCGTGGTCGGTCAGTGCGGCGGTGCCCAGGAAGAGTTCCGAACTCTCGTCGACCACCCCCTTGCCCATCTGCGTGACAAAGAAAGGGATGCGGGTCTCGCGGATGAAGTCCGAAATCGCCCGCCTGGAATGCTTGCGGTTCGCGGCAGCGCCGAGCAGGATCAGGGGGTGCTTGGCGGCCTTGATCAACGCGGCGGTGTTGTCGAGTACAGCATCGCTGGCGATTGCATAGAACCGCGGGTGCGGCGGAATGATCGAGGTGTCTGCCAGTTCTGCCGCGATGTCCTCGGGCAACTCCAGCAACACAGCGCCAGGTCTTTCCTCTTCAGCGACCCGGAACGATTCGCGAACGATCGACGGGATGGCGTTGGCATTGACGATCTGCTTTGAAATCTTGCAGATCGGACTGAACAGCTTGACCACATCAATGATCTGAAATTGGCCCTGCTTGGACTTCTTGATCGGCTTCTGTCCGGTGATCATGATCAGCGGGAAGGCCCCCAGATGGGCGTAAGCCGCCGGCGTTGCGAAATTGGTCGCACCTGGCCCCAAGGTTGCCATGCAGACGCCGGCCCGACCGGTCAGGCGTCCATAGGTGGCGGCCATGAATCCGGCACCCTGTTCATGGCGCGTCAGGATCAGCTTGATCTTCGACTTGCGGATCGACTCGAGCATGTCCAGGTTTTCTTCGCCTGGCACGGCGAATATGTATTCGACGCCCTCGTTGACCAGCGCTTCAACGAAGATGTCAGAGCCCTTCCTGGGTTTCTTTTCAATCGGCATGTGGTGTTTTCCCGGTTTGGAGAATGGGTTTGGTCAGCAGTCGCAAGCCTGCGGTCTGCGTCAGCTGCTCAGGCTTCGCGGATTTCCCGCAGTTCGGCGTTGGTGTGGCGCAGACGGTCTGCGATGGCGAGCGCGAGCGTCTTGATGATGCTGGCGCGGGTCTTTTCATCGTCGGCGATGATCGCGTCGAAAGCTTGGCGCTCGATACAGATCAGCTCGGTCTCGGCGATGGCGTGCACATTGGCCGAGTAGTGCTGACCGTCCAGGAAAGACATCTCGCCCAGGAACTGCCCTCGCCCGAGCGTCGCGAGATGAACACTCTTGCCGTCGCGAAGCGACAGGCTGACCTTGAGCTCACCCTTGGCGATCAGCATCAGTTGATGGCCTGCTGTACCGGCCTCGACGACCAACTCGCCAACCGCGGCGACGCGCGTGCGTGCGCATTTCTGCAGCGCGAGCATCTCGTCCGGTTGCAGGTCTTTGAAGATTTCGAACTCTGCGAGCTGAAGGCTGCGCGGCGAGTCAAGGTCGACGCCGGCGGCTTTCAGGATGTCGCCCTCTATCCATTCGAGCGCGTCGCTGAACTCGTCGAAGATCTGTGTGCGCTTGTTAGACAGCAGTCCGAGGCTGCCGACATAGGCGCGCAGATCTCGCCCATTGGGCAAACGCTCCGGCAAACGGCTCAACACCAGCGTGGCCTGCCGTGCTGCGAGCATGTTGCCGATACGCTCGATCATGTGGCCCGCGGTGACGTCTAGCGACTGAACCCTGAAGAAGTCGAGCAGCACATAGCGCGCGCCTTTCAACTCGGCGTCGATCGCACCGTAGAGCTGATCGGTGGTGCCGAAGAAGAGACTTCCCTGCAGTTCGAACACGACCGACTGCGCGCCTTCGCGCTCGAGAATCTCGCGCTCGCTGCTGCTGCGGATGCGCTTGGAAAACAAGCTGTTGCCGAAGCTCTTTCTGCGCACAGGCGAGGAGTGGATCTGCTCGCTGATGAACATCGCCACCGCCAGCGCGACGCCCAAGCCCGAAGCGGCGATCAGGCTGACCGTGTTGGCCACCAGCACGACGACGGCGATGACCAAGAAATCCAGAACAGTGTCGCGCTTGCGGACCATCTGCAATGATTTCCAGTCGATCATCCTGACGCCGATGACGATCAGCAGCGCGGCCAGCGCTGGCACCGGCACCCAGGCGATCAGCGGCGTCAGCACCAGCACCGCCAGCAGCGCCCACAAGCCCTGGAATACCCCAGACAGATAGGTCGATCCGCCGCTGGCCTTGTTGACCAGCGTCGCGCCCATGGTTCCGGCGCCTGGCGCACCGCCAATCAAGGTCGACACCAGATTGCCCAGACCCTGCCCGACCAGCTCTCGGTTGGAGTTGTGCCGGGTACCGGTCAGCGCGTCGAGCACGAGACAGGTCTTGAGGGTGTCGATCGACAGCAGCACCGACAGCGTCAGTGCCGGCACCAGGATCAGGTCCCAGCGCGGCAGCGAGGCCGAGGACAGGCTGGACCAGGGGCCGGTCAGCGTCGCCATGAACCCGCCGGCGTCGGCCGAGAGCTTGCCGATCACCATGCTGTTGTTCTCGAGCGAAAGCAGTTGCGGCCAGCCCGTCAACGCGAGCAGCCAGTACATCGCGATGCCAGCGATCAAGCCCTGGATCACACCCGGAATACGCTGTGAGATGCGTGGGGCCAGCAGCATCGCAGCGGCGGTGGCGCCACCGATCAGCAAGCCGGGCCCTTGCCACAGCGAGGGGTTCATCAAGCCCTGCCACCAGCCCATGCCCTTGGGCAGCGACAGCCACTTGGGCAACTGGCTCAGGATGATGATGAGGCCGACTCCGCTGAGGTAGCCGCTGACCACCGGGAACGGCATGTACTTGATCAGCTGACCGATGCGCAGCACACCGAACAGGATCTGTGCTGCGCTGCTGGTCAGCGCGACCAGGAACAGCGTCAGCACAATCGCGCCGACCGGCAAGCCTTGTTGGCTCAGCTGAATCGTCAACGCCGAGAGCACGGCGGCGGCAGGCGCGCAGGGGGCCGAGATC
>Ga0214919_10008961_pt1 | contig 13010 bp, 11 predicted proteins | sample LL1503_MetaG_FD_177994 | JGI IMG/M metagenome (GOLD analysis project Ga0214919, IMG submission 177994) | Freshwater microbial communities from Lake Lanier, Atlanta, Georgia, United States - LL-1503 | ecosystem: Environmental > Aquatic > Freshwater > Lake | place: USA: Georgia | collected...
CGCGAAATTTAGCAGCACGCATGATGACGGAAGCTCAAACGGTGGGAGAAAAACTAGGCGTTCAATTCAAAATCAGCATTGACAAACGGATTGCCGGTGCACAAGCTGTAGGCGCCCACAAAACCTCCATGCTGCAGGACATTGAACACGGTAAGGCTTTAGAGTTAGAAGCACTCTTAGGCAGCGTGATAGAGCTGGGCAAAATTTGCAACATGCCCACACCCACACTCGACTCGGTTTACGCCGTGACCCGCTTGCTCGAGCAGAATGTGTTGAAAAAAGGCAAAGGACTTAGCCTCGACTGAGTTTTCACCAGCCCCCAAAAATTCCACAAATCTTGGATCACGCTGCGCTCGGCCGTGGCATCTGCTTAGAAGCTCACCTTTGGATGATTTTTCACAATAAACTGCCTGGTAAGCAAGTATACTGAAAAGTATCGTTATGGAACGATGCGTATTTTGCCTAGGTTTATACCCTTTAAATTCAACTTTTCGTCCACTGACTCATGAAAACCCTGACAGAACTTCTGGCGGCCGGAAATGCCCAATCTACTTGTTTAAGTGCCCCTGACAGTGCGCCCCTCACCTATTCAGCCCTCCGTCAGCTCAGTCATTACGTTCAAACAGCCTTTAACCAAGTTGGCATTGGCCGCCACGATCGCGTGGCATTGGTTTTGCCCAACAGCGCAGAAGCGGCCGCCAGTTTTGTGACGACAGCTTGCTGCTGTACATCAGCCCCCTTAAACCCCAGCTACCGTGCCGATGAATTTGAGTTTTATCTGAACGACTTGAACGCCAAGGCCTTGTTGGTTGAGAAGGGCTCTAGCAGCCCTGCCGTTGCCGTGGCTGCCAAAATGGGCATTGCACTCATTGAACTCGAACCCACACCCACCTTAGGTGCGGGTTCTTTCACACTGAACATGCATGGGCTCGCCCCCAAAGCTGCGCAACACCCAGGTGCTGCCCAAGCTGATGATGTGGCCTTGGTCCTTCATACCTCGGGCACCACCTCACGCCCCAAAATTGTTCCGCTGACGCATCGCAATGTGAGTGCTTCTGCACAAAACATTGCACTCAGCACCCGCTTTAGCAGTTCTGATCGCGGCTTGAATGTCATGCCACTCTTTCACATTCATGGCCTGATTGCGGGCATCTTGGCGCCGCTGTCTCAAGGCGGTGAAGTCTATTGCACCAGCGGCTTCAATGCCTTGAAGTTCTTCAGCCAAATGGACGAAGTCAAACCCACTTGGTATACCGCCGTGCCCACCATGCACCAAGCCATTTTGTCCAGATCGAACAACAACAAAGAAGTCATTGCCAGGGTACCACTTCGTTTCATTCGTTCGTCATCCTCTTCATTGCCGCCCCAAGTTTTGGCAGAGCTCGAAGCCACCTTCAAAGCACCCGTCATTGAAGCCTATGGCATGACCGAAGCAGCTCACCAAATGACTTGCAACCCCCTACCGCCTGGCCAAAGAAAGCCTGGCTCAGTAGGCTTGGCAGCAGGTCCTGAAATTGCCATCATGAGCGCAGACGGTGAATTGTTATCTTCTGGTAGTACGGGAGAAATTGTGATTCGCGGCAGCAACGTCACGCTGGGCTATGAGAACAACGACAAAGCCAACGCTGACGCTTTTACCAATGGATGGTTCAGAACGGGTGACCAAGGTAAGATTGATGAGGAAGGCTACGTCACCATTACAGGAAGACTGAAAGAAATCATCAATCGCGGTGGCGAAAAATTCAGCCCGCGCGAAGTTGACGAAGTTTTGATGGACCATCCTGCTGTGGCGCAAGTGGTTTGCTTTGGCATCCCGCATGACAAATTGGGCGAGGAAGTTGGTGCTGCCGTGGTCCTGCGAGAAGGCATGACGGCTACTGAAAAAGAACTTCGCGAATACACGGCCATACGCTTGGCTGATTTTAAAGTACCTCGGAAAATTTTACTCATGGACGAAATTCCCAAAGGTGCAACCGGTAAATTGCAACGCATCGGCATCGCACAAAAACTCGGATTGGCTTAAAGCCGATGGAATTTCAAATCTTTTTAGAACTGGGCCTCACAGGCACAGTGGTGGGTTTCATGGCTGGCTTGTTGGGCTTGGGCGGTGGCTTGCTCATGGTTCCAGTGCTCAGTTATTTGTTGGGCAACATGGGGGTTGCTGAAGACTTGTCGATCAAAATGGCCATTGTCACTTCCATGTCCACCATTTTGTTCACCTCCATTTCAAGTGTGAGAACGCACCACAAACTGGGCGCTGTGCGTTGGGACTTGGTCAAAGGTTTGGCACCTGGCATTGTGCTTGGCAGTGCCTTGGCAAGCCTCTGGATTTTTGTGGCCGTCAAGGGCGCCACCCTGGCCATTTTGTTTGGCGTGTTTGTGTCTTACTCTGCCTTTCAAATGTTCATGGACAAGAAACCAAAGCCGTCGCGGCAAATGCCGGGTTTTGTGGGTCAGTTGGGCATGGGGGGTCTGATTGGCATGCTGTCTGGCTTGGTGGGTGCAGGCGGTGCCTTTGTCAGCGTGCCCTTAATGGCCTGGTGCAACGTGGCCATTCACAACGCCATTGGCACCAGCGCTGCCTTAGGCTTTCCCATTGCGCTTGCCAATGTCACTGGCTTTGTCATCAGCGGTCTGAACTTAGACAACTTACCCCCTGGCGCCATTGGCTACATCTGGTTGCCTGGCATGTTGGTCATTGCCTGTTTCAGCGTGGTCACAGCGCCCTTTGGCGCACGCGCAGCGCACAGACTTCCTGTGAAGAAACTGAAACGGGTATTTTCTTTCTTCTTGGTATTTCTTGCTGCTTATATGTTCAACAAAGGCATCAACGCTGTTTGACACACAGGCACCATGTTGCAAGCGCTTACCCACTGCCACGCGCCCGTTTTGGCGCTAAGCTAAGAACAAATTTTTGTGCTGATCGCGCAATAAATTTTTCTGCACTTTGCCCATGGTGTTTCGTGGGAGCTCCTGCACCACGAAACATTTTTTGGGTATCTTGAAATTGGCCAATCCCGATTTCAAAGTTGCAATGATGTGTTCCGAATTCAATTGAATGCCTGGCTTTGCAATCACAACGACCACACCCACTTCACCAAAATCTGGATGCGGCACCCCCACCAAGGCACTTTCGGCCACGCCCGGCATGTCGTTGATGTAGCCTTCAATTTCAGCAGGGTAGACGTTGTACCCACCACTGATGATCAGGTCTTTGCTGCGCCCCACAATGACCACGTAGCCACGTTCATCGTACTTGCCCACATCGCCTGTTTTGAAAAAACCGTCCGCTGTAAATTCTTCTTTTGTTTTCTCGGGCATGCGCCAGTAAGCCTGAAACACGTTCGGGCCTTTGACCTGAATATTGCCAATCTCGCCCACTGGCAAGTTCTTGCCATCGTCGCTCTGCACGCGCAGCTTCACACCGGGCAAAGGAAAACCCACTGTGCCACCACGGCGTTCACTTTGGCCACCATGGCGCTTATCAGCTGCACAGGGATTGGACGTGAGCATGACTGTTTCACTCATGCCATAGCGCTCAAGAATGGTGTGCCCAGTGCGTTGCTGCCATTCCGTGAAAGTTTCAATGAGCAAGGGTGCAGAACCCGCAATGAACAAACGCATGTTTCGCACCGCTTGCTTGTTCAAGGCGGGCTCGGCCAACATGCGCACATACAGCGTGGGCACGCCCATGAAGACGGTGGCCTCAGGCATTTTGGCAATGACAAATTTGGGATCAAATTTGGCAAGCCAAATCATTTTGCTGCCATTGATGAGAGCACCATGAAGAGCGACGAACAATCCATGAACGTGAAAGATCGGCAAGGCATGAATGAGCACATCGCCCTTTTTCCAACCCCAGTAGGTTTTTAAAGTTTGTGCGTTGCTCAGCATGTTGCCATGCGTCAACATGGCGCCTTTGCTTCTGCCCGTGGTGCCGCTGGTGTACAAAATGGCAGCCAAGTCGTCGGCATTTTGAACCGCTACCTGGTGCTGATCTTTTTGATGCGCAGCGCGCTCAAGCAAAGTGCCTGTTCGATCATCGTTCAAAGTGAACACATGCTGCGTGCCTGCTTTGAATGCAATTTTGCTAACCCATCCAAAATTAGCACCTGAACACACCACCACCGCTGGTTCGGCGTTGCCAATGAAATATTCAATTTCAGAACTTTGGTAGGCTGTGTTGAGCGGCAGGAAAACATAACCCGCCCGCAGTGTTGCCAAGTAGAGCATGACCGCCTCTACCGACTTTTCAACCTGCACCGCAATGCGACTGCCTTTTGGCAACTTCAAGCCATTCAACAGATTGGCCATCATGGCACTGGCTCGATCCAAATCGCGCCATGTGTAATTCAAGCCATGGTCTGTTTCAACCGCAATCAAATCTAAGTTTGCGGGGAATGCAGCACGCAGCGCTGCAAACAAATTTTCTTGTGCCATCTTTAATCCAGCTTTGCGCCAGAGGCTTTTACCACCTGGCTCCATTTACGTAATTCAGTTTTAATGAATGCATCAAATTGTGCACCCGTCAAATTGGGGAATTCTGCACCCTGAGCTGCCCAAATCGCTTTGGCTTCATCTGATTGGCTGGCTTTGCGCACTTCTTCCACCATGCGCGTTTGCACATCTGCAGGCGTGGCTTTGGGCGCCCACATGCCATACCAAGTGCTCACGGTGTAGTCGGGTAAGCCCAATTCTGTAGAGCAAGGCACATCTGGAAAAGCAGGGCTGCGCTTAGCGCCAGACACCATGAGTGCCTTGATTCGTCCGCCCTTAATGTGTGCCGCTGAAGAACCCAGTCCATCAAACATCATGTCCACATTGCCAGCGATCAAGTCTTGCAATGCAGGGCCTGCACCTCGGTAAGGAATGTGGGTAATGAAGGTCTGAGTTTGAAGCTTGAACAACTCACCCGCTAGGTGGTGGGAGGTACCGCCGCCAGCAGAACCGTAATTCAATTTGCCGGGGTTCTTTTTGACAAATTCCAAAAACTCTTTCAAGTTATTGGCCGCGACTTTTTTGGGATTGACCACCAACACTTGAGGCACTGCAGCCACCAAAATGAGGGGAATCAAATCACGCTCTAAATCGTAATCTAATTTGGGATACATGCTGGGTGCAATGGTGTGATGAACGGCACCCATGAAAAAGTTGTAACCATCTGGAGCAGCCTTGGCAGCGATGCCTGCGCCCACTGTGCCGCCAGCCCCGCCGCGGTTGTCAATGATCAGTTGCTTGCCCGTTAGTTTGGAAAAAATGGCCGACAAGGGACGCGCAAATGCATCGGTGCCACCGCCCGCAGGAAAGGGAACAATGAGGTTGACAGGTTTTGAAGGCCATGTGGCTTGAGCCCAAGCAGGCAAAGTGGCCGCCAGTGAAGTGCCCGCCGCCCATTGCAAGAGGTTTCTGCGCTGGATTTGAGTTTTAGTTTGTTGCATTGTTGTCTCCTTTGATTAACTTTTTGATTGAATCAGTGTCTCATTTTAAAGATAGCAAATGCCGTCAAAGCTTACTCGGCTTGTTGACCGCAAAATAAAGAAATACGCCGGCCAAAATCATGGGTACGCACAACCACTGCCCCATGCTGAGCCCTAAGGACAATAGCCCTAAATGTGCATCGGGTTCGCGAAAAAATTCAGCCACAAACCTGAAAATACCATAGCCCATTAAAAACACCGCAGAAACTTGGCCGATGGGGCGGTCCTTGCGGGCAAAAAACCAAAGCACTAAAAAGAGCAACAAGCCTTCTAACAAGAACTGGTAAAGCTGAGACGGGTGACGTGGAAAATCTCCGGCTCCCCTGAAAATCATGCCCCAAGGCAATTCGGGATCGGCTTGCCGTCCCCAAAGTTCGCCATTGATAAAGTTACCGATTCGGCCAGCGGCCAAGCCCGTGGGAACACAAGGCGCCACAAAGTCCATCACTTGGAAAAAGGGTCGGTGGCGGGTTTTGGCAAACCAAACCATGGCTGCCATCACCCCTAGCAAGCCGCCATGAAAACTCATGCCGCCTTGCCACACATAGGCTATTTCTAATGGGTGAGTAAAGTAGTAGGCAGGTTGGTAAAACAAGCAATAGCCTATGCGGCCACCCAAAACCACGCCCAAGACGCCGGCAAACAAAATATCCTCGACATCCCTAACTTGCCAATGAGAGAGACGCGCGTAGGGTAGGTGGGTCAGCCTTCTGGTGGCCAGAAAGTAAAAAAGCCCAAAGGCGGCCAGATAGGTCAAACCGTACCAGTGAACTGCGACCGGTCCCAATTGCAGTGCAACGGGGTTAATTTGAGGGTGAATCAACATGGGGTCTGATTGTGCACCCATCGACACCCGAATGCACCGAGTGCTAGCCCTAAGTTGCTTTAAGGGTGTTTAAGGGGAATTGTTGAACTATGCGGGTTCATGGGCCCTTTAATGGGATGGGTGAGGGGTATGGGGCGGGTGACGATTTCTGGTACTCCATATGAGGAGCCCGCCCCATACCCCTCACCCATCCCATTAAAGGGCCCATGAATTTTCCATTGAGAGCTCTATTACAATGAGCTCACGACTCTCTATCTGCTCTTATTGAAGTGACAACATGACTGACAAAATCATCCCTATTCACCCCGCCACACCTAGCAACCGCCGCAGTGCCAATATCACTCAGGGCAAATCACGGGCGCCCAATCGCTCTATGTACTACGCCATGGGCTATGAAGAGGGTGATTTTGTGAAACCCATGGTAGGTGTGGCCAATGGTCACAGCACCATCACACCTTGCAACAGCGGCCTTCAGAAGTTGGCGGATGCAGCGGTTGAGGGCATTGAAGAAGCGGGTGGCAATGCTCAAATTTTTGGCACGCCCACCATTTCAGATGGCATGGCCATGGGCACCGAGGGTATGAAATATTCGCTTGTGAGCCGTGAAGTGATTTCTGACTGCATTGAAACTTGCGTCCAAGGCCAGTGGATGGACGGTGTGTTGGTGGTGGGCGGATGCGACAAAAACATGCCTGGCGGCATGATGGGCATCTTGCGTGCCAATGTGCCTGCCATTTATGTGTATGGCGGCACCATTTTGCCAGGCCGATACCAAGGCAAAGATTTGAACATTGTGAGTGTGTTTGAAGCGGTAGGCCAAAACTCTGCAGGCAATTTGAGCGACTTCGATTTGAAAGAAATTGAAAAGCGCGCCATTCCTGGCACGGGTTCATGCGGCGGTATGTACACAGCCAACACCATGTCTTCTTCGTTTGAAGCGCTGGGCATGTCGCTGCCTTACTCTTCCACCATGGCCAACCCCCATGATGAAACAAAAAACTCGGCCAAAGCATCTGCCAAGGTTTTGCTGGAAGCCATTAAAAATGATTTGAAGCCACGCGACATCGTGACCAAAGAATCCATTGAAAATGCCGTGGCCGTCATCATGGCCACCGGCGGCTCGACCAATGCTGTGTTGCACTTCTTGGCCATTGCGCACACCGCTGAAGTTGCATGGACCATTGACGATTTTGAGCGCATGCGCAAAAAGATTCCCGTCATTTGCGACTTGAAACCCAGCGGCAAATATTTGGCCGTTGATTTGCACCAAGCAGGCGGTATTCCCCAAGTCATGAAGATCTTGTTGAAGGCTGGCCTGTTGCATGGCGATTGCATCACCATCAATGGCAAAACAGTGGCTGAGAATTTGAAAGACATTCCTGACGCACCGCGCGCCGACCAAGATGTGATTCGCCCCATCGACAAGCCCATGTACGCAGAAGGCCACTTGGCCATTCTGAAGGGCAACTTGTCGCCTGAAGGCGCAGTGGCCAAAATTACCGGATTAAAGAACCCCGTGATCACGGGCCCCGCTCGCGTGTTTGACGATGAGCAATCTGCATTGCAAGCCATTTTGGATGGCAAGATCAAAGCCGGTGACGTCATGGTCTTGCGTTACCTTGGCCCCAAAGGCGGCCCTGGCATGCCTGAAATGTTGGCCCCCACAGGTGCACTCATTGGTGCTGGTTTGGGCGAAAGCGTGGGTCTTATTACCGATGGCCGTTTCTCTGGTGGCACTTGGGGCATGGTGGTGGGACACGTGGCGCCTGAAGCAGCTGCTGGCGGCACCATTGCGTTTGTACACGAAGGCGACTCGATCACCATCGATGCACACAAACTTGTCTTGGCATTGAACGTGCCTGAAGAAGAAATTGCCAAGCGGCGTGCCAAATGGACAGCGCCTGCGCCACGTTATACCCGCGGCGTGCAAGCCAAGTTTGCGTTCAACGCCTCCAGCGCCAGCAAAGGTGCTGTGCTGGATTTGTACTGATCAAAAAAAGCTCTTCAAAGCTCCTTAGAGTTCTTTAGAGCTTTTCAAAATCAGAGGCCGATGGCGGCAATGCCCGCCTTGGCGATTTGTGCGTCTTCGGTAGACTTCACGCCGCTCACGCCCACGGCACCCAAGCAGGCGCCATCTTTCATGATGGGAACGCCACCTTCAAGCATGCCGTCAATGGTCGGCGCTGACAAGAAAGAATAGCGGCCGGCATTGATCATGTCTTCGTAAACCTTGGTTTCACGGTGTCCCAAAGCTGCTGTTCTGGCTTTAGCGGGTGCAATGTGCGAAGACACGGGGGCTGCACCCTCCAAACGCTGGAAATGCAACAAATGACCGCCTGCATCCACGATGGCAATGCTCACGGCCCACTTGTTTTTCTGCGCTTCGGCTTGCGCTGCGGCAGCAATGGTTTGAACATCGGACAATTCGAGGGTGATTTGAGTTTTCATGGGGCTGTTTGGGTAAAAAAAGTTAAGCATTTAGCATACCGCAGCCTGAGCTTGGCATTGACTTTGTGAATGTCACAAGACAAAAGACCCTGAAATCTTTGGTAAATAGGTCATTCCGGGTGACAAGCCCTACAATTTGCTCACCCGATACAGGGTGGATTATTAGGAGTTCACACATGAGCGATCTTCAAAACATTGAACAACCCGGCTGGGGTAGCGTCGGCACTACGCCCGCCGAGCGCCACAAAGTCATGCGCAACACTTACATGTTGCTGGCCGTTAGCCTCTTGCCCACCGTATTGGGTGCGTGGCTTGGTGTGGCAACAGGCATCACCCAATCTTTAGGTGGCGGTTTAGGCTTTATCCTGTTTTTAGGTGGCGCCATCGGCTTCATGTATGCCATCGAGAAAACCAAACACTCTTCTACAGGCGTGTTGGTCTTGCTGGCGTTCACGTTCTTCATGGGCCTCATGCTGTCTCGCATGATTGCCATGGTCTTGGGCTACAAAAACGGCCCTGACCTCATCATGACGGCCTTCGCCGGCACCGCAGGTGTCTTTGCAGTCATGTCCGTCTTGGCCAGTGTCATCAAGCGAGATTTGTCGGGCATGGGCAAGTGGTTGTTTGTGGGTGCCTTGGTCCTCATGGTTGGCGGCATCGTCAATATTTTTGTGGGCTCGACGGCCGGCATGATGGCCTTGTCTGTGGCCGCCATCGGTATTTTCAGCGCCTACATGTTGTATGACCTGAAGCAAATTTTGGACGGTGGCGAAACCAACTACATCAGCGCCACGCTCATGTTGTACATGGACTTGTTCAATGTGTTCCAAAGCCTGTTGGCCTTGCTGGGCCTCTGGGGCGGCGAGCGCGACTAATCAACTGAATTTAAAACCAGTTCAAAGCACCTGAGTTCGAAAGAACTCAGGTGCTTTTTTATTCAGTGCCTTTCAAAGACCGCCATGCTTTCGACATGCGCCGTGTGCGCAAACATATTCACCACGCCAGCACTCACACAACGGTACCCAGCCCTGTGAACAAACAAGCCAGCATCCCGTGCCAAGGTGGCTGGGTTGCAACTGACATAGACAATGCGTTTGGGAAACTGCCAGTCACCTCTTAGGGTGTCGTTCTCTTGCAATTCAGCCAAGGCCTTAGCCAAGGCGAAGGCGCCCTCTCTGGGCGGATCAATGAGCCACTTGTCGGCCATGCCATCAGCCATGAGCATTTCAGGGGTCATTTCAAACAAGTTGCGCGCAATGAACAATGTGGGTGCCAAGCGTTTTCCGCCTTCACGAAGCGCTTGGTTGTGTTCGTAATTTTCACGCGAGCGCGCGACCAAAGTTTCTGCGCCTTCGATGCCCACCACTTCTTTGGCCGTTGTGGCAATGGGCAATGTGAAATTACCCAAACCGCAAAACCAATCGATGACTCGCTCGTGTGCTTCAGGCTTGAGGAGGCGCAAGGCCCGTGTGACCAAGACCCGATTGATGTGCGGATTGACCTGCGTGAAATCGGTGGGCTTGAAGGGCATGTGCACGCCAAAATCAGGCAAGTCATAGGACAGCTCGATGCCGCCTTCGTCCATGAGTTTGACGGTGTCAGGCCCTTTAATTTGTAACCACCACTGCACGTCATGCAGGCAAGCAAATGCACGCAAGCGCTGTTCATCGGCAGTGCTCAAGGGTTCTAAATGACGCAACACCAAAGCCGTGACGGTGTCGCCCTGTGCCAATTCAATTTGAGGCACCGTTTCACGGGCGTCCATGCCAAAAATAAGTTCGCGCAGTGGCAACAAAAGTGCACTGATTTTGGGGGGCAAAACTCTGCAAGTTTTGATGTCGGCCACATAACGGCTTTTGCGTTCATGAAAACCAATGAGCACTTCACCTTTTTTATGAACATAGCGAACTGACATGCGGGCGCGGTAACGATAGCCCCAACTAGGGCCTTCCATGGGCCGCAACAAGTTCTCAGGTTTCACTTTGCCCAAGTGCCACAAATTGTCTTCGAGGACGCGCTGTTTCACGGCCACTTGCGCGCTGGCTTCTAAGTGCTGCATCTTGCAGCCACCACAAGCGCCAGCATGCAAGCCAAAGTGCGGGCAACCAGGTCTTACCCGTTGAGCAGACTCACGGTGCACCGCCGTGACGACGCCCGCTTCCCAATTGTTCTTTTTGCGGTGGACATTGGCGGTCACCATTTCAAATGGCAAAGCACCTTCCACAAAAACAATTTTGCCGTCTGGCCTTCGGGCAATGCCTTGGGCTTCCATGTCGAGCGCATCAATGTGCAACCATCCTGTGGGTAAATCAGAACGTCCTAAGATAATGTCTTGTGTTTGTTCTTCTCGTGTTGAGTCTTTCTGTTTGCTCATGGACGGGCTGGCAATAATTTGGCAGGGTCAACAGGTTTGCCTTGCTTGCGAATTTCAAAATGCAACTTGACGCGATCTGAGTCTGAACTGCCCATGTCAGCAATGCGTTGACCTTTGGTCACGCTTTGGTCTTCTTTGACCAACAGTGTTTGGTTGTGCGCGTAGGCCGTTAAGTAGGTGTTGTTGTGCTTCAAAATGACCAGGTTGCCATAACCCCTTAGACCAGAGCCTGCATAGACCACTTTGCCGTCGCCGGCTGCCAGCACGGGGTCGCCCGCTTTGCCGGCGAAATCGAGACCTTTGTTTTTGGCTTCGTCAAAACCCGCCAAAACGGGTCCTGGATGAGGCCATGCGAAGGCCATGCCGTCGTCACTGAGATTGACTGGAGGAGATGCGCTTGGCGCAGCGTTTGGCGTGTTGGAAGTTGACGCGCTAGATGCTGTCGGGGTGGACGTATTGCTTGTTGAACTGTTTGAAAGTGTTTGGTTCTGAGCCAAGACAGGCTTGGTTTGCCTGTTGGCAGCGGCTTCCGTCAGGGGTGGTGCCACACGCAACACTTGATCGACTTCGATCACATTGGGGTTGTCTAGGCCATTCCATTTGGCAATGTCGCGCCATGCTTGTCCATGGTCCAAGGCAATTTTGGTGAGCGTGTCTCCGGGACGCACGCTGTAAAACCCGGGCTTGCCCGCATTTTCTGAGCCCGTGAATGCGGGCCCCATGGAAACGGGGGAACTGGTGGCCACAGGTGCACTGGCTCTTGCACTGTCACTTGCACTTGCAACTTGTGGCTGCACTTTCTGGACAGGGCGTGAAGTACTTTGCCCTGCCACTCGATCTTCTACTGGAATAGGTCCGCGCGGACGGGAAGTACATGCACAAAGCAAGCAAACAGACAACACACTGATCACCATCCAACTTTGACGGCCACTCAACAATTTCATTCCATACCCTTCAGGAGATGCCCGATTTTAAAGGGACAAAATGAACGGCCTCTAAAACACTTTGCTTGAAGCCTTGGTCTGTTCTGTCCACCACCATGAGCGCTTGTTGGCCATTGGCCGTGACGGTTGGAGCGACCAGCCTGCCACCCACAGCCAATTGATCTAACCAAGGCTGCGGCAAAGTCTCGCCCCCTGCCGCAGAAATGATGGCCGCATAAGGTGCACCTTTGGGATACCCCAGCATGCCGTCGCCAAACAGCAAGTGAACATTGGCCAAACGAAAATATCGCAAATTGGAACGTGCTTTTTCGTGCAGCCCTTTGAGGCGCTCTATGCTGTAAACCTCGGTGGCAACGTGACTTAGCACAGCAGCTTGGTAGCCGCATCCTGTGCCTATTTCTAGCACGCGACCTAGCTTGCCAACCGCACCCTCTAGCAACAACTCAATCATTCGAGCCACCACATTGGGCTTTGAAATTGTTTGTCCTAAACCAATGGGCAAGCTGGTGTCTTCATAAGCCTGATTGACCAAGCCACTTTCTACAAAACGATGTCGCTCGACTGCACCCATGGCTTCCAAGACCAAGGGGTCTTTCAAGCCTTGAGCAGCCAGCTTTTGCACCATGCGTTGTCTGACCGCACTGGAATCTAAGCCCAGACCCTGCGGGTTTGTAGGTGCGCTCTTTTTAGCAGGTGCTTTGGCCGGCGTCGCCTTTTGTTGCGTGCTGAACTTGATGGGAAAACCGGGGCGCTGTGCCATCAACCCTCCCACACTTGGAGCTTGGACAAGTTGTGTGACCACAAGCCAGAATTTTCGTGGTCTGTGAGGTCGACCTGCAAGGGTGTGATGGTGACGTGACCATTTTTTGCGGCATAAAAATCGGTGCCTTCGCCATCGTCCATGGCCTCGCCGGCATTGCCAATCCAGTACATGGTTTCAC
>Ga0214919_10008962_pt1 | contig 13010 bp, 12 predicted proteins | sample LL1503_MetaG_FD_177994 | JGI IMG/M metagenome (GOLD analysis project Ga0214919, IMG submission 177994) | Freshwater microbial communities from Lake Lanier, Atlanta, Georgia, United States - LL-1503 | ecosystem: Environmental > Aquatic > Freshwater > Lake | place: USA: Georgia | collected...
GATTGTCCGGGGTCGTTGGTTTTATCCGTCAGTTTGCAGTGTCGCTTCTTCCCTCGAAATGACAACGAGTGCCATTGCGACAAAAGAAGCAATCCCCGTCACCGCGTGCGCAGCACGGTGCCTCAAAACCTTGGCAAATCCGGGTGGCTGATTTGCCCGCCCCGCACCAACATCTTGCCGTACTCGGCGCAGCGTTGCAGGGTGGGAATGACCTTGCCAGGATTGAGCAAGCCTTGCGGGTCGAAGGCGCGTTTGACGCCGAACATTTGCGCGTTCTCGGCGGCTGAAAACTGCACGCACATGGAGTTGAGTTTCTCCACGCCCACGCCGTGCTCGCCGGTCACGGTGCCGCCCATGGCCACACTGGTTTCCAAAATGTCCGCGCCAAACAGTTCGCAGCGGTGCAGCTGATCCGGGTCGTTGGCATCAAACAAGATCAGCGGGTGCAAGTTACCGTCGCCTGCGTGGAACACATTGGCACAGCGCAAGCCGTATTTCTTTTCCATCTCGGCAATGGCCAGCAGGATGTCGGCCAAGCGCTTGCGCGGGATGGTCGAGTCCATGCACATGTAGTCGGGGCTGATGCGCCCAGACGCGGGGAACGCGTTTTTGCGTCCGCTCCAAAATTTCAAGCGCTCGGCCTCGTCGCGGCTGACCGCGATCGCGGTGGCGCCACAGCCTTGCAGCACCGCGCTCATGCGGCCAATTTCTTCTTCCACTTCCTCGGGCGTGCCATCGCTCTCGCACAGCAAAATCGCTTCGGCGTTCAAGTCATAGCCCGCATGCACAAAGTCCTCCACCGCGGCGGTCATGGGCTTGTCCATCATCTCCAAACCGGCGGGGATGATGCCCGCGGCAATGACCGCAGCCACCGCGTCACCGGCTTTGCGCAGGTCGTCAAAGCTGGCCATGATGCAGCGCGCCAGTTGGGGCTTGGGGGTGAGCTTGACGGTCACTTCCAAGGTGATGGCCAGCATGCCCTCGGAGCCCACCACCAGCGGCAGCAGGTCCAGGCCAGGCGCGTCCAGCGCGTCGCCACCAAACTCAATGGGCTCGCCGTCCATGGTCAAGCCCTTGACCTTGAGCACGTTGTGCAGGGTCAGGCCGTATTTCAGGCAATGCACGCCGCCCGAGTTTTCCGCCACATTGCCGCCGATGGTGCACGCGATTTGGCTGGACGGGTCCGGCGCGTAATACAAACCCAAGGGGGCGGCAGCCTCGCTGATGGCCAGGTTGCGTACACCGCACTGCACCACGGCGGTTCGGCTGTGCAGGTCCATCTTCAAAATCTGGTTGAACTTGGCCAAGGACAGGGTGACGCCGTGGGGGTGCGGCATGGCCCCTCCCGACAAACCGGTGCCAGCACCTCGCGCCACCACGGGCACACCCAGTCGATGGCAGGTGCGCAGCACGGCTTGCACCTGCGCGGTGGTTTCGGGCAGCACCACGCACATCGGGCGTTGGCGGTAGGCGGTCAGGCCATCGCATTCATAGGGCGTGGTGTTTTCGCTGGAAGACAACACCGCGTGAGCGGGCAGCACGGCACGCAAAGCCTGCAGCACCCCATCTTTGGTGGTGGTGGAAACGCTTGCATCTGGTGCGGTGGCTTCAAGCACTGAGGTCATGTGGGCGGCCTGATGAAAAGATGACCCAATGTAGACTGAAATCGACGGATGGTGCGTGAAAAAATTGCAAAACTTTGTGGATCATTTTGGTGGCTGAGGCTGAATGCGTCCCGTGGCCAAGCGTTGGATTTCTTCCTCCAGCGCTTCAAAACCGATGGGTTTGGACACATAACCATTGGCACCGGCGGCCAAAAAGCGTTCGCGGTCACCGGTCATGGCATGAGCGGTGACCATGATCACGGGGATGGCGGCCAAGGCTTTGTTGGGCAGGCTGCGCAAAGTATTGAGGGTGCTCAAACCATCGAGCACAGGCATCATCACGTCGAGCAATACCAAGTCGAACCTTTGTTCTTGCAGCATTTGTAAGGCCTCTTGCCCATTCAGGGCACTGGCATGGGTGTGGCCCATGCGGTCAAGCAGCAAGCAAGCCAGTTTGAGGTTGATGGCATGGTCTTCCACCACCAACACATGTTGGCGCAGCACTGGGGCAGAGGGGTCGGTAAAGCCAAAGCCCGCGACATCGACCACACCGACGTGGTCACTGGGGGGTGCCAAGGGTGCTTTGATGGAAAAACTGAATGTGGCCCCATCGTGCAATTGTCCTTGCGCGTGGATGTCGCCGCCCATCAACATGACCAGATTGCGGCTGATGGCCAGGCCCAAGCCCGTGCCACCAAATGAGCGAGTGATGGAGCTGTCGCCTTGCATGAATGGGTCAAAAAGCCGCGTGGCTTGCTCAGGGGCAAAGCCAATGCCAGTGTCACGCACGGAGAAGGTCAAATCCACCATATCGGCGGTCGGGTGCTTTTGGGCTGCCATGCACACGTGGACTTCACCCTTGCTGGTGAATTTGATGGCATTGCCAATCAGGTTGGTCAATATCTGGCGCAAGCGCACGGGGTCGATCATCACGTTGGGGGGCAACGGACCCTCGTGCTCGATTTTGAACGCCAAGCCCTTGTCTTTGGCCTCTGTTTGAAAGCTGCGCGCCGTTTGAACCACCACATCGTAGGGGCTGCAAGCGATGGGTTGCAAACTCAAGTGCCCGGCTTCAATTTTGGAAAAATCCAAAATATCATTGATGACCGACATCAGGTGTTTGGCAGACACATGGGCCAAGCTGATGAATTCGCGCTGCTGTGGGTCCAGTTGGGATTGCAAGGCCAGCTGTGTCATGCCCACCACGCCGTTCATGGGAGTGCGAATTTCATGGCTCATGTTGGCCAAAAATTGGCTTTTCAAATCATTGGCCGAATCGGCTCGGGCCTTGGCCTCCATCAGGTCTTGCTGGCTTTCGCGCAGACCTTGCTCCATGCGCTCGCGTTGGGCCACCTCGGTGCGCAAGGCTGCATTGCCTTCTTGGTATTTGGCGGCCAATTTTTGGGCGGTGCGCAGGTGTTTGTCGGCGGTGGTCAGGGCGCGCCAAAATAAAAATAAACCCAACATGGCCACCAAGGTGAGCGCCCCCAAAGTGATGTTGACCAAGTCTTGTGTGGCGCTTTTGGCGGCAAATACGGGCATGGATACTTCAAGCGCTCCGCGCACGTCGCCGACTTTCCACTGAGTGAAAGGCGAGCCCGGGTAGTTGTTGTGGCAATTGACACAGGCCTCTTGCATGCGGTCAGCCAAAGCCAAGCGCACAACAGTTTTGCCATCGCGCTCTTCTTCGCGGATGAATACTTGTTCAGGGTTTTGGCGCAGGGCCAACAAGGCGCTTTGTTGAAAAGCATCAAGTTGGCGCTCTGCGACGCGCCACGGAAATGGCATGTCGCTGTAATAGGCCATGCGACTGCCAAGCTCTTGCCGGTTAAAAAAATGACCCAACTCAATGACCATGGTGGCGGGCAAGGGCAGTGTGCCGGGGTTGGCCTTGTAGTCGTGCGACACGCGCACCCCTTGTGACTGGGTCGGGGCCATGATGTCGGTGGAATAAAAGTTCCTGAATTTCAGGATGTCTTGCGCTTGGCGCTGCAAAGCCCGCTCAAGGGTTTCTTGCGCTTGCTCTTGGGCCACATGTTTGGACATCAAAACCGCAAAGCTGCCCAAGGACACCATGAGCAGGGCCATCAAGCTGCCTATGACGCGGGTGCGCCAACGCGTGTCATGCAAGGAACGGTTGGTGGGCCCGCTCGGTGGGGCAGTTTCTGATGGGTTTTCAGGCAAATTCATACGGATCAGTGACGACATATCCACCCAAGATGGGCGTGCATGGTGTTGCAAACTGAGCTTACAACAGTGCCCAGCCCTGGTTGGGGGTAACGGCAAGCTGCGCCAAAAGTCAGCGTACGGCTTGCTCTAACCACTGCGCAAAAGCGGCGCATTCCCAGCGGTCCATGGTACCTGTTCGCCAGCATAAATAATGGGCATGGGGGCTGGGAATTTGACTGTCGAACAAACGCACCAAGCTGCCGTTGTCCAGCCAAGGAGCGGCCAATTTCAGACGCACCAAGCCCACCCCCAAGCCCTGGGCCGCCGCCTCGCACACCAGACCCACATCGTTCATGCAAGAGCCATCCATGGGCTCGGGCCAGTCCAGTTCGTTGGCGGCAAACCAAGTGCGCCAGGGCTCAAGGGGGCTGCGCAACAAGGTGATTTCTTTGAGGTTGTCAGGATTGTCAAAAGGTCCAAATTCACGGACAAAAGAGGGCGAGGCCACCGGTGTGACCTCGTCTTTCAGGATGCACACGTGCTCCAAGTCAGAGTAGCGACCGGAGCCAAACCGAACGGTCACATCGGCATCTTCGGCCACCACATCCAGCAAGGGGATGGTCACTTGCAAGGTGAGGTCGATTTCCGGGTAGGCCTCGGTGAATTGGCGCAAGCGCGGCATGAGGATGGAGCGGGCAAAGGTGGGGGTGACGGCCACGCGCAATTTGCGTTTGCCCGGGCTGACGAGCCCGTCTTGGCCGGGAAAACGCTCCAAGCTGGCCAACCCTTGGCGCACATGGGTGAGGTACTCATTGCCTTCGGAGGTGAGCGAAAAGTCTGCACGGCCAAACAGCTTGGCCCCAAGCAACTGCTCCAATTGCTTGACCCGATGGCTGACCGCGCTGGGCGTGACAAACAACTCTTCTGCGGTGAGCGTGACCGAGCGCAACCTGGCCAGTGCTTCAAAAGTGAGCAAGCACTGGATGGGCGGTATGCGCGAGCTCATTTAAAGATCACGGTTTTGTGTCCGTCAAGCAATACACGGTGTTCGCTGTGCCACTTCACGGCGCGGGCCAGCACTTGGCTTTCGGTGTCGCGCCCCAAGGCGCTGAGGTCTTCCACGGTTTTGCTGTGGTCCACGCGCGCCACATCTTGCTCGATGATGGGGCCTTCATCCAAGTCGGCGGTCACGTAGTGGGCGGTGGCGCCAATCAGCTTGACCCCGCGCTGGTGCGCTTGGTGATAGGGTTTGGCACCTTTGAAGCTGGGCAAAAAACTGTGGTGGATGTTGATGGCCTTGCCCGCCAATTGGTCACACATGGCGTTCGACAAAATTTGCATATAGCGCGCCAACACCACCAGTTGGGCACCCTCAGAGGCAATGATCTCTAACTGGCGTGCTTCGGCTTGGGCTTTGTTGGCGGCATTGACCTCAATGTGGTGAAACGGCACGTTGTAGCTGGCGGCGAGTTGGTAAAAGTCGCGGTGGTTGCTGATGATGGCGCGCACGTCCACATCGAGCAAGCCGCTTTTGCAACGAAACAGCAAATCGTTGAGGCAGTGCCCTTCTTTGCTGACCATGATCACGCAAGGCATGGCTTGACCACTTTCGTGCAAAGCCCAGCGCATCTCAAAGCCCGGCGCGAGTTGCACCAACTGATGGCGCAACACGGCTTCGTTGGCTTGTGCGCAGACAAAGCGCACCCGCATGAAAAACAAACCGGTGGCCAGGTCGCTGTATTGCGCGGCCTCTTCGATATTGCCACCGCGCTCGAGTAAAAAACCTGAAACAGCGTGAACGATGCCAGGGCGGTCCGGGCACGACAAAGTGAGGATGTAAGAAGGAGTCATTCAGATATTTTCGCAGGACTGGCCCGCATTTCCCTGCCGTGCACGTTTTTGCCTTTGTTGTGGCCATTGGGTCATCAGCATGTGTCAAAAAACCGCAGACTGGCATGAACCAAAAGGTGCGCATTTTTCGCTGTCAAAGCGAGCAAGGAAACCAAAAGTAGAAAGGCCTTGAGGGCACATTTTTTGCTGATCCATACCCAGACCGACACAGGTGAGGGTGACATGAATCAACAGCAAAAAATCTCCAGCAACCAAGTCGCTGACCAACACAAAGAGCGTGCGTTGGCTGCGCTCAAAAGAGACCTTTCGTATGCATTGCTGTGTTTGTTGGGTTGGGTATGTTTGCTCTCTACGGTGCAAGCCATGACGCTTCAACGCGTGGGCAGCGATGTGTTCTTATCAGGTGTGATCGAGCGCAACGACGATCGCGTCTTGCGCGCCGAATTTGAACGCGGCGCAGTCAAACGCTTGATCTTGGTGAATTCGCCCGGCGGAGATTTACCCGCAGGGATGGCCATGGCCCGTTGGCTGCAAGGGCAGTCTTTAACCACCTTGGTGGCGGGACAGTGTTTATCGGCTTGCTCTTTGTTGTTCATGGCCGGGCAAGAACGCCAATACGCCACTGGTTATGCACCGCACATGACTGTGGTGGGTATCCATGGCCCGAGCATGCCCTTCACCGGCGCGTTGGTGCCACAACGCGCACTGGAGATGTGGGACTTTTACCAGCAGCGCATGGGAGAAAAATTTGACCCCCATTTGTTGAACGTGGCCCTCTACCAAATGCAAGATGCAACGGGGTTTGTGTTGATCCGTGAAATGGACCGCAACCGCCCCCGCGACCGCATCACCTTGCATTGCCCAACAGCGCGCACCCCGCGCGAGCAGTGCGACGAGTACGCCAACAAGGACGCTTTGACGCTGGGCGTGGTCACCGCCGCTGCCACGGTGGCGGTGGACTTGCCCATCAGTTTGCAACCTAGAATGCATTGACGTCGGCACCACCTTGCGGGGCACATGCTGGCGCAGCCAGGGAGCCCCATATGCCAACACCCCCATCGCGCGGCGACCATTTGTGGTTGCCCTTCACACCCAACCGCCATTTCCGTCAATCACCCCGGGTCTTGGTGTCGGCCAAAGGCATGTATTTCACCACGCAAGATGGGCAGCAGGTGCTCGATGGCATTTCCAGCTTGTGGTGTGTGGGCGCGGGGCACAACCGCGCACCCATCAACGAGGCGATCAAACAGCAACTCGACACACTCGATTACGCCACCGCGTTTCAATTTGGCAACGACCGCGCTTTTGAATTGGCCGACATGATTGTCAACTTGGCGCCAGGTGATTTGAACCGGGTGTTTTTTTGCACCTCAGGCTCGGAGGCGGCAGACACCTCATTGAAGATGGCCTTGGCCTATCACCGCGCGTGTGGACAAGGCCAGCGCACAGTGTTCATTGGCCGCGAACGCGGCTACCACGGGGTGGGCTTTGGTGGCATGAGCGTGGGCGGTATCAGCGGCAATCGCAAGGCCTTTGGCGCGGCCATGTTGCCTCGGGTGGACCACATGGCTTTCATCCATGACCCACTGCATCACGCTTATATCGAGGCCGAGTTGCCGCAGTTCTCGCAAGATTTGCTCAACGAATTGGAGCAACGCATCTTGCCCTTGCACGACGCGGGCAATGTGGCCGCCATCATCGTCGAGCCGGTGGCGGGCAGCGCCGGTTGGTACATCCCCCCGCAAGGCTATTTGCAACGCCTGCGGCAAATATGTGACAAGCACGGCATTTTGTTGATTTTTGACGAGGTGATCACCGGCTTGGGCCGATTGGGCACACCGTTTGCCTCCGATTACTTTGGCGTGGTCCCCGACATGATCAACTTTGCCAAATGCGTCACCAATGGCGTGGTGCCCATGGGGGGCGTGATCTGCCGCGAGGGGCTTTACCAGGCTGTGACCGAGCAAGGTGGTCCTGCACATGCGATTGAGTTCATGCACGGATACACCTATTCGGGTCATCCGGTGGCGTGTGCGGCGGCGGTCGCCACGTTACAGCTGATGGCACAAGAGGGCTTGTTCGCGCGCGCTGCGCAAATGGGGCCAGTGTTGGGGCGGGCCATGCACCAAAGCCTCAAAGGGCTGCCGCATGTGGTGGGCATCCGTTCTTTGGGTTTGGCGGCGGCGGTCGAACTCAGCCCGTCTCAGCAGGGTGCGGGTTTGCGCGGTTACGAGGTGTTCCAAGAATGCCTGCGCCGAGGCGTTTTGGTGCGCAGCGCCGGCGACAACTTGGTGTTTGCGCCACCCTTTATCGTGGAGCGCGAACAAGTTGAGCACATGGTGGCCACTTTGGCCGATGTGATCGCGGGCTTGCCCGCGTAAAAAAACCCGCTGAAGCGGGTTTTTTTGGGTGCAAACGCGTGGTCTGGGCCGTTCAGTGGATCACCACCGGGTTTTGTGCCAACTCGGCGTATTGCGCCAAGGTGTCCTCGACTTCGTCTTGGGTGGGGGTTTTGAGTTGCCACTGGGTGATGTGTTGTTGGAACAGTTCGGCCCAATAACCATCGAGGTACACCTCTTTGCCGTTGCGTTTGTCCACAATTTCAAAACCTTGTCGTGACAACATCGGCTGGGCCGTGGGATTGGGTTTGCCAGTGGGCACGTCCGCCGCCATGTGCACAACGGCGAATGACTCAGAGTCGTAAAGCGTGTTCATGGAACTGCCAGTGGTGTCGTTGGGCATCATATTAACCTGATATCGGCGCTGTTGCGCCTATTTCAAGGGCGACCCAGGCAGCCAAAATGAAAATCAGCGTGACGATGGGGCAGATTGGCTGGTGGGGCTCCAGTGCGCATCCAAAACAGGCGCGCGAGCGCCCAAGCCCATTGTGGCCACAAAAATGCCAAATACAAATGAAATCAGGTATCCCATGGCCTCATTCCTGCAGAACTGCACCGCTTTGTTGCGGCAACCCGCCCCCACGCTGGTGGGGGTGACTGGTGTCCACCCCATGGTGGTCATGTCAGAGATCGACTGCAGTGCGCCAATCTTGAGTCCGGCGTGCAAAAAAGGCGCCGTTCAGGGGCTGGCGTTGGCAAGCTCTTTGCTGCGCAGCAGCAGGTCAACTTGGTCGCCGCTGGTTTGGGTGATGCGGATGCGCACAGGCAGGTGCTCTAGACTGGGCGCCATCCACAATTCGACGCGCTGGTCATACTGCTTTTGTTCTTGCCGCACCAACCGCACCGCGTCCAAGGTGCCAAAGGGCAGTTTGAGTTGTTCAATGCCCGAGAGTTGAAACGACCACACCTCAGTGTCGCGTGCGCCGGTGGTGTTAAAGCTCATCACCGCACCCGGGCCCCAGCGCAGCGGTTCTGCGCCGAGCAGGCCAGATATTTGAATGAACACACTCAAACGGTCTTGTGTGCCGGCCAACAAAGCTGCGTCGGGCGTGTTGGCGCTGTAGGTGATCAGCCCCTTGTCGCGCTGGAAATGTGCCGCTTGCTCGCTGCGCACCTTGTCGCCAAAACGGCGTGGCAACAAGCCCTCGGCCGTGAGCTGGCCTTGGCTGGTTTGCACCCGCGATCCCAGTAAAAAGTGTGACACCTCTAGTCGGGCGTCGTATTGGCTGGCATCGGGTTGCCACAGCAACTCGGCTTTGGCCGAATAACCAAAGCCTTTGGCAATGCCTTGCAGGTCGTAGCGCAACCGCGCACCCGACGGTGCTCGGTAACTGCCCATGGCAGACAGCGAAGGGGTGGCAGAAGCGGGCAATCCACTTGGCGCGAGCGGTGCTTGGGCCAGCAAAACCTCGCGTGGCACTGGCCCAGGCGATAAAAAAGCCGGATCTGATTGGGTGGTGGCGGGGCCATCATCCGTGCTGGGCCTGCCGATGATGGGGCGGTCCATGGTGGCAGCGGCGGTGGGCATTTCGGTGGCCATTTGCGTGGCAGCCGATTTCTCTGTGGAGGGCTGGTCATGTTGACCAGTGGGCGCATCGCGGTCTGGGGTGTTGGGCAAGGTCGCGGTGGAGGTCACAGGACCCCAACTCACTTGCCAGCGTGGTGCGGGCGCGGCCGTGGCATGCCAAGTGGGCCAGTGCAACAGCACCAGCAAATGCAAACCTGCGCTGATCAACCACAACCAAGCGCTGGAGCTTGGCCATGTGCGCCACGCAGAAGCGATCGACTCAAACCACATGCTTTAGACCACCGTCCTGTAAAATTTTCGAGCAACACACCTCCGGCGCCAAGCGCTCGGCACTTGACCCCTCCCCATATCGGAAGCACCATGAAACTGGCCACCTACAAAGACGGATCGCGCGATGGACAACTGGTGGTGGTCTCCCGTGACCTGACAACGGCGCATTATGCAACCGGCATCGCAGACCGCATGCAGCAGGTTTTGGACGACTGGAACTTCATGTTGCCGCAGTTGCAAGACCTCTCACACGACCTCAACCACGGCAAAGCGCGTCACGCATTTGCCTTTGACCCGCGCATGTGCATGGCCCCTTTGCCACGCGCCCACCAGTGGGCCGATGGGTCGGCCTACATGAACCATGTCGAATTGGTGCGCGCCGCTAGAAACAGCTCGGTGCCGGACAACTATTACACCGAGCCTTTGATGTACCAAGGGGGCAGTGATGACTTCATGGGTCCTTGTGACGATGTGGTGTGCCCCAGCGAAGCTTATGGCATTGACTTTGAAGCCGAGGTGGCCGTCATCACCGGCGACGTGCCCATGCAAGCCAAACCCGAGCAAGCCTTGGATGGCGTGCGCTTGGTGATGCTGGTCAACGATGTGTCATTGCGCCACCTCATCCCAGACGAACTGGCCAAGGGCTTTGGCTTTTTTCAAAGCAAACCAGCCACGGCATTTGGCCCGGTGGCTGTCACCGTCGATGAGTTGGGTGAGGCATGGACGGGGGGCCGTGTGCACCTGAGCATGCAAGTCAGCTGGAACGGGCGCAAGGTGGGCATGTGCGAGGCCGGACCAGAGATGACATTTCACTTTGGTCAGCTCATCGCCCACATGTGCAAAACCCGCAACGTGCGGGCCGGCAGCATTGTGGGCAGTGGCACGGTGAGCAACAAGGCCATCGAGCGCGATGGCAAAAAAGACTGGCCCAAAGGCTACAGCTGCATCGCTGAAAAGCGCGCCATTGAAACCATCTTGGATGGTCAGCCCAGCACCGACTTCATGAAGTTCGGCGACACCGTGCGCATTGAAATGAAGGGCAAAGATGGCCAAAGCGTTTTTGGCGCCATCGACCAGCGCGTCGCCCCCCTCAACGCTGGCTAGGGTCGTTGGACATCTTGTCGAACTTCAAAAAATACTGACGCCCCATTGCCACCAATTGCGGGTCTGTGGGGTGGTCGCTGGCCACGCTGTCAATGATGGCATGGGCGCACCCCTTGGCATGCTCTTCGCACCAGGTGCGGAACTCGGTGCGGGCCGTCCCCGGGCCGGTCAACAACACCTCGTGAACCCCCGCTAAGCCCTGGCTGATATCGGCAAAGTACGATTTGCTGTCGGCATGCTTGCCTTGGTGGCTGTGCGTGTTGCGTGACTTGATGCGTTCGGCCTGCACGTGCTCACGGTCAAACATCAGCACGTGTGCTGCGTTGTGGTCCATCCAGACGACGGCATGAAATGTAGACATGGTTTTCCTTTGGGCAATTCAGGTGGGGTGGTGTTTTTCAAACGTGCTTTGGCAGGCTAGGCAGCGCAATGCTTGAGGTGCCGCGTGCAACCGTTGCGGTGCGATGGATACCCCACATTCCAGGCAAAGGCCGTAAACCCCTTCATGGATGCGCTTCAAAGCGTCTTCAATGGACTGTAGTTCAGCGAGTTCGTGTTCGTTGAGCGCAAACTCGATCTCGCGCTCAGTGCTGATTTGAGCGCTGTCATCTTGGCTGTTGTCAAAGTGCGCGCTGGCCTGCTCGGCGCGACCGACTTTGCCACCGCGTTGTTCGGCCATTTGTGTCAGCAGTTGTTCGCGTTGGTTCATCAGCTGTTCCAAATAAGGCTGTGCAGCCGTGGTGTCCATGCGTATTCCTAAAGGTTTCAATGGTTTTATGATGCACCTGCCCGCGTGCAAACGCATTGACCTTGGTCAACAAAAGCCATGCCCCATGGTGCTGCGGGCACAATCCCTTTCACATCAAACACCCCAGAGGGCCGCATGAAACCCATCGATTACAGCGCTTACGCCACCTTCAACATCAGCCGCCGCGGCCCCGCTGACAGTGTGCTTGACGTCCAAATGAAGGCCGGGGCCAATGGCAAGCTGCCCACAGCGGGCCACGCTGGGCATGAGGAGCTTTCTGAAATTTGGCGCGATGTGGGCAAAGACGACAGCGTGCGCTGCGTGGTGCTGCGCGGCGAAGGCCTGGGGTTTTCTGGGGGTGGTGACCTGGCCTTGGTGCAAGACATGGCGCAAGACTTTGAAGTTCGCTCGCGGGTATGGCGCGAGGCGCGTGACTTGGTTTACAACATCATCAACTGTGACAAGCCCATTGTCAGCGCCATGCACGGCCCGGCCGTGGGCGCGGGCTTGGTGGCCGGTTTATTGGCCGATATTTCAATTGCCGCCAAAAGCGCCAAGATTGTCGATGGCCACACCCGATTGGGCGTGGCGGCAGGCGACCACGCGGCCATCATTTGGCCGCTGTTGTGCGGCATGGCCAAATCCAAATACCACTTGATGCTGTGCGAACCCCTCAGCGGCGAAGAGGCCGAGCGCATTGGCTTGGTGTCTTTGTGTGTGGAAGACAAAGACCTGTTGGACAAGGCCTATGAGGTGGCCGATAAATTGGCCAACGGCAGTCAAAGTGCGATCCGGTGGACCAAATATGCCCTCAACAACTGGTTGCGCCAAGCCGGGCCCACCTTTGACACCTCGCTGGCGCTGGAGTTCATGGGCTTTGCTGGCCCTGATGTGCACGAAGGTGTGGCTTCGCTGCGCCAGCGGCGCGCGCCTGATTTCGGCTGAGGATTAATTGAGCGGATGTCTTGATTAGAATCCCGCCTACGATGAACACCTGGGCCCAACGTCTCAAGCTGTGGAACTGGATCGCCAGTGCCGCGCTGCTGTTTGCGGCCATTGCTCCGGCCTTGTCGCAAGCGGTGGTCTCGCCCAATCCGTCCATGGGCGACATGGCCATGGTCTGTACCAGCACCGGCATGCAGTCGGTGGCCAGCTTGGATGCGGGCAGCGAGGCCCCGGCCAATGCCACCAACGCCACATGCGCTTTTTGTCTGTTGCATGCGCAACTGGCATGCGGCCTGCCCACCCCAGAGCTACCGGCATGGAAAGCTCTGACATCTGTCCCCCCCGACCTTTTTCAGGTCAGCCAGCCCCTGCCATCCGCGCCTTGGTCGCCC
>Ga0214919_10008963_pt1 | contig 13010 bp, 14 predicted proteins | sample LL1503_MetaG_FD_177994 | JGI IMG/M metagenome (GOLD analysis project Ga0214919, IMG submission 177994) | Freshwater microbial communities from Lake Lanier, Atlanta, Georgia, United States - LL-1503 | ecosystem: Environmental > Aquatic > Freshwater > Lake | place: USA: Georgia | collected...
CAAGCGCAAGCAGCCAACGATAGCAACTACCTTCCGCCACGGCACCGCACACTGCCCATCCCGGCCACCATCACCCCCATAGCCAACTACCCCACCAAGCTACGCATCTTCAAAACAGAAGCCAGCAGGTATTGGCAGGTGCGCTGCTACCTCAAGGGCAAGACCTACACACAAAGCCTCAAAACCACCAACAAGCAGAGCGCCATCAGCCAAGCCAAGCAGTTCTTCCACATCAAGATCGCTGAGCTCTATGGCGAACACATCCCCCAGCGTGAAGACCGTGCGCCCACGTTTGGCGATGTGGCTCCCGCAGTGTTGGCGCAGGAGCAGGCGCGGGTGCGCAGGGGTGAGCTCAGTTCGGCGGGGTTCGCCATATTTCGCAGTCGCGTCCATAAGACCTTACTGCCAGCATTTGGCATCTTGGCTATTGACCGTGTTGGCTATCAACAGGTGGCGGACCTGGTTCAACAACTTAGCAGCAGAAACCTAAGCACCACAACCATCCAGCAGCACTTGGTAGCCACCCGCAAAGTTCTGCACTATGCGCACGGTCTGGGCTTGATCAAGAGCCTGCCCAAGTTCCCATCCGTAAAAGTCACCAGTAAACCCAGGGGCAGCTTTTCAGTTGCTGAGTACCGGGACTTGGTAAGGGTGGCTAGGCAATGCAGGGGCGAGCGTGTGCCCATGGTGGTCACTGAACGCAGTCGCCGCGCACAGGGCACTGTAGACAGGTATGGACGCATCAGCTGGGATCTAGCTTGGTTAGTCCGATTCATGATCAACGCCTTCATGCGGCCCAGTGACATCAAGTTCCTGCAGCACAAGCATGTCACCGTGATTAGGGGCCGACATGTGTACCTCAGACTCAATCTACCGGAAACCAAGAGCCATGCCGCACCCATAGTGACTATGCAACCCGCTGTTACTGTATATGAGCAGCTGCTGGCCTGGCAACGGGCACAGGGATTTGGTGGTGCAGATGACTATGTGTTTGATCCCAGCAGACGGGATAGAGCTCAGGTGCTTGAGGCCTATGGATGGCAGTTCAGCCACATCCAAACTGTTGCGGGTATTGCGGCCAACGCGGTCAATGGTCAGAAGCGCACCCTTTACAGCCTAAGACACACGGCGTTGACCTTCCGCTTGCTCTACGGCAACAACGTTGACGTGCTGACCTTGGCACGCAATGCCCGCACTTCCGTGGAAATGGTGGAAAAGTTCTACAGCAGCAATCTCAGTGCAGAAATGAACATTGACCTGCTACAGGGACGCAGGGATTGATTTGATACAAGAGCCCGATCATATTGGCCTAGTACCCTTACAGACTGGATATCTCCCACAACCCCAGAAATAGCTACCCGCGTTCCGACCTTTTCTTGCCATTCGCTTAATCATTTGTCCCCCACACCGAGGACATAAAACATGGGTGCTTGCACTTATCCGGGGCGGAGAAGTCGTAGTTGGGGGTCGAGAGCTGACAACTTGCGTGCGAACAGAATTGGTTTGAGGTGCTCGCGGAATTTCGATATTTAAGAACTCCAGATCTACTTTCGCCTGCTGGAAATTGTCATAGGCGAGCTTTAATGCCGAGTCAGCCTGCGACAGCGCATTTCTCACAGTGGTAGATCTGGTCTCAAGGTTAGTTCGCCCGGCGATTAAGACTTTTCTCAAATTCGCTAATTTCAACTGATTAGATGCCCTAATACGTGCAATTTCTTGTCTTTCCGATTCAGTCTCAATTTGCTGAAATACAAAGCGTCTTTCTATGGATGAACGCCAATTTACCAATGGCTTAGATGTCTCTGGTCCAAATCCAGGTATAGACAACAATTTATTTAGAGAAATATCGGCGGCGGTGTCAACGCCATAGGAAGCAAGCACTGCTTGTTTGGCCGGCCCAATTCCCTTGATCTTCGCATTAGCTATATTGAACCCATCTAAAAATGCATTCAGTTGCTTATTTTTTCTGTCAGCACGGTATTTTTGAATCTCCACCTCTTCCGAGCCTAGGAGGGCGCGATACTCGCTCTTAGCTTTAACAAGCTCTTCTTTAAGTGCCGTCAAATCCAAAAGTCCAACCCGTCGCTGCCAGTTCGACAAGTCATCTAACCACCGTCTTTCGGCACTCTTATAAGCACTCAAGAACGGTTTTTCATCAAGAGAAGTGGTTGATGTAGTTTTCGAAAAACCCCAATAAATTAACGGTAGCCAAATAATGAAAAGCTGAGGCAAAAATATAAGTCCAACGATGGCGCCAATTGCCAAGAATACTGAATTCGTAGATTCTGTTTTCTTTGGCTTGGCCGCGACGGCAGAAGCAGAAGGACTGGGAGTTGAGCCATTAAACTTCGGACTAGCAGAAGTTGGCACCACGATTAATTCAATCGCTTTCCAAATTTGATCAAGATTAAAGTTCAAGGCGCCAGGATCACGCCCCTCTGCAATCGGTCCAGCTGGGTAATAAGGCAGGAAAAGCAACGTCGATAGCTGGTTTTCCATTTCACACCACGGACACTCAGATGTATCGCCGGGTAAAAAATGAAGTGGATTGACATCACATTTGACTAGTGATTTTTCTAACTCATCCAATGCACGTATCCACTGCGTAGCATCAGGTCGCGTCAACACTCCCGCTTTTGAGAAAGCCGTTTCAAATAATTCCGACAAAGTGTTTGAGAAATCTCTTATTGATGGTGTACCAGGAGGCTGATCCATCCCAACGTTGCGTCTATCCGAGTAAACATACCGGAAGCTTTTTATGTTCTCGTGAAGTGGAGGTATTTCCCCAGCCCGAACAGTTCCAACAAAGGGATGTCTCCCCATAAATAGAACTTGGAAAACAACAATCGCCAACCCAAAACAATCGTGATTGGATGTCCTTAGTGTGTTCGAAAGATTTTGCCCTTGTAGCTCAGGGCATGTGTATTCTGGAACTCCAACCTTACAGAGAAACTGATTCGTTGTTGTTGTAATTTGAAAACTATCAGCGTCGATGAGCGAGACGGTGCCCTTCGTGGATACCAGCATGCTTGAATGATTTATGTCTCCGATCACGCAACCGGACTGATGAACCGATGCAATCGCCCTTGCAATATTTGCTGCAGACCGCACGAGGAATCTAAAATCAGCTTGAGGGAAATGTATCTTCCGTGAACCCGGCGAGTAAAGATCATGCAGAGGCTTATGGTCGCTCACTAGCCTCATAACAAAGCCAATGAAAGTGCCATCCTTAGACCGTGCTACCGAAACCGGGAAGGCCACATTTGGGGATTTTTCGGCAAGGGCCATTTCAACCATTGCAGATATCTTGGCCTCTCTTGAAACGTTGTCTGTATATCGTTTCAGTGCCAAAGGTTTGGATGCCTCGAGCAGGAAAACTTCCCCCTCGCCACCCTTACCTATTCGCTTCCCAAGGGTGTATCGATGACTGCCAACAAATACTTCTTCTGCTTTCATTTCTTAACGGCAAGAATTAGGCTCTTGTCATCGTCGGTACGCGAATTGATCGCATCTCCATCCAAATATTTCTTCAATGCAACAGATAGATTTGCATCTTTGCCAAATTGATCCGAACCTTGTAGCGGACGAGACATTTGGTCAAGAAAACCTGCAAAGGGAGTTTTTTCACCAAAATCTAGCGCTAGTCGCTCCAATCCATCTGTGAAAATTGCGATTGAGGAAACAGGGCTCAATACGCTCTCTACGCGGAGCTCTTTAAGATCCTCATCAGTAATGAAATAGGTTGTAGACGCAAATTCACCTTGGTTAGGCCAACTTGGAGTCAACCAACTTTTATTTTCTGAATTTTGAAAAACAGCACAGCCATCGCCTATGTGGATGACTGTTGATTCACTACCATTGGAAACTACGCAAACTAATGTAGCCGCAAAGTCTCTCGGAGTTAGATTCCGAATTTTGGCTGCGAGAAATATCCGATCGCGAACTTGATCAATCCACAGCTCATAGTTTTCACGTGTAGGTAATCCGTTTGCACTCCTAAGATATTTTCTAATTTCAACAGACAATGTCCGGCAAACAAGCGAGGCACCTTCACCCCCGAATAAGGCACTTCCAGCTCCATCCGATACCATTCCGCAAAATACATTGCCTGTATTTTTTTCGACTTCAAAGTTACAAAACGAGTCTTGAAGTCGAACGCCGGTTTTTACATGCGAGGTTCCTTTTACTCCCGCAGATGCCCAAGCCCATCTAGCCATGTCATCCAGCGGTTGCCCAGCCATTGGGAGCAGCTGGGTTATCAAGTGCCACGCTATCGCCAGGATTTGAACGCGAGACTGACCCCATAGAGTTTGAAAGCCAGGCAAAAAGTTCTCTAAAGCTAAGACCTTTGAGCTTTAGCGGGTCTCTTACAACAATTTTTCCTAAGGTATCCATGTCAGCCTGCGCGACACCAACTGCATAAGCGCTGAACTCTTTTTTCGATTCGCCTATCTTTATTCGTGCAGCCGCCTGAACCCATGAATCAGTTGGCGATCCGTCAGTAATAATGAAAACCCAAGGTCTGTAGTAAGAAATTCCGTTCGCCTTATACACTTTTTTCCGTTCTTCAAGCATATCTAAACCCGTCTCAATTGCTTCACCCATTGGTGTATTGCCAGAGGCTGAAAGTTCCGGCGCAAAAAACTGAGATGCCGAAATAAAGTCGGTTTCAATTTTTACAGGTCCGAAGGACACGATAGCTACCTCAACACGCTTGGCGGCTAATGAGTCGCTTTTTAGCTCTTCCTCGAAGGCCTTTAAGCCGTCATTCAGTTCAGCAATGGGGGCTCCTCCCATCGATCCAGACGCATCCAAAAGTAATAAACAAGCGCAGCGAGGCTCTGGGTTATCTGCAAAGGTTGCGCCCTCAAAGGGTCTCTGATCTAATTGATCATTCATAACATTTACCTTTCTTTTTCGGAAATTATTAAGTATTTTGCTGCAATTTGTAGTCGAATCGCCTATGGTAGAGTGTTTTTGAATTCACTTTTCAATGCTGTTTTGATCGCTTTTTTTGAATCGCTATGTTCAACAAGAATGTTATTCCGTCGGGATTGAGTTGGGGAACGAGAGGTTTTCGCATAGGGAAAGGCGTATCTGGTCGTTGGTGGGTTAGTCTTGGCCTACCGTTAGGATTTAGATATACATGGTATCTTGGGCGGGGAAACTCACCAATCAACACGACAGTTGTAACACCGCAAGTTACTGCCCCTCCTAAACAAATGATAAGCGACGAGCTGCTGAAAATTAATAGGATAGAGAGTGCCAAACTCCAAGCAAGCAAAATTAGTAAGCAGCCACACGATTAACCAAGTAACGTGCCGTTGAAAACGAAGAAGCTTTATGCTCACTTAGAAGCATTTGACTGGTTTTCATCTGAGAGGTTATGAACTACTTTGCCCGACCAGTTGCGCAACAACTCCCAGTCACCGCTCAAAGTAACGTGGGACCAAGTGGTCTTAGGTTTCATACCAAACCAGCCAACCATGACCTCGACCCTTAACTTGCCGTCATGCAAATCAAAAGGCTTCGGAACATCTGCCAGCTCAAAAACTCCATCGAATTCGGAGCTCCTGAGCGATCCTTTGGTTATTCGGATTGCTAGTGCATTTGCTACCACTCGGTGCTCTGTAGGCCCCGCATTGGGATTGGTATCGTATTTCCTATTCCACTGATCAGTGATTTCCCTAGGCATTAGCAACCTCCATAGACGACTCTATGGTCAGTCTATCGCACCCAATGGCGTTTGGTGAGGGGTTTGTCGGCGGGAATGACCTCAAGTGTCAATTTTTTTGACGCTTGAGCGGGCTGCCCTTGGTTTTGCGGCTGGGAACTTCCCCTGGGCCACCGCTTGGATGTTGCTTGTGGCGTCGGCCAGGTAACGTTTAACCAGATTGCTGAGGTGGTTCCGTCCCCGTACACGGTCTAGGGCTAGCCTACCTCGCGCTTTGGCAGCTGCCTTTAAATTTAGATTTAGCTCTTCACCAATCTCCCATAAGGTAAGACGCTCGCTCTCGGGCCCGCACTGGTTCCGCTGCCAGCGCTCATGCACATCTAGGGCGATTTGGAGGTTAGGAATGGTGTAATTGCGTGTCAATTGGTACTCTGCGCTACTAACCAGGTCAGCTAGGGCAGGCCTGCCCCGCTTACCAGGGTGTCGTTCGTCCAGCAAGCGCTTGATATCCCCCATCAGCTTGCGCTTGCTCTTGGCTAGGGGGAAGGTGACAACCATGACCTTATCTGGGGTCCATTCGGAGCGCCATTGGTCCGGACTGGTGATTTCCATGAATTTGGTGCTTAAGGGCTGTTCCCCAAACAGCTTAGGACCCCGCTGCCCCTCTGTCCACCACTTGTGAAAGTTGTCCTCCCTTACGTCACCGAAGTGTGCGTATAGGGCCGACAGCTTCCCTTTGCCCCCTTTTTCGCAGCAGGCTAGGTAGTCCTGGTTGCGGCGAAGGTACGCCCACCACCAGTAATAAGGGCTGCGTTGCTGATAGCTAAGCGATAGGCGGGCGTTGGGACGGCCAAACACTGGATAAGGAGCTGAAAAATGAACTTTCATAGTGACTATCCAATTACCAGGAAATAACTTAAGTATGTGTTTTTCAGTGTATCAGGCTTAAAGTATTACCTGTCGCCAACGCATTGTTGGTGATGCCAAGTCGGCAGGCTATTGCGGGCATTTAAAGGGTAAATTTGTATGACTAAAGTAATTGACTTGAAAAAGGAAGTAGGCGTTTTTTCCTTGATCGGCGAGCTGGACGCACTTGTTGCTGAACGCGAACTATTTGAACGGGAGGAGTACGCACGCAGTAATCAGCGTTTGTATGAAATCTTGGCAAAGATCTATGCAGCCTATCGCACGGCTCAAGCCAGCAAGCCCTTACTGACTGCAACCGTTAAGCGCATGAAAGAAACCCTGTCTAAGCAAAACGAACGTGTTCAATCAAACACGCTGGCAATCAATCTGTTTGTACGATATGTCTTTAGAACGGACCGTCAACGTGCGCACAACTACAGCCGTACCTTGCAGGCAGCATTTGCGCAAGAAATCGCACCGGAGGCGTTGGCACAGTTTGTCGCGCAATCGGGTGGCGTGGAAGAGTGCAAAAAGCTATTTGTCAAAAGCGACAAGGTGAAAACCAAGGAGCAGACCATTGCTGATGCCATGCCATTGGTGGACGAACATCTATCAGGCAACAGTCCAGTGTTGGGCGAACTGGCTGTACCAGCTGAATGGGTCAGCGCTACACACGACAAAGAACTTACCTTTCTGGTAGCTAAAACAGACAAACGTGGAAACGTGCAAGTGGTATCTGTGATACCCGCGTACTCAAAAGGTATGGCGAACTGGGCGAAGAAGCAACTAGCTCTGTTTCTCAGTGCACAACAAGCAGAGTCGCAGAAAAAGGCCAAGGGCAAGCGCAAAGAGGCAGCAATAACGGCGGCAAAGCCCAGCGCAAAAAACAACAACTCGGCAACAGAGACTGTTGGCGAGTTGCTGGCGGCTTAACTAATTAACCCAGTCGGGACGAGCGCGGCAACGCTTGTCTTGACCCTCTAAGGATATTATAAATGGACTCACAACAAAAGTACCATCCAAAAACGGTGGATGATTTTGTATTTGCTAATGACCAGCTTGAACGGCAAATACGACGCTATGCAGCTGGCAAAACTACTCGCCCTCTGGTGCTACATGGTAGGAATGGCACAGGAAAAAGTACGCTGGCTTATCTGATTCCCAGAGCCATAGATGGACCGAATGTCAAAGTTACAAGGGTAAAGGCGGAAGACCTAAACAGCAGCGCAGAAGTTCGAAAAATCTTCACTCGCAGTAGGCAGTTCGATAGTCTGTTTGTTCCCGAGGGTCAAAGCGGAAGCTACACGATTGTAGAAGAGGCAAATTTTGACCCAAAGGCCAAGGGCGCACTACGTGTCAGTCTTGACGAGATGGAGGGGCGAGATCTCGCGATCTTCACATCGAACGAGTTGGACAAGCTGGATGAGGGGTTACTTAGCCGGGCCGAGGTAGTGGCAGTACCGCCAGTTCCGCCTGATCGGTTCCTGCCGCACGCACAAAAAATACTGCGTGCTGAGGGTGCACAGCTGGACGATGGCATCGTGGCAGAAATCCTAGAGAGCGTCTATGACGACAAGGGCGACAACAGGGCATATTTCAAGGCCTTGGACGAAGTCATTGAAGCATGGCAAGGCAATTGAATCTAAATATGAAAGGAAATATCATGACCGCATTGTTTCAAGCAACACCGCTAAGTATTGTCAAAGAGTCTCGCCTGCATTGGAAAATGGAATTGGACATCTATCCCATCGCCATGCAATACGTTGATGGATTGACTAAGAGGCTAGAGAGTGACAGATTCTTTGACTACACCGATGTCAGTTTTATCTGCCAGCGGGGTCAGGTCACTGGCTTGGTACTCCAGTCAGAGGGTCTGCTGCGAGATAAAGGGACACTTAGCTATCAAGTGGAAGAACGCATCGCCGATATCATGGATCAGTACATCTATGAGGTTGGCAGCTATGCGCAAGTCCAAGCGTAAATTAATTTGACCCTTGACCCGCCCTTGGATTCTTAGGGCGGGTTTTTTTATATCAACTCTACGGCGTTGCGTTTCATCTCGTCATTGACATCAATGTATCGCTGAGTGGTGGAAATGCTCTGATGCCGAACCAGGCTTGCTAGCAATCGGACACTGACGCCTTTGTTGGCTAGCGTGGTGATGAAAGTGCGCCGTCCGCTGTGGCTGCTGCCCCCATCCACCCCCGCCCGCTTGTACAAGTAATGAAAGTGCTGGGTCAACGTGTTAGCACTAAATCCCTTTCTAGGATTCGCCACCGTTGTAAACAAAGCCTGTGTTTCCGAATGCCAATTGCGGCTGCTGACGTAAATGGCCAACTCCCTCTGCAGCCGCTCGTTCAAATAAACCACACCAGCATGGCTGTGCTTAACCCTGTTGGCTGCTAGGTAGATCTCAGCGCGGATCTTGCCCTCTGATGTACGCACATCAGTGATGGTAAGTCCAGCAACTTCGCTGACCCTGAAGCCCGCCCACACTGTCAGCAAGAACATGACTCTGTTGCGCAGCGCGTTGGGCTTGCTGTCGATGTTGGCCAGCACGCGATCAATCTCTGCTGGGGTAAGTGTTTTGGCTTGGGGCATGTGGGGTACTCCTATGAATTTGTGTGCTTTAAGCGTACTTTCGTTACCGCGGTTAGAGCAACCGATTTCTGGTTGTACTGCTCCTGAACCGAAAGATATTGAAAATCAATGGCTTAGCGCATTTCTCAAAGACTCTGTACGATCTCTTTGGTATCGTATTTATTCCTGTCTGTGGCTCTTTCCATACAGATTGAAATACAAGCCCTACATTGCAAGACACACCCGTACAACTACCCAAGCAGCTGAGTTGTGCTTTGCGTTAGGCACAGGACGGATTAAGAAAGGCTAAGGGGAAGTGGGCAGGCAGGACGTCGACCGTTACAGCGCAGTGCGTCCTCTACTTCTGCCCCAAGTAAACCTTATCAGGCCAATGTTTGTAGACTTTACAGAGCGGTCTGCCTGATGGCATCTGCCGTTAGCTTAAAGGAGCGATCCGACAAAAAATACATCGGCCCTCGAGAAATACAATTTTTAGTATTCGTTTATCACACAGAAATCAATGTTCGGGAAAAAGGACATCAAATAGTCTTCATGTACCTTTATTACCTTCTGGCACTGTTCAAAGTTTTCAATCAACTCACTTCTCTCCTCATCGGAGTAAGTATCGCCATCGACTTCAAACATGCCATCTTCGTCAGGCTCCGAATTTTGAAGTTCATAAAATAAATATTCAGTGCAATCACAATCTCTTGAATACACCATAGCACCCATCTCTTGCAGTGAAGCTAAGAACTTGTAAACAACTCCAGCGTGATCAAGTTTCAAGAAATTTGCAAGATAGGCTTTATCCAAGTTGCCGAATAAAGCTTGTGCGCCTAAATTGTTGGATGAATTCAATTCAACGCTGACATTTGTTTCAACGTCAGTCATAAACAATCCATTTTTACGACCCAAACCTACTGCTAACATTTGCTTAGTAACTAAATTAATTAGGATAAAGCTTGGGTCGTAGTAAACGTTTTCGGAGTAGTCTCTTAACTGATCTTTGTATTTTGGAAAAACATTTATCAGATCTTTGGAAAAGTTTGATTCTTGACTTTCATACCATTCACAATCAATCAGAAGCATGTGTCCCTTGTATTCAGTTCCGAACTTCGCGTCATAGCTCTTGAAGTCGGCAGTACTCATGCCTTCCAAATCTTTTTTCTTTTTCACCCATTCGTCCGAATACAGATCCAATAAATGCCCATTGGAGGTATATTTAACAATGAATTCGTTTGCTAAGGATGTTCCGCCAGAGTAGGTCATTTGATTTCTCCAAAATTGGCTGGAAAATTCTATCAAACATGTAAGCGAACTGGCGTTCGCTTGTGATGTCACTTCGTTCATCGCTAATCGCTCAAACTCAGCTCATCACAATTTGCTTTCTTCAGTTCAGCTTGGTCGATCGGAAACTTGAGCTCATTGGTGACTCATTGAACAACTGGTGATTGGCTTTGAACTTTCGATAGATTCAACCCACACTGAGCCTTTTGACGACAGGCTCAGTTTTTCGGGCAACGTTCTTTCGACGAGTTCGTTACCACAGCACTTGAGCACAACCATGAATGGTAAGGGCGGTTTCGCGGTCTCCTTTTACGTGCTGCTTGAATTGAAACGCAACAATTCCGGACAGCCATAAGTGCCAACCATCCGGGGTGTTCGCAAGTTGCCGTGTGGTCTGCAGAGCTTGCTCGTGATTCGCAGGGCTACGCCCCACAATCTTTGTGCTGAATACTTTCACGTTTCTTGAGTCAATTGGCCAGCAACCGCCAACAGCATCCTTATCGGGTAGTGACTACAAGTCTCCGCCACCGCTCGGAATTTCCGTCCCTGCGAACACCAATGTCCAGGTCTAGGGCGTCAGTGCAACTGAGTGACGCGGCTCTTTGCTTCGGTAGTAATCACGGACAGCAACTGTGATTCGTGCTGCACGTCACTTTTATTTATCTCCGCCAAACAATACCAGCGCAATATCTGGTGTTTCATAGGCATGTCCTTCCAATCAGCCTGGACACCAAGCCTGCCCGGTTGCTCTAGTGGGCTGACCGACAACACACTTGTAAGCGTCATCAACACACAAGGAGTAAACGATGTCAACACTCAACAGCCTCAAACTCACAGCGGCCAAGCGCAGCACGGGCCTTAGCCCGCAAATGCACCGCCGCCTCAAGTTGGTCAAAAAGATCGACGACCAAATCGCGCTGGCCAAGGCACTGGCCAACGGTGGTACCTACACCACTAGCCGCTTTCGCACTGTCAGGGATGAAGACGGGGGAGCCCGAAGCGTCGAGGTGCAAAAGAAGGTGCGCCCCTGGTGGTTCCCTACTGACACGGGCAAGATCGCGGTCAGTATCCGCTACGGCGCTCGGGTCGTTGAGTTAGCCAAGGGTAAGTCAGCGATTGAAGTTACCACGGGTGACGACCTATTGCAAGCACTAGCCACTGTGCGCAAGGCAGTAGAAGCAGGCGACCTGGATGCGCAGATCGAAACCTCCAGCATCAAGCTGCGTGAAGGCTTTAAGAAGTAACAGGCCTGCTCAAGCGTCAAAAATATTGACGCTTGGGCGCACAGCTAAATACTGCTATGAACAAGTATTTGGCCACCGTACGTGTGCGCGGTCACCACATCAAAACCATGGTTTACGCAGACAGCGCCGTCCACGCACGCCTGCTCTTGCAGTACCAGTTCGGTATGGACTGCATGGTCTTGGGCCCCCAGGCCACCAATGAAGCTGCTGATGGGTACAAGCTGCTAGACAGCATGATCAAGCCCAAGCCGCCCATGACCCCGGCTCAAGCCCGCCTCAATGGATTGAAGCAAGGCGTGGCACGTAGCCGTGAACAGCTCAAAGGCGAGCAGGAACGTCAACATCGGCAGCGGGAAGCTGAACGCAAGCGTAAAGCGTTAGCTCGTCCCGGACCCACTTTCTAGCTGGCACCCGCGCACCCTTGCCTGCATAAATGGCGTTGGTCGCCCCGAAACCACCAAGAATCGACGGTTATCTCAGTGGATTTTTGCCGTTTTGAAAAATTGTGCCCACACGGATGAGACGTATAGCGCGAATGGCCTCACCCCGATCAGTATTCACTGGGCAGCATGATGACCCAATGCTCACCGTCCCAGCAGGCGTAGAGCGTAATTTCAGCTAGAGGTAGGTCTGTGTAGGGAATATCCTGGCGGGCATGTTCCATCCCATTGCCATCTTCGTAGAACATCGTGGCCTGGGTGTCTTTAGTTTGAACACGCACCAGAACAAACCAGTCCGCAGTGCCAATTTCGCAGAGGTGGCTGGCGATCGCATCCATCATCCAATAGCAAGCTGCGCGATCTGCGAGGTACTTGGTACCATCTGTTAACAGGTGCCTGCGCCCGATGCGGTAGTAGCCCTGGGTACCGGTGAATTGTGCCAATTGGGATGTGTCAAACATGGACATGGTCTGCGTCTCAAAGTAGCCTTTAAACCCGCAGTTTGTTGTCGGCTTAGGGTTTGGACAACCTGAAGTCCGCCACTTTGTCGGGTCATTGGCTTGCCACTTTGCGCGATACCGCAATTCATCCCAATTCCCATTACGTTCAGTTAGAAGGAGCTGAAGATGCAGTGGTCAACGATTACTCGAGAACAACTTTATGAACTGGTTTGGTCCATGCCAATGACCCGCGCCGCAAAAGAGCTGGACGTATCCGACGTCATGCTGGGCAGAGTCTGCCGCGAACGTGACGTTCCATGTCCGCCGCGAGGGTACTGGGCAGCCCTTAGAAGCGAGAAAAAGCGCAGCCAGTTCATCCAGCCGCCCCTGCCAACCCATGCGGAATCGGCGCATACATTCCATGACTTCCTGCTAGAGC
>Ga0214919_10008964_pt1 | contig 13009 bp, 11 predicted proteins | sample LL1503_MetaG_FD_177994 | JGI IMG/M metagenome (GOLD analysis project Ga0214919, IMG submission 177994) | Freshwater microbial communities from Lake Lanier, Atlanta, Georgia, United States - LL-1503 | ecosystem: Environmental > Aquatic > Freshwater > Lake | place: USA: Georgia | collected...
TCAGCAATTGTATCAACTATCGCTTGTCGAAGATTCGTATCAAATGGTACTGCAGTAATAGGAGTAATAGGAGTAACAGTACCCGTACTAACTGCAGGTGGCGGCGGTATTGTCTCATCATCATCAAAATCAATCGCAAATCGCAACCGTGACCACAACGACATACCTCCATCTTGCTTGGTCCTCATCTTCTTATTCTTTGGAGACTTCATTGTTTGTTTATATTTATAGCAAGTAAAAATATAAACATAAAAAAATATGCTTCCTTTCGCCTACGTCACCTTCGTAAACGATCACCCTACATATATCGATCTCATGCGAACCACCATCCAGTCCATCAAGCAGTTCTCCCGCTATCCCTTGATATTGTATTACGTGACAACTCAACCTACTCAACACCACCCTTTCGCGACCGATGACGACCAACTTATCGTCCGTGTCCTCCACAACATCTCTTTACCCAATATTTATTACTACAAACCGTATGTGATAAAGGATGCTCTCCAACAAGGATTACAAGGTGGATATTATATTGAGTCAGATGATGTCCTGACACCTTTGGCGGATGACTACCTGACACAGCACATTATGGGTGTCCAAAAAATCCCGTTGTCACCAATTCATCCCGATGATGTGGATATACCCGCTGTTGATTATGTCATGGCGGGATGTGCGGAACGAACGCAATTTTATGTCCATGGGCATGTATTGTTTACGGCGGAATGTCTGGAGTTTATTACGGAGTGGTTGGATATCTGTTTGCATAGCGCGGGACATTCGTATCGGAATGCGGATGAGACGGTATTGAATATGATGTATTGGAAGAAAAAGTGCACACGACATTACTTGCCAATAATAGATCCATGGTATGAGAAATTCTATGATACGCAGTACAATCACTATCGGCATACGGCGGTGACGTTTCATGGGTGTAAGGACCCGGACGTACAGAGGCAGTTGTTGGTGGATATATGCTTGGACCTGGAAGAGTAATTTAAATCACGCGCACGAGATCACTTCCAAACCTTACATGTGTTGTAAGGGATAACGGGGGTATTGACCATGAGGAGGTCACCACCGTCGGCAGGACGACGTTTGCCTTTGGATCTATCCATACGGCGTTGTTTATTGGAGCGTTTGGTGGTGGTTTGGTTACCACCGGTATCCTTGCGAATACCTTTTCGGATGCTTCTTAGGACAGCTTTGAGTTTCCCCCCATCTTGACTGCGACGGACAGTGAGTGATTGATGAGGGCTTTTCTGCTTCCTATTGGATCGTTTCGTTGTAGTACCATCCTTACGAAACTTTGTCTCTGTGCTACGTTTACCATCATGGCGAATTGACTGTTTAGCGACACGAGAATTCCGGTTACGGTTGCTACCAGTATGATAATTATGAAATCTACATATACCGCCGTCATGAGCACTACCATCAAAAGTAAAAGCTCCTGCTGCGGCTCCTGCTAACATATCAACTACAGGATCGATCGTACATGACATGATGTATTTAACCGGTGCCGCACATGATGACAAATCAGGTTTTGATTTTAATGTGTTTACTATATTCATTACAGTATTGTATAATGGATTAAAATTGTTCGCTTTGTTTCTAATAATTTCTAATGCATTTAATAATTCATCAGATCCGGTTTTGTTATATTCTTTAAGAAGTTCGCCCATCATGTGTGAATATGATTCTTTGGTCGTGTTTGCGATATTTACAATAGTAGAAATATCAGCCGTACTTACACATGATGTCGCTGAGGATGCCGTTGCATATGCTCCTGCTGTATATCCGATACCTCCAACAAGAGCTAATCCACCGATACCAGCAGCAATTAAGTACTTATTATCAGACACAAACTGTAAAAGATTTTTAATGGATGATGTGTAACATGACATAGTTGTCAACTTCGGAATCGCCAGCGTATTAGGAGCGCGTGTGTCCTCCATAGTTGTGTCCTCCATAGGTGCGGGTACAGAAGAGATCTTCTTCTTTTTGGTTGGACTTTTCAATTTATCTTCCAGATCCATCATCTGTTCAAAATAATAATCTGCTATAAGATTTTCTCTCCATTGTCTAAATTCAGGGGCGTCGATATCCTCACCAGGTAATCCAGAATAAGTTTTTTGTACAACATCGGCTTCTCGTTTTCGTTTTCCCACGCCATCAGAAAAAATATTCATAATACGTTGAAATAAACCATCTTCCAATTCTTGCACTTTATCTGATATTATCGTAAATGGCGCGCTTATTTCTATTAGTAAATCTTTAGATCGTACCTCTTTATCCCCAAAAAGTTTTTTCATTTCATTACTCTGTTGGTCAAATAACTTTGTGATTTGTTCCTCTGTTTTAGGTCTTATTTTTAATTCTGTTTTAATTTCATATAGTGTCTTGTAAGACGGTAACTTAGTGTTAAAATTTTTTACTGCATCTGAGTAAGCTTTTGGGAAATCCGACGGATTCAACTCAGTTTCATTTTCAATTGATTTGTCCAGCACAAGCCTATAATTTGTACTTACCATGAACTTCTGTAGCAATGAAGAAGTTTTAGCTGGGTTCCATACTAACATGTCATTGACCTTCTGTATCAAATTTTGCTTTTGATTCTCTGGTACATTTTTTAAAACAGAACGCAGCGATGTATTAATTTTAATATACTCGTCTTGTGATACTGTGACAAGACCATAATCACGACTTGATAGTGTAGAGTTGACCGGAACAATAGCAGATGTAGTGTTCATTGATGGCGAGGGTAAACCAGGAGATGTAGAGTTGACAGGTGGTAAGGGAATAACAGCAGATGTAGTGTTAACTGATGGTAAGGGAACAACAGCAGATGTAGAGTTCATTGATTCATCGAATGTAGAGTTGACCGTAAGTATTTCAGGTACTTCTTTTACACCGGATCGTCTGTTCCAAACACATTCAGCTACATCGTAGATAATACCCGGATATGTTTTAAAAGTAAGAATAACTTCCTTGGGAACATTTAGGTTTATATCACCGGTTGGAGTTACGAGTGTAATGGAATCTATGTTTGAATCTTTAGTAGGTAATGTCACTTCCAAACGCGACGCTTTCATGTTCATAACTGCAGAGGATGTGTCAGAAAATGAAACATTGACTGATGGTAGGAGTTCACCGAATGTAGAGGGAACAACAGCAGATGAAGTGTTAACTGATGGCGAGGGTAAACCAGGAGATGTAGTGTTCATTGATTCATCGAATGTAGAGTTTGTTGGCGATGAAGAGTGCTCCGTGAGTTGCTGTTTACCAAATGTACCATATATAGCTGCTAATATCATACCTAAAACCATAAATGTGAAAAATATTTCCGGCCGCCAATTTGATGGTACATTTCTCTGGTCCGCATTTTGAACTGGTTTGGTTAAATCATCTGTGGTAGAAGCATTTGTATCTGTGGTAGAAGCATTTGTATCTGTGGTAGAAGCATTTGTATCTGTGGTAGTCTTTTTTTTCACATAGGCCTCGTAGGCATTGAAAACTATTTTTTCTAAATCATCGGTACTTTTCTCCCGAAGTTCTTCAGCAGTTTTTGTCATAATTTCTTCTATTGGTCCATATTTTTTTCCCCTGCATTTATATTTTATCGAAACAGTATCCTTATTCTCAGTATTCTTATTCTTGTTAATCTCAATGTCAGTTATATTTAGTCGTTCACTTATTACGTTTATTTCGTTTATGGTAGTTTCTTCTTCTCTGGCATCATCACTATGCATAAAATAGTAGTAGATATATAAAAATACTATTTTATTGTGATCTTCCCAAAATGTGTTACCTTGCCAAAATGTTCTTTCTTTATAAGCCGCAAAGTATGCGTCATCTTGAATACCACCGTCCGATGTTGTTTTTTTTATTTTTAGTTGAGACCACTTAAGATTAGGCCAATTTTTAGCTGTCGCCATCAAACTCATTTGTGTAGTACTAATCGATTTATTTATATTAAATACTTTATTTTTATAATTTTTTATAATTTCTTGATAAAGACCTCGGTTCTTTTTGGTTAATACATAGTAATCCTCACTTTCAATACCGAATTGTGTTCCTAAATATTTATCTGAAGCTAAACATGAAATAAAATTGGAATTTTCTTCATCTTCAATAGTTATTTCTGGTATAACTTGCAATGAGGCTAATGTTAATGATGTTTTCTTTCCACTTCCACTGATGATGTTTATAATCTGATTTTCAGAATACTTTATTGTATTAAAAAAAGGTACTACATCAACAGAATCATTTTTTAAATAACCATAATAGTTACTATTATATACATTTCTACCGGATTTTATGATATTATTATATATCAGATTCTGATCAGCTTCTGTACGAGGTAATTTATTCGCTACAAAAAATAATTTATATGGTTCTGGATAAACTGTAAATGGTTGAATTAATTTCACTGCATCATCTCTTTTCGATTTGTTGTATTTAGTAATATCCGTTATGAATTTATTCTCATGAGTATAGTAGAGCCTGTATCCATTATAGATAATATCGTATACATATCTCAAACCACGGGGTATACTTTTTATGAATTTAGTTGTGTTTTCTCCATAGGAAATATATTGGGTGTACATAATATTATAAAACAGCTGTTCTAATTTACTTATATCTGTTATATATATATTATAATTTATGGAAGTTTTGAATTGAAACGGAGAAGTTGTAAGTTGATTAATAAAATATATTGGTATTGTTGTGTAATTATTATACAGCCATTTGATATAGTAATCAGTATATGTACGAAGTCGTTCTCTTACCTTATCGCGTTCTGTGTGCAAGCAGTCAACACAACGTGCAAAAATAATATCTATATACATTCTTACGTTATCACTATCTATAATTGAAGGATCATAGTTACTATAATTAGTATCCGTTATTTTGTATATATTTTCAGTTATATCCTTCAGTTTCTGTAGATCCGTATAAACTGTCTCGGGATACTTACCGGTAATGATATCTGTCGTCATCTTCATTTGTGAGTATAGTTCTTTAGGTACTTGTTGTTTGATACTATATATCTTATCAACTACTGCTTGTGTTGTTATTTTAGTTCTGTTCTCATTATATATAATCACTTTTTCCATCTGTTCTTTTAGTTTATGTATGTCACTATCTACAATACCAGCAAACAAATTAAGAGTGTCTTTGTAGGTAGTTGGAAATAACTTACTTTTCTGATCTACAGTTAAATCATCAATTTTTACTTGTACATATAAATTAAATGCGTTCCTGAGTTCGTCTTCGGTTGACGTGAAAGGTAAATTTAATATAGTTTTGAAATGATCATCAAATACATTTGTATATTTGCTGGTTTTTTCTGCATCTTCCAGTTTTCTATACACATCATCAGACGCAGGAGCAGATAAACCGCTTCCTGTTAGTAATAGGTTGTAAATATCTTTTACAAAACTAATGTATTTAGGTGCTGCTGGTGCTGGGGCTGGTGTTTTGGTGGCTGGTGTTCCCGATCCTCCTTTTCCTGACGCTGGTGTTCCCGATCCTCCTTTTCCTGAGGCTGGTGTTCCCGATCCTCCTTTTCCTGACGCTGGTGTTCCCGATCCTCCTTTTCCTGAGGCTGGTGTTCCCGATCCTCCTTTTCCTGAGGCTGGTGTTCCCGATCCTCCTTTTCCTGACGCTGGTGTTCCCGATCCTCCTTTTCCTGAGGCTGGTGTTCCCGATCCTCCTTTTCCTGACGCTGGTGTTCCCGATCCTCCTTTTCCTGAGGCTGGTGTTCCCGATCCTCCTTTTCCTGAGGCTGGTGTTCCCGATCCTCCTTTTCCTGGGGTTGTTCCTACTCCTGATTTTGTTGGCGTTGCGGTAATTATCTTCGTCGTTACTGGTATTTTCTTCACAACACGTATTATATCACCCGACGTACTGTAAAAAGGATGTATATAGTCAGCAGAAACAAGCGTCGTTTTAGGATCTGTAAATGGGTTAAAGGTAACCGAAGCCATAATTTTATTTCTCAAATATTCTACTAACTCTTTTCTTTCCACTTCTGTTTGTACCACCAGATTATTATCTCTTTCCTTCTCAAGGATTTGGTAAACATAAAACATCTCACAGAGTCTAACCTTATCATCATCTGTCAAATCGTCCACCCACCACTGGTTCTCCGCATACCAGTCATCGATATGCTTTGTTGTGACCCTAAATGTATTGCTCATTATAAAAATCTTTATTAATACCGACATTTTTTAATTTAAATTGATAATCCATTCCCAACAAACAACAGAGATGAATACCAAACCCAAACTAACCGTCGTCGTCCACAATGGCCTCGCGAACCGGCTACTCCCCTTAGTTTCCTGTCTCCGATTAGCCCAGAAAACCAACCGTACACTCAATATCATCTGGAATGGCACCCCCGTCCGTAGTTGTATCCGATATGATGGTCCCCCTTGCAAATACTATGACTTGTTCCTCCCCCATGACGATATTACGGAGAATGAACATGGTCTCACTTATGACCGCGAGTACAACTTTGAGTACTGGAACAACAAGGATATGGTCATGGACATCTCAGGAACGGGTCATATCTATACCAACTATGGATTGTATACCATCATTTCCCAAGACGATGACCAGACATCTATCTGCAAACGACTATGTGATACCATCTCCAAAGGTGGGGAACTGAAATTTGACCCCATTTGTCATGAGTTAGGAGAATTATTGCGAACGACATTAAGGCCTGTTCCTGAACTTCAGGTAGAGATTGACCGGATGAAGGCAAAGTATTTCCAACCACAGAGGAAGATGATTGGAATTCACCTGAGGTGTACCGATGGTGGCTTCCTGAACATCAAATGGGATGGTATGGTCGCAAAACTCCTGAATCAAAGTATCGCATGGTGTAAAGAAAGCCCAGACCATGGGATACTTCTTTGCACGGATAATCCCAAATATTATGTGCAATTTGCAACAAAGATACAGTCTGAAAATCAGTTGGTGTTTTACAATCCTCCGGCCGAGCTATGTGGGACCAAATCAACTACAGTGGACAAATTCAATAATGACAAGTACAACGTGTTATGTGGTTTAATTGAGATGTATTTATTGGGGGAATGTAGCCAGGGGGTCATAGGTACAGCAGCCAGTACGTTTTCTGTATGTGGTATGCTTATGGGGTACACCAGTGACACTGAAAAAAAGTATTATCTAATGGAATCAGAAAAGGATATCCCAGGATTTATTTAATTATACCCTATTCGTTTTACCTTAACATAAGTAATAAATGACATCACTGTTGACTCCATGGATGTAGGAATAAGCTGGAGACATGGCTTGGGCATCTTGACATACATCCCATCGCGCAGTTTGTAATAACTTGACATAAATATCTGGGGTCGCAGGTAAGACAGACTGTATCTCTGCAGCAATAACGCCGTGGGATGCCTTCGTCGGAACAAAAACGCCTTGACCAGTTCCCAAGTGTAATCAGGGAGATACATCTTTTTTGGAATTGAACTCTATAATATTTTTCAAAATTCTCATTTGATTGATATACGCCACAGAATAATCCTGGTGTGATTTTATTCGAGGATGGTTTCCAATATAATAATGATTTTCCAGGCAATAAATGTTGCTGGGGTCAATAATGTACATTTCCTGGTCACTCGCCAGGATTTGGAGATCACTGATATAGATTTTCTTCAAAAGTAGAATATCTATGATATTCTGAAGAGTGATGACATTCGCGGGAGACAGTTTCATAGGGCTGATACTAAAGGGTTTATACAATGTAGAGTTCTTGATGTAGCGCTGGTACAACGCCAATCCTCTCCCTAAGGGACCATCAGCGTTGACTATCTTCACATTTTCGATGGTAGGAAATCCTAAGGATTGCAAGTAACATAACATTTCATATTCCATGGTGATTTTCGCGTCATTATTACTGTTGTTGGTTTTGGGACATAACACTACGGACTCGTTATCGATTTTATATGCTCTTTTTGCGGAGCCGGAACCAATGATCGGTTTTTCGAATACAAATACAGTTTCCATTTTTATATTCTATATATAATATAAAATGAGAAAAAAATCACCAAGAAAGAAGCTGGAGGACTTTCCAAAAGTCATTCCACAGCCTCCGCGAGAGAAACCCATCGACGTGGACATTGACAAGGAATGTGATCGGTTGGTTGCCGAGCACCTCTTGCATAATCGCCTTGTGCCAAAAAATCAATACGACACTACTATCCGTTTATTTGAGCAGACGGTCGCATCACAGAAACCAGCGTGTAAGCAAGTGTTTGCAAAAAAGAGACAAAAGAAGATGCGTAATCCATTGTTTAGTATCCTACAGGTTGATTTGGACAATGAAGAGGACAGACATGAATATGGGTTTTTCTTACGGTGAAATCATAATATAATAGGTCAAAGCAAAGAGGACACCACCCCACAATGAGTCGACCATTGCAATGGAAGGATTCCAGTCTTTTAAGGTAGCATAGTTGGTGGAGTCATAGACACCGTACACGAGGAAACCAATGAGAAAAGCTTCCTCTATAGAGTCGCATTTTGGGATGAGGATGGTGATTAAGGCGATGAGGATAATATAGCTGATAATAACTTTGAGGGGTTTTGTGACCATCGGTTCTTTCTGGACTCGTTGTATCATTGGTTTGAAGTGGTCCAGTAGGTACCCACCAATCCAGATAAAGTCCAGGATACTGACAATGATAGCGATCTTGAGAAAGTTAATCACAAAATCGTCAGGGTTCATGGTGTGTGAAAAAGATTTTATTTATATCAATATAAAAAGAAAACAAGACATTATATAAAAATCATGGCGCGTTCACCTAAAGTTACTACTAAAACTACCACCACTTCTAAGGAAGTAAAGCCACTAAAACCTATATTGAAAGAGACGTCACCGTCGACTTCTATGGCTATTGTCACCAAAGCAACATCAGTACGACAATCACCACTTGATGGGCGGACAAAGCTCCCGCCGGGGGGAGAACCCAGACAAAGTAGGAATCGGGAATCACCACCTGGAGGGGGACCAAAACGTCCACCGGGGGGAGAACCAAGAACCGCGACTAAGAAGCAAGTCCATCCACCGGGGGGAGGACCCAAGGAAGACGATATCGACGAGGGTATATATTATACTTTATTTGAGGAGACTGTACAGAAAGAGTTACCAAAAGTGGATAGTGAGTACACCGTTGAATTTCTACAGGAAGATATCGTGTGTATTATCGCTGATATTTTCGAAACGTACAATTACCTCGTGATACCGGATCAGGATATGTTACAGAAGATAGCCACTAATAAAATAACAGATAACAAATTGAGAAATGATTTTATTTTTGGAAAAGAGGGAGGTATGCATGATAGCAAATTGAGTTGCCACGAGAAAATTAAGGAATATTCAAAGTTTATCCGGAAGAATGCATGGGATAATATCATCGACAAATATTCCAAAATGGAAGTATGAAAAAAAACAAATAAATCTTTTTATTAGATACTAATAAAAAATAGAATGCTATTATCTTACATACTGAATTATTTGTCATCGCCGTCTCCACTGCCGGAAAATACAGAAGACAAGAAAATCAAACACGACGATGATTTTGTGAAACTGGGCGGATACATTATCTCCGAAGAAGATTTGAAGTCGGTGACCTTGAGTCCCGCATCTACAGCATCACAGCCCATGTTGAAACCGTACAAGAAAGTCGACATGAGGAACCTTAACCGTGACCAATTGGATTCCATCATGAATGTCAAGTTACGACCTATCCCACCCAAGGTAATGAAGTTGTACGAAGTTAGACATCCCTGCTTACGGGAATTGCTCCGCACGCGACAGATTATCCACTGAAAGGAATACCGATTGGAATATCCTCATGACATTCGCGGGTGTATAGCTCTCGTAACAATTCAAATCCGTTCTATTTTTGTATTTATTCTTATCAAAAGTGTTCAATATCCTGAGTAATTCTTCCTCAGAGTGGTAATAAATCGCCTTGTCTTTCAAAATGTGCCGATAATTATCATTCAGAACCCAATTGCCATAACAAATAATGGGTTTTTGGTGGACAGAAAATTCCGCGACGGATAGCCCGAAGGATTCCCCCAAGGATTGTGCGTGGATCATGGCGTCACAGGATAAAATGAATTCCTTCTTTCGTGGGATATCAATGATTTTATTGAGAAAGAAGATTTGTGGGTGATAGGTAAATGCAGGTGTGTTGATAAAGATAAAGTAAATATTATTATTATTCTGTACCACACGAGAGATGGCTGTTTTTACCCATAGAATATCAAATGTATCTGACCCGCCATGTCGGCCAAAGACTGTAGCCTCATCGGGGATATTTAAAGCGCGACGGAAAATCACAGGCGATAACGATGTATCGACATCAAAATTGACCATATGAGGGACAAATACGGTAGAATTGAATTTACGGGCCAGTTGTTGGGAGACACCAGCATAGACATTGCCATGAGGTTCCGACATGTCAAACACACAATGGATGGCATTTTTTGTTTTCAAGGACAAATTACAGTCACGTGTGCCATACTTGATGGTATACAATACATCACAGAATTTCAAAACGTCAGTGTCAAGTTCTTGGATAGTATGATGATACAGAAACACTACAAAACGCGCGGTGAATTTGTGAAAAATCTGGGCGTTATTCCTCGCGGCGATTTTATACGCTGAGTGAGATGTAATGATGATAGAAACATTATGTAGTAAAAGTTCATTGTAATGGGCATAGTCATATATCGCAATACAAGTCCCGCGTTCATCTACAGTTGGTGTGTGAAAAGCAATTATCATTTTTTGAGTAGAAACTAACGAATCTTTAGATTTAGCCCGTATCGACAAAAGTGGTACTCCATTGATCTAATAAATGTAATAATGCTCCGTACGAAAGGAAATCTCATCCTTCTCCATTTCTTCATTTATCTAATAAATCTAAATAATCCTCCGTACGAAAGGATTATACTTCATCTGACGTCAAAACATTAATATTGCAAGAAAAGAATGTAAGACAACACAATTAATACACCTCATAACACGGATGTTATATATACTATCAACATTAATTCACCTTCTTCTTATCCGCATTACACTACCTCCCCCCCCCCCCCCCTCTCTCTCTCATAGGTCCGTCAAGGTTAAAGAAGAGGTCAAGGTTAAAGAAGAGGTCAAGGTTATTATGATAGATTTGACAAACTCTGATAATGATAGTCACGTAAAGCTTGAGGTTGGAAGTGATGAGAAGGTCAAGATGGATGCAGAAAAAGACTTTCGCGAGAAAGAACAGGCATTAGATGATGCAGAGAATGAATTAAAAGCTTTTGTTTTAAAGAATCCTCTAAAACTTCAGGAAATAGAGATTCTGAAGGCAACCCATGCGGAGTCTTATCGTCAATATTGCGACGCTAAAACTTTGTTGCGTCGCCTTACGGGAACTGGAAAACGTAAGTTTTTTCAGGTCGATGGGGGACGTAAGGAGAGGCATAAGAAGAGAAAGAAGACTGATGAGGTCATCAAGGATTGGTTTGAGGCTACTTATACTCCTTTTGTTAAATCTGCTCAAGGTGTTTACCCCAAAAACCGCATGTTGATGGTACATGAAGCTTACATCGACTTTCTGCTCGCGTGTTTGAAGACGATGATTGTCAATAAAGTACCAAACACATTGGACGAGTTTATTGAACTCTTGATGGGTAAAGGGTTTGTTATTATTTACGGTGACCATAATCGTATTGAAGGATGGATGAAGAAAACTATTTGATTTCGTCGCCATTTCTCCAAATAATCTAATAAATCCAAATAATTTAATAAATCTAATAAATCCAAAATCTCATCCGTCGCCATTTCTCCATTTCTCTAATTAATCTAATAAATCCAAATTAATCATTCTGTATAAATATTAATGTTTTCCTACAAAAATGACCGCCGATGTCACCAAATCTTTCCCAAGTCTATATATCCGGTAGGCCACGATACCTACAAAAATGATACCAATAAGATACGCCGATTTCACAAGAGAATTCTGTATCCTCATGGAGACTAAACCGTCAGTTGTATCTAATATATTATTATAGAGGTCCTTAATTGCCATCTGATTGACACTGACAAAATTCTCCTTAAAATTCCTCATGTTTATTCTATTTTGACTGGAGATGTGATTACACATCATGATGTCTGGATTCGTCATCAATCGAATCACCTTATCAGTGAATTTCTCAATAGCGTCGGGGTAACTCTCACTCCTTGCCGACGATGTCATGTTAAACGAGTAGTAATTCTTCATTTTGTCTTCATATGTCACGCGCAAATCATGAAGCAACGAATGTGCCCCCCGCAAGTTATTCTTCTCCTCTCGGTCATAGTACATATCTTCATGCGACACAAATTGCTTTATGGTTTCCAACGTTGGCCCAAGACCGATATATTGTCTAATATAGTGGATGTATATCTGCATGAAATACTCCACATTGATATAGTTTTCGAAATTCATACTCTGGTCCATCAGCTCCGTTAGTATACTCTGGGAGTTTTGTATACTGTAACTTTTGGCAAATCCAAAGAGGTAGCACTGGTGGGAATTTTCCACAGTATTGATCTCGATCGAATTCACTACAAATAAATTGAATTCATTGACGATACGTGTGTATATGTTAGAGTTGAAACGTTTGCGTATCTTCTCGATATCTTGAACCAAGTATTCCGTTTCTATTTGGATCACGTAGTAATACAATAGCTTGACGAGGATATTGAAGGAGAAAGTCGTGACTATTATATGTCGAATGGAGAGGTAAAGATTTTTTTCCTGGTCTTGTCTATCGTTGTATACCACAATGGCGTTGCTTGCGAGGACTGGAGTCTCTTCATAATAAATTGTTTTTGTTTGTTTTTTGGTTTTTCGGCGCTTGGACATAAATGAATTGGGGCCATGAATATTATTTTTTTGATTTATGGATTAGAAAAAACTAAATCAAAAAA
>Ga0214919_10008965_pt1 | contig 13008 bp, 13 predicted proteins | sample LL1503_MetaG_FD_177994 | JGI IMG/M metagenome (GOLD analysis project Ga0214919, IMG submission 177994) | Freshwater microbial communities from Lake Lanier, Atlanta, Georgia, United States - LL-1503 | ecosystem: Environmental > Aquatic > Freshwater > Lake | place: USA: Georgia | collected...
CAATTGCTCTTGCTCTTGTATTATTTCAACCAATTCAGTCGTCTTTTTCTTGGCAGGCGCACGTTTTACCCTCTTAGGACTTTCTTTTATTTCGATAATAACATTGTTCTCTTTTTCTTCAACAGGAGGAGGTTGTTGCTGTTGCTCTTCCAATTGCTCAACATGAATATGTTGCTCTTCCAATTGCTCTTGCTCTTGTATTATTTCAACCAATTCAGTCGTCTTTTTCTTGGCAGGCGCACGTTTTACCCTCTTAGGCTTTTCTTTTATTTCGATAATAACATTGTTCACAATATTTAATTCGTCGACAGATTTTGATGTATTCATTTCTATTACTATGTTATACATCTATATTCACAACCATCTAAACCCCTTTTTTATGTTGTTTTTTTTGATGTTATATACTTTTACAACATCAAAAAAAACAACATAAAAATATATTTTTATCATATCATAAATAACCATATACAATACAATACAATACAATATACATACTACATATTTCATTTTTCATTTTCACATCATGAGTAAAATCCCGTTTGTAGAGTTTTATCGTCCCAAAGTATTTGAAGATATAGTGCTGGACAATACAAACAAAACTATTTTAAGAAATATCATCGCCACCTCCTATTTTCCCAATTTACTCTTATATGGACCTCCTGGAACAGGAAAAACAACAACCATCATTAATCTCATCAACGCATACCAAGAGAAAAATAACCAGAAAACACGAGGTTTAGTAATTCATTTGAACGCAAGCGATGAGCGTGGAATTGATATTATCCGCAATCAAATCAATCAGTTTGTTAATTCTCAAGGATTGTTTCATCAAGGTATGAAATTCGTTATTCTGGACGAAGTGGATTATATGACCATCAATGCCCAACAAGCATTGCGGTATCTTCTCCAAACCTATTCTGGTGATGTGCGTTTTTGTTTAATATGTAATTACATCAGTCGTGTCGACGAAGGATTACAAAACGAGTTTGTTCGACTGCGATTCAATCAACTTCCCGAGTCGGACATTAAGGATTTTCTTATGAAAATCGCAGTTGCCGAGAATTTGAATATCGAAAAGGAAGGAATCAATCAAATACAACAATTATATCGGTCTGATATCCGCAGTATGATTAATTTCATGCAGTCTAATCAACACATTATGGTGTTAAATGGGTCTTCTTCACCAGTTATGCTTGTGGTTTGTATCGATGTATGGGAATCACTTTTTTCGATGTTTTGTGATAAACATGTCGCAATAGATACAATTATACAGTTTATCCATCACACAAGCATGGAATACAATATGGACAAGAAAAATATAATCAAATCATATTTGAACTACATCATTCGAAATAAAATGGGTTGTGATGAGCAGTGTGGTGTTATCATTACACCAGCCTTTTTGAAATTCGTGGAAAATATCATGCATTTCCAAGATTGTAAGAATGTGTATTATATCGGATATGCTGTTGCCCGACTCATGAGTTTACATCGAGTTGTTGTGGCTGTTGTGTGAATGAATGAATGAATGAATGAATGAATGAATATACACCGACTAAAAAGAATTGAAAAGAATATGTGAAAAATATCTAAAGATATATCATCATCATCATTCACAAGTAAGTGTAAAATACAGACAGACATAATATCAATAATAAGTAAGTAAGTAAGTAAGTAGTATATATCTATTTATTTAATGACAATGAACACCACTCGACGCAACACATCAAAAAAAACAATTCAATCTGTTGATGACGAATGGGACAACTTTATTTCCTCCAATTACAACATAGAATCGACTTCCGAAGAGGGAGAGGGAGAATATGATGATGACGACGACAATATTGTAGGCGAAGAAAGAAGTAAAAATGACTTGGAGAATAATGAACATCTATTGTTTTCGGAAAACATAGGTGCTGAAGAATATCCAATCTCAAGCGAACTCCGTATATCCACCAAATCAAAAGTCGCATTCCTAAATCAATGTATCGATATTGATAAAATATTCTGGGGAATACAAATCATTCCCTACTCAAAAAACATGGACGGAGTCATTAAAAAACAAATGAAATTTGATTCTTTAAATCAAGAGTGTCTAGACGGTATTATTAAACGTCTGGAACCAGAAAGTTTTGTTCATCAAAACATCATCACACATATAGATAACCCCACAGGACGAATTAAGTTCAAGGATGTTAGAAAGATTAGTGTTGGTATTTGTAAAAAAGATATTATAAATGGTAGCATCAAAAAAGAGAATGCATTTCGTTATTGTTTTGTGATGATTATTCGATTAAAACATGAAGGGTGTTTTAAAGAGTTTCATGTGAAGGTGTTTAATACCGGCAAAATAGAAATTCCTGGTATACAGAGCGAAGACGTTTTTGAAATCGTATTGAAACATATTGTTGCCATCATACAACCCATCATCGATACAACACATGAAAACGATGAAAACCCATACTATTTACCCTTATCCTATCTTCAGAACAGCAAAACTATATTGGTCAATTCGAATTTCAATTGTGGATATTATATAAACCGCGAAGCACTGTTCTCTATTTTGAAATTCAAATACAACATACAATGTATATACGATCCATGTTCCAATTATCCAGGTATCCAATGCAAGTTTTTCTACAATACGGATTTAAAAGAACAAACGGGTTCACAGATTTTATTGGAGAATATTGCCATACATACAAATATAGTCGAAGTATCCTTCATGATATTCCGAACTGGAAATATTTTAATTGTTGGAATGTGTGAAGATAATGTTTTAAATTACATCTACGAGTTTTTGAAACACATTCTACATACAGAATATCCAAAAATTAACCAAAAGGTTATCGGAGAAGGAGGATTAGTTGTTGAACAAGTATCATTACTTCAAGACGGATGTATGTTGGTTAAGGAATGTAAGAAAAAGAAGGTTCGGCGTAAAACTATATTTATGAGTGTATGAGTGATAAAAACACATCGATCTGAAGTAAAACGAATGTTTGAAAGGAGAGTGTTAATCAACAATATAATATAATCAAAAAACGATATAAAGAATTGTATAGATTGATATTATATAGTTAGTTATTCATACAATGTCCTCCAAAGTAACAGAAACAACCACTACCGACATGTCGCAATACAGATTACCAAGCGATATTACTTTAAAGCATGCTGCCAAATTGTCGATTGTTGAAGATAAACCCGTCATGATGGATTACTGGACTGTTTCTTTGGATAAGAAAGCGCTTATTGGTGTCAAGACAGAGGGTGAAAAATTGCTCGTAAAGTCAGAAGATGAGTATACATCACCCATTTCTAAATTCTACAAGAGCGGTGAAGAGTATATTGTAATCACTGAAAATTCCATTTATATCGTGTCAAAGGATATTCCTACCCGCAAAATCAGCTAAATGTTTTACTTACAATTCTAACTTATTTTTTTTTACATACACACACACACACACACACACACAGACACAGACACAGACACAGACACAGACACAGACACAGACACAGACACAGACACAGACACAGACACCAAAAAATACGATAAAAAAATATATCGTATTTTACTCTTTACTTGGCGCCATCAAATTATATAAAAGCTGGGATGCAATAATGGTCGCCGTTTTTCACATATTTGGCGATGATTTTAGGATTGGTTATCCCATTCATAATATCTTCTGATTTATATACATTCATATATTTATCAATATAGTATACGATTCCTTGTATATCCTGAATCCATACTTCAACCCTATGCGTCATTCTGTTTCCTCCTCCTCCATATTCATCTCCACCATTATTAGTATAAGACGAAGAATCAGAATTGGTATCACCACCACCATTATTATTATTTGATGAACTACTACTGCTGCTGCTGCTTCTGCCGGTCATAATTCCATTAGGAACACCCTTCATATGCGTCCCGCAATATTCATCCTCGATATTTTGTTTTTTGCGAGTACATTGCTCACCACTCGCCTTCTTGGCACAACATCTTTCGAAAAAGGGTACAATATTATTGACTCTCTTTCGTTTCATAAAATCAATTTTGTCAAAACTTAACCTGTCGTAGTCGTAGATGTATTCCAACAACGGATTGAGTTGCGCATCTTGGATTCCAAGAGATATTGCCTTGTCTCTAATATTATCCTTGAATGATGTTATATACGTTTCAATGTCTTTATTGATTCGATTTTCCATTGTTTCTTATATTCGGGTCAGACAGTACTTGGATTTGTATATATTTAGCGATATTATTATAAAATAACAATAATGTATTGTTGAATACTATACTCTACTTCTAATTATAATGTTTCAATTTTTTATTCTATTGTTTGTATTACAATAAAAAATATATTTGTATTGTAATTACATAAATACATACATACATACACACACATACACACATACAAGAATAACAACAATGTCTTCAGCAACTGTTATATCCACATCGTCTTTATTGGGATTGTTTGTTTTAGCAGCAATTGTTATGGGTGTTTCCATTGAAATATTCGGGTTATTTGATATTAGTGTTACTACCTATGGCGTATACATTGCCTTTTTTTCATTTTTATTATTATCCATCGCTATTCTTCCACAAGGTGTGCCCGAGTTGTAAGTTACACCACAACATCATTACACCAATTTACTATGATGTCGAATTCGATGACTCGATAACACATTCTGTTGCTTGTAATTCTTGGTAACGTATAACGGCTCCATATTGTTTTCTTTACATTTCTCGACAATACATGAATCATAATTATACGTCCACTCACCATCTCGATCTACCAATGTATCAAATGATTGGTTCGTAAGCGTATCACAATACCCAAGGAAAATCGCCAAGCGCACGAACCCTCCTCCACCCATCATCTTTGTTCCATTTTTTAACGCATTCTCGAAGTCTGTGAAATAATGATAATTTCCAAACATATTGATTTTCTCATCTTCTATACACTCTTGTTGCTCTTGTCCATCTTGTTGCTCTTGTCCATCATCATATTGACACAAAGAACGATAATTGAAATAATCAATGGTTGGAATACCAAATACATTATGAAAATCCAATCGCTTTTCAAGGCATGGCGCATACACAACCATCGGTGTCTCATAATAATCTTGTTCTTTTGCTGCTCCTGCTCCTGCTCCTGCTCCTGCTCCTGCTCCTGCTGCTGCTGCTCCTGCTGCTGCTCCTGCTGCTCCTTTTTGTAGATACAACAACTCCTTGTGTTTATTGAAAAATGTTGATACGATATCCGACACTGTAAATTCGCATACCCGTCGCGTATTTACAATTTCGTCCATATTTACCAACCACATACACATGTAAGTATCCATAACAATCGAGTCCATGTTCATGATACTACAGTTGAAAAACACATAAATGTTATTATCGTCTGCCTTGTATCCTCTATACACATATTTATTGTCCTTGTAGTAAGATACACACAACACGTTCAATACACTAATACATCGCGAAAACAAACTCAATGTATTCGTATTGTAATGTGTATGCGTATACGAAAACGACGGAAACACAAACTCCAACGACTTGTGTTCCTTGTATAAGAAATACTGGAGATATGGCATAACTCCTTGCGTATTCACATGATATGCGCAAATGTGAACGGTTTTTGATACATATGGATTATTCAAAATTGGGTGTTTCGATAAATATCCATGTAAATCCGTTTCCAATGTCTCGGCGCCAACATACGTGTATTCGTGTGGATACACTGATTTTTTTGCGGTTAGTGTCTTATTAATCACAGACCTTTTAGATTCAACAGAGGTTAACTCTTCGATTTCACTATTCAGGGTGTTGATGTTTTCTCCGCGATTTATATTCTTATTATTGTAGTCATCATTATCATCACAATCACTTCCACTACTAAACCCTGTTATTTCCGAATGTTCGCGTTCGTCGTCAATGCGCCGGTTATTTGATTTTTCCAGATATTTAGATACTTCGACTGGACGTAAAGGACGTTTGTTTACACTTCTTGGAATCATTTATTGTTTGTTTGTTTACTTGGTTGTTTGTTTGTTTTTGTATGTATAATAATAATACTACTACTATTTACAAATATACAGAACTCTTTTGTAATTTGATATATTCACAATCATTTATATCAATTTTTTTCGATAATTACTTCACTTCATATTTCTCAATTTTGGTGTATTTGTATTTTCCGATTTCATTCAGTATTTTTATCACACAGTATCCACTTTATGCTTAATGATTTCCTTCACCACCACCTCCCGATTCTCCAGAATAAACTTGGTAATGTCCTCCGCTTTTGACGGATTGCTACCATTGAAATAATCGTTCAACGACTTTATCAATGATTTGCCGTTGATGGGCTTCTTCACCTTGTTTTGTTTATACATTAAACTCCCACCTTTAATATCCACACAATCCAGTTCGTTTTTCTTCATGGTCGTTAATAACGAATCGGTTATCGTCTTCATCTTCATTTTCCGCTCCTTGATTTCGCACTGATATCCCGATATTTCTTCAGACAATTTCACCCATTTTTTAATATTATTCACTAATTCCTCTTTCGTATCCATCACAATATTGTTTATGTGTTATAGGGATTATATTGTATACACGAACAATCCCTATATTGTTTTTTTTGTATTCCAACATTTTCTCTCTTTCGGCATTACAAAAAAAATCGATTTGTTTTTCAAAAAAAGTATACACATCAAAAACATTACAAATAAGAAAAATGAACACGATTTTGCCAATTCAAATTGATTTTATAAATTCTCGAAAAGAGAGACAAAAATATAACAATACACGTATTTACAATATTATAAAGTCTGGTGATATCAGTAAACTACAAAAAGAATGTAATGGCAAAGAACTTCAACGTATTCTCGAAGACCTACAAATATCAATAGACGAACTTATATATGAATGTAATTCGAACGAACTTCTTGCTAAAATGACATCATTTAGAATATCTAAACTCGCGTCCAGACAAGGAACACGAGACGAAACCATACAAATAGAAACATGTAATACCACATCATCCATATTTGGAATGAATATCAAACAATTATCCAACGATTCATTGCGACCAAGTAAAGACGGGAAACTGATTACCAAAAAAGAGTTTGCTACAATACAAGATAAAAATACATGTCTCAAATCATTTGATGCGGAAATATCCGGGTTGTGTCGTGGATTCGTATTCGCAAAAGTTGTCTACGGTGATGGCGGACATCAAGACAATGTATTCGAAGAAGCACATACATTTATCGAGTGGGTTTTTCAATTTGGTGAAAAAACCGCATTATACGTTGTGCTTATAGATACAGATAGAAACGCGAAAGTAGAACAACTCAAAAATAAGATTTCAAGCCATCATGGAAATGAACAAAAAAATATAGTAGTAGCAAATCATATCGAGTTTCAACAGTTCATTATAGATAAATATTCGAATATATCGAGTGTGTAGTCTGGTCGGTGTAATTATGGACGAACGTTCATTATAACATGTCCTATAATCCGATATGCCAATTCGAACGGGATACGTTTTCTCGCATACTCCTTCGACTCGCGAAATTGAGGAAGAAACAAACTCCAATACTCTTCTCTTTTTTTTTCCAACAATTCATTGAACTGTAAACATATTTTTTTCTGTTCCTCTTCCGTCAACTCCGAATCCAATCCTGCAATTCGAATCGTAGCATACGTTCGACTACATTCTTTTGCTGGATATACATATCTCCGTTTATATTCCAACGCAATTCGTCCGTCCTTTTTCCCACTATCCAACGCATTCAGTGTCATAAAGGTTTGTTGTTGTTGTTGTTGTTGTTCGTCGCCATGATTTAGAGCCAACCCTTCTACATGTCTCGTGATTTTCACCCGACGATTTGATGGATTTGTTGTTGGTAATCTATATATCTCTCCCCCAATAATCCAATCGTTTTCCACAGTCATAACAAACTCTTTATCTTCGCCCGACGGCATCATAACCCAATGAACACATTGTTCTGTAAGAACCACTGGTGAATATTCAAACAGTATAGCGACAACCGTCGTAGCCGTATCTTCAAACACACGTTCTTCGAAATATCGGATTTTTACAATCTTGTATCGCGACATAAAATCGTTGCGACATGTTCTATCCATCGCGCGCGGCGAAAAGAAGAATCCTGCGGGGATGATGATGATTCCACCTCGACATTTCGTCGCAATCATGGATTTGAGAAAACATTTGTAGAGGTCATTGGTATCGTATTTATCAAATACCGATTTGGTTTCGCATTTATTTCGTGCCAAATACGGCGGATTGGTAATTACCCAACATCCATTGTAGTCTGGTGCATCCATCAATGTATCCCTTACCACAATATCCGCACGTTTGGGTTCAATGTCGTAGGACATAACCGTTCTATTGACTATTTTTTGTTTCGCAGAAGACTGTGTGGAAATCCAGTCCAGCAAATCGCCTTTTCCCGCAAACGGTTCTATAATTTTATCCACTGAATCTGGTATGATAAATCCATCCAATATGTAATCACTGTTTGTGGTGTAGAACTGTCCTTTATGTTTCTTGTTTAGCATCGGTGATATTGATGATGTCATGTTTATGTATGTATATTGTAATACATACACACAATTATATCAATTTTTTTACGATTACAAACCAAACATGGTTATACAATCGTATCCACTTCACACTTCTTTATTTTTTTACTTTTTTTAGCAGCTTCCTTTTTCGCCTCCGCCACCGCCTTTTTCTTCTCTTCTCTTGCGGCATCCTTAACCGCCTTCTTTTCCGAAGCAAGTAGCACAGCATTTGCCTTTTTCTCCGCCTTTTTCTCCTCCGCAATAGCCTTCTTTACAGCCTTCTTCGCTTCAACCTTCAACAACTTCAGATTATCGTTGAACTTGGTGACCGAAACGTATTTATGAACTCCGCATAAATATTGTCCCAATTGGGATACATAATATACATACGTGTTCTCGCACTCCTTGTTCTCCTGACTTGCTTCGTGGTATTGATTATACACATCGTCTGCTGTGTAGCAATACATACATTTCCCCTTTTTCCCTTCACACATTGTATTAATCACAATAGGTTCAATCTCCATCATATCGATAAAATTAACACCGTGAACCTTTGGATAATTGACATCATTACCATCAAGATACGGCAACAATGTTCGCTGAATGTTGCGACAATAGGGGCACCGAATCTCAGAATAAGATAATTTACGGTATTCCAGCACATTGAACTTCGTCTTGTGGTTAAAAATATCATGAAATAGTGGTCCGTAGTTGAACGTATGTCCACACTCCATCTTCACACTATTTTCAGTAAGCGGTAGATGAGTAATCATACACATATTTTGTTCATTTTCTTCTTCGGGTTTTACTTCATGAACACATTCGCCGCATACCACCACTACAGAAGCAGAAGCAGAAGCATTGACCATCTTTAATTCTGTGAAAAAATCAATATCTTCACCATCGTTCATCTCATACTTTACCATTACTTTCTCTCTTCTCTCTATTTTACACAAAAAAAAAAAAAAATGATAATTTATTATTATTATGTATATATCTAACACATATTGTGTCTAAATAAAAATATTTGTAATGTGTAAGTAAGTAAGTAAGTAAGTAAGTAAGTAAGTAAGTGTAAAAAATATAGTATCAAAAAATGTCGCCAACTCAATGGGGTCCGCCGATATGGACGCTATTCCATACCCTCGCCGAAAAAATCCACGAAGATAAGTTTAGCACACTTGGACATCAACTCTTTATACTCATCAAGAAAATATGTAAGGTATTGCCCTGCCCCGACTGTTCCATGCACGCCTCCACCTTTTTAGCAAGAATTAATTTTGCGCATATAAAAACCAAATCCAACTTCCGATATATGCTCTGGCATTTCCATAATTCAGTGAATAAAAGGAAAAACAAACCCCTGTTCGATTTCAATCGAACCACTGCCAGATATGTTAATCTTTCTCTCATTGCCGTATACAACCAGTTTGTAAACGTCTACAAAACCAAAGGAAATATGCGCCTCCTCGCAGATAACTTCCAGCGAACGGTGGTGCTCAAGGACGCACAAAAATGGATTTCATCCAATCTCCGCCATTTTTCACATCATACTTTACCATCACCACCACCACCACCACATCATACTTTACCACCACATTACACTTCCTCTCCTGTTCCTCTCCAAGAAAATACATGTGTACATCTACTTGTATCCGAAATATCACCACCATCACCACCTCAACAAGTCATGTGAATAAGTCGTCGTCATCATCATCATCATCATCAATCATCATCGCATTCTTATCCACTCGTCGTTTCACCAATAACCTCGCCGTTCTTATACACCTTACACTTGAACGTCTGCTTGTCTGGCATTGAACACATATCTTTCGTCGACGACATCTCGTTGAAAAACAAATACTGTTGATTGTTCGTCAGGTAAAACACCATGACCGAAATCACTCCCGATACGAATCCGATAACCGTATTCAAAAACATATCCGCGCCGCTGGTAATACATCCCGTCGAATACCTGACTCGCGCATCCAGTATGAAATAAAACAGGAATGAACAGAGTATCCAGTAATTGATTTGTTCGTTCATAATCATCGGTGCGCACAAGTATACCAAACTGAATGCGATGAAAAACATGCTAAATGTTTCATTGCCATATTTGCTATACTGAACCATCGAACATACCGCTCTTTTTCCTACTATAATATCATTCGCCTTCGAACCCGTCACTTCCATAAATACACTTCTTAACCACGAAAATACCACCAAACAAATCAAGAACCCAAACCCCTTCAGATTCTGGAAAATAACGGATATAGCGATTATCAATACAGTAATAATCAACGGCGAGTAAAAGGTTAACAACACAGCGATATTATACGGTTGGTATATCAATAACGGCGTGATTGACGAAGACGTTGGGTTTCGTTGTTGTTCTTGTTGTTGTGGTTTCTTATCCATTCCTATTCCTTTTTCCTTTCTTATTGTATTATGTAAGTATTTGATTTTTGTTGGGTCAAACAAAAATCATAATTTTCTTTTTGTTCCGATAAATACAATGAAAGATTTAGTAAATCATTAGTCGGTATAACATTAGCCGGTTGTCCTTTTAATTCAGCCAATTTTCTCTCTACTTTTTCTTTTTGTCTCGATATAAGATGTAGTGATTCCTTAGTCGGTCCAAATTTATCGATGTGTTCTTGTATTTTTTTTTATTTCATCCATAATATTTATACAATATACAATTATTTTTTTATTTTTATACAACTGTAAATCATATCTCCGATTCTGTATATGTCACCATCCTCTCCAACTCATCAATGTCGATTTCTGGCAAGTCCACATGCGATTCCCAGAAATATTTGTTAAAGGACCACACAAAACGCGCGTCCAACGGATACTTTTCCTTATCCAACCGCGCCGCTATGTTGGCGGGCAAGAAGTGGAGACTGGCGTGTGGCAACACATAACACAATTGAACGTATGGGGATACAGGATTCATCGCTTTTGGCGCAACGAATTCGTGCTCGAAATACGGGATATGTTTCAGTAAATCCTTGAGTAATGGCGGGTAGTGGTAGTGATAACTCCACCGCCAGTCCACACACCCTAAAGTATAATACTTCATCGTCCACTCCAATCCCTCCAGAAAATTAACGGAAATCTGTTTCACACGCAAATCGTCTACACATGTACCCGTATCCGAAACATCTACCTTGTGAAGCGTCTTGTAATACCGCGCCTCCCACCCATCCATGGACGGGTTGATGTATTGCTCCGCGGCTCGCTCAATCATCGGTGTCGCCTCGAATTTGGCAAGTCGTTGTTCCACCGTATCCGTCGGATAATAATACCGTCCCTTCTTTTCCCTTAATTTCATCTCCGCCTTCAGATACTCCTCCTCCCGCTCCGCCAAAAACGCCACCACTTTGCGCACGTTTTTCCAGTGAATGGTTGTGCCGTCGGTGATAAACTCCGATGTGCCTCCAAGGGTTGACTTGTAAGCACTCAACATCTTCTCGATTCCGCCAGTGCGGATATTCACCGCTGGAAAATGAGGCATGAAATCGTTGCCCAAAAAGAAGCATAGGAAGATGTAGTCGTAGACGCGATTCACTGTTTCATGTTTATTGTCGCTTTTTTTAGAGGTTGATGAAAACGTCTCGTTGTTCATGTCCGACATGATGGCGCGCGACAATTCGGGAATGTCCATCAGATACGTCTCGTTCGGCTCCAACGAATTGTCGATGGATTTGATAAACTCGGGTGTTTCGCGGAAGAGATGAGTATTGGGGGATACGGGGAGATGATTGATGGAGAGCATGATGAGATCGGCGTCCAGTCCGTAAATAACCGTTGTGGAATCCTCGGCGTGTTCATGCGAATGGGAGCGGATATACTGAAATATCTTGTGCTCCCCCTCCCCCACTTCGTCGCTCGTCGACAATATCATTTTGCGGTATGTCGTGCGTCGATTCTTGTCCGAAAAATGAATCTGGACATGATGGTTCAGTTCCCGCATAAACGCCGTTCCGGGCGTGATTGCCGTAGTATTCCACGGCTCTTGGACTCGTTTCTCTTCGGGTTGAGGTCGGTGCTCTTGGGGTCGTTTCTCTTGGACGTGTGTGAGTGTGGAAGTCATTTGCGTCTGATACCACGATTTGTATCTACGCGTCCTCTGCTGATCCATTTTCGCCACTGGCGCCACGCCGTCAAACGCAATCATAACATTCTGTGTTGGGGCAATGATGCTGATATACTCTTCAATCTTGGTGATTACTGCTTTCGAAATAACACGGTTCGTATTTTCTGGGGATACCGCCGAAAAATCAATAGACCGCACCGAGTCGTAGACGATGGAATTACAGTCCATATACAGATTGGAGACCTTTTGGGTTTTTCGATTAAACCGTCGTATAATCTTGATGTGATTCTTGACAATGTATGAA
>Ga0214919_10008966_pt1 | contig 13006 bp, 13 predicted proteins | sample LL1503_MetaG_FD_177994 | JGI IMG/M metagenome (GOLD analysis project Ga0214919, IMG submission 177994) | Freshwater microbial communities from Lake Lanier, Atlanta, Georgia, United States - LL-1503 | ecosystem: Environmental > Aquatic > Freshwater > Lake | place: USA: Georgia | collected...
TACCTACGGTGGTGCATGCCCACACGGCGGTGGCGCTTTCTCTGGCAAAGACCCATCTAAGGTAGACCGTTCCGCTGCTTATGCTGCGCGTTATGTGGCGAAGAATATTGTGGCGGCTGGTTTGGCAACAAAGTGCCAAATTCAGGTGGCATATGCGATTGGAGTCGCACGTCCTATGAACATCACGGTGAATACCGAAGGTACTGGCGTGATCAGCGATGAGAAGATTGCGGCTTTGGTTTCTGAGCATTTTGATTTGCGCCCTAAGGGCATTATTCAAATGCTGGATTTGTTGCGTCCGATCTACAGTAAGACTGCGGCTTATGGGCACTTTGGTCGTGAAGAGCCTGAATTCACTTGGGAGCGTACTGACAAGGCGGCTGCTTTGAAGGCTGGTGCTAAGTAGTTTTTAGAACTCCCCTGCTTGAGCCAAGGGCTAGGGGATACAAATACCGCTCCGCGCTTTGCGCTTTATGTCGCGGTATTTGTATCCCCTAGCCCTTGGCTCTTTAGTTATGGGGTTGGGTTTAGTGCGTAGCTTGTGCTCCGGCCTGTTGCTTCTGTTTTATGCAAAACACCACGGGTCACTAGGTCGTTCATGTCTCGCAATGCTGTATCGGATGAGCATTTTCCGATTGCTGCCCATTTCTTGTTTGTCAACTTGCCGTCGAAACCATCGAGCATTCGATTCAGCACCTTGATTTGTCTTCCATTAAATGATGTGCTGGCCCACTGCCGCCAAAAGTTGGCTTTCACCAAAACACGCGATAGGGTTTCATTAGCTTCCTGAAGTGCACGTAGCAAACACGCTAGGAACCACGTCAACCACTCTGTCGCATCCAGATTGCCTTTCTGCGTTTTTTCAAGCAATGCGTAATAGTCTTTGCGCTCCTTTTGAATCTGCGCAGACAAACTGTAAAAGCGTTGTTTGCTTCGGTCTGCTTTAGAAAGCGCCATGTCTCCAATGGCCCTTGCAATTCGACCATTGCCATCATCCAACGGATGAATAGTGACAAACCACAGATGGGCGAGACCGGCTTTTATCAGCGGATCTATTTCTCGATAGGTTTCGTACCAAACTAAAAAGTCGGCCATTTCTACTGGCAACACATGTGCAGGAGGGGCTTCGTAATGGACTCGGCGTCGGTGCAAAGAACCAGACACTACTTGCATGGGCCCGTCTGCATCGTCTCGCCAACACCCCACACGGATGTCAGTCAGTCCACTTCTTCCCGTTGGAAACAATGCAGCATGCCAAGCCTGAATCCGCTCGGCTGTGAGGGGTATGTCGTGCTCACCTGTGGCGTCAAGAATCATTTCTACGACACCATCCACGTGGCGATCTGCAGGCTTTAGCGCACCAACATCAACGCCCAACTTTCTAGCAATTGACGAGCGGACAGTGTCTGCATCAAGATGCTCCCCCTCAATTTCGCTGGTTTTGAGCACATCTTCAGTGAGCGCTGCTAGCGTGGCTTGGTCTTGCGGACCCATTCCTTGGTCACGCATACGCCCCATCAGGTGCCCCAATGCTTGATGGGCCTGAACAAGAAGCGGCATCAGGCTCTCGGCGTTAAATCGCCAATGAGGCCAGTTTTCGTTTTGCCAAACGTAGAAGTTATCACCGCTTTTCATGCGGTGATTAGATGCTTAATTCACTGCATTGTCAACTTAATTACCGCAATAAATGCGGCGATTACGTCAAAAAATCACCGCATTTGGATAGTTGCCCTCCTAAACCGGGATAAATCGGAATTACCCCGTAAAGAAACTACTCCACCGTAACTGAGTCGTTTCGTTAGGGGGTAGCCTTCGCCCATCGTGGATCTTTTTTTTTGACCACCACGCTTTTGGTCAGTTTGCCCTTCTTCACCTTGTAGCCTTCCTTGTGGTTTTCTGGGTTTTTCCAGATTACGCTATCTCCCACGACTGGAAGTTTGAACTTTATAGCTACTTCGTGCAGGTTTTTATCTTTGTCGTATTTGACGCTAATTTTGTCAATCAAGCCCATCAAGTACTGCTTCTTCTCGATGTCTGAAAGGTTCTTCTTTTTATCCAGGTTTTGGCCGTGAATTTTCAACCAATCTACCCACTTTTTATTGTCGTTGCCACCCTTGATTTGAAGCTGGGTGTTCGCGATCTTTATCTCCAAATTGTGGATCTGTTCCCTAGATTTTTCAAGAGCAATTTTGTAGACGTCAGCTTTGATTTCACCTGAGTTCTGAGCAAGTAACAAATTAGCCTGAGACTCCTTAAGCTGCTTCATCATTTTTTCAAACTGCTTAAGCTGGCGATCCAATGCCTTTAACTCTTCCTGATCACGCGCCAGAGGAGCGCCAGCCTCTTCAAGAATCTTCCACTTGACCTCTTCCTTCAAGATAGTTGAAGTTTTATGAGTATCAATCACGGCATCCCATACAAGTCGATCTGTTTCTGAAATGTTTAAGGACCTCGACATTCCACAGCCTTTGTGACGCTCCCAAGGTGTTTCAGTACCACCTTTATTCACCCAGTCTCTTTCTTTATTTGGGCAGTAATAAAGCTGTTCGCTCTTGGACTCTTTGCGTCTTCCAGACATTGGCAAACCGCAATGCCCACAGAACATCAGATCACGCAACAAGTAAAACTGCTTAGTTCTATTTTGCTGAGAGACACGACTGGTGTCTCTCGATTTGACTTTTTGAACTGCCGCCCAAGTGGTCTCATCGACGATAGCTGGACACTGAAGTTCAATTTTTTCATCACTTTTTTTATCGTGATAGTGATAGATGCCCTTGTAGTGTGTGTTCTTGATCAACGACTGAATCGAACCGATTGACCAAGTCCCCTTTTTCCGTCGAGGTAGTACACCCTTCGAATCCAAGAGTCGCTTCAAACCTAAAGTGGTTGTGCCCTTAAGGGTTTCAGTAAAGATCTTTTTGATCCATACAGACTCATCTTTGTTAAGAACCAGCTTTTTATCTATGACCTTGTAACCAAAGGGCGGTGGGCCTCCGAACCAATAGCCCTCTCGGGCTCTATTTAACTTTCCAAGCCTTGTTCTCTCTGCACGTATCGAATTTTCAAACTCACCCATTCCGTCAAGGATGACTTTCATCAACTTATCTTGTGGGTTAGATAGATCGAACTGACCGTCTTTTGTGTAGAGAGTTACGCCTTGCTTATTGCATTCATAGCGAAAGATTGAAGCGACTTGATCGTTACGAGATAAACGCGATTGGTCATAAACCCAAAGGTGTTTAATCTCACCTCGCTTCATCGCTTCGTAGAGTTTCAATAGAACAGGTCGTCCATTGATGTCCTCGTGATGCGAACTCTTTCCACCCTCATCCCAAAGACGCGAACCAAATTTAAGCTGCTTGGCTTTTTTAACGCCGAGCTGCTGCTGCGTATCAAGTGATGTGCCCTCATTGGCTTGAGCCAACGATGAAACCCTCGAGTAGATATGGAGGGTTTTACTTGGGTCTTCGACCTTTTCAGCTTTCAACTTCTTTTCCGATTGCTTAGCAAGTTGGTTCATTTAGAACTATTTTTACACCAAGGTGGACACGGTCGAATGGGACATTGATACGCCGTGCTTGTTATGAACCCACTTTGAAATACGGCGAAGACTCATTCCCCTTCGCTTCATCACTCTCATCTCCTTGATGATTGCTTGCTGGCCAGGATCTTTCTCTAGTTTTTCATCAACTACTGTGAAGCCGAATCGAGTGAAACCACCAAGGAACTTACCTTCGGTTTTTTGAACCTGCTTAACTTCACGAATCCTAGTGGCGATACGCTCACGCTCAAAAGTTGCGAAGGCTGAAAGGATCGTGAAGATCACTGACCCGATACCATCGTTCGTGACGTCACCGCCAAGATCTATGAAATGAACTGACACGCCTCTCTCTTTAAGTTCGTGAAGGGTGTTGAGGGCGTTTCTTGTGTTGCGAAAGGCTCGATCTAGTTTTGAGAAGATGAGAACATCACCTTGTTGGAGACTAGCGAACAACTTAGCCCCCTCTGGTCGCTTTTCGAACTCAAGGCTTCCGCTTACCCCCTTCTCGGTGATAAGGTTCTCGCTAGGAATGATGAAACCCTTTAACTCCGAATAGGACTTGATCTGTCGAAGCTGAGTTTCTAGGCTTTCGCCTTCGTTTGCCTGCTGAAGGGTACTGACTCGAACATAACCATAGGTATTCATAATTGCTCCATAAATCTCAATTTATGAAACAATTATAGTTATTTTCTTCTTTAAAATCAAGTACTTTTTTGACTTTCCGTAAAGATCGTCTCGAGGCGCACTTTACAGTCGTTCGGCTCGCTACAACGAATAGAACTATTTTTGATATTTAAATTGAATATGATGGACTTGCTACTTCTTTAAAGCTACAGTTATAGAGTCCGTTTTTTTCTATAACTTATGAATAAATTTGTTGTGTATAGCGACAACGCTATTGAAGCAACCTGGTTTAAAAATCTTCATCCCTCATTTGAAAATCTAGATTCTAAAGATATCCTTGGGCGAGGTCGGAACCCTCCTGTTGTAGAAAATCTTATTCAATATGATCGTCCAGATATCATTTTGACAGATGGTTCAAAAGCACTTTTAGTTATTGAAAAGACCCGAGAAGTACCTACAGGTCATAATGTTGGTCAACGAGTTGCTAGACTTGTTAAAGCTGTTGAAAATCAAATTCCAACAATTAAATTTTTCCCGTTTGACGCCAAGAAACACGGAGCCTACTCAGGTATCTGTAATTTAAATATTCGCTTGATTTTGGCTTTTGAAAAAATGTGGGACATTCATAAGTGTCCAATTATTGCTTTGAATTGGATTACAGACTCTGACGGTGAGCTAATTGATGATGGATCAGAAGATGATGAAATTAAATCTGTAATTAAGGACTTTGTAGCCTCAGGATTCAATATTAATTGTCCTCGATTTACTAGCGTAAGAAAACAAATGGATCTGGACTACAAAAGAAGATTAGCTCAAAGATATCAATACGGCGATCCGCCTCCATCTGTAACCTTTAACCAAACTTCAGACTTTTTACATACGCTCCGTTTTGATGTCGACCAAAGCGACAAAAGTTCTTTATTGAAACATAAGGAGAGCCTTGTGTATTCAATTGGTATGACTGAGGATAAGTGTAAAAGACAAGATCCCTATACTGGAACACAGTTTATTTACGATTACGCCTACTGTCGAACTGGAGCTCGCCCAGCTGATAAAGATAGAAATTTGATCTTAAATTTTCCAAATCTTAAAAAGAGCGTTTGGAATAGAAAAAACCCTAATGATCCGAATTCTAAATCTTGTAATTGGTACTTAGTAGCTAATGCTTTTATTTTTTCTGACGGTATTACTGTTTTACGATGAGAGAAGATGAAGTTTATGTAGGAACTAAAATCTGGTTTTCTAAAAACGGATTTAGCCCATTGGCTGGTCAACCGCCAAATGGCTGTGATCATTTACCAACAATTGAAATTAAATCATCAACAAATTTAAATAAAGGTAGCAAAGGCTCTTTTAAGCCTGACCTTGTTTTTGCTAATTCTAAATTTCTAATTTTGGTTGAATGTAAACCTCTTGATGATAGAGAAGATGAGTTAAAACTTTTGGAGGTTCTTTTAAATAGTGATAGACAAAGAATGCTTTTTGAAGAACTTTCCCAAAGAGGAATTTTTAAAAGAAGAAAGTTAGAAGATAGTTACCCCAACTTTAAAAGTTTAGAGTCAAAATTAAGACTTTGTCTCGCTCATAGCGGTGAACCGAGATCTATGGATAAGGTTGTAACTTTGTCGTTATCTACAATTAAGGGCTCGGGAACATTAACCCAATCTCTTGAATCTCAATACAAACTAGAGTATTAATCAAAGAAATCTTTTTGAAGAGCTTCGCCCAGTTCGCCAGAAACTTCTTGTCCAAGTAACACCTTTGCTAATTGATCAGCAATTACTTTGGCTAACAATGGGGGGACAGCATTACCAGTTTGAACTCGTCCCTGAGTTACGCCTCCCGTGAAAAAGTAACTATCTGGGAAACTTTGAATTCTCGCTCGCTCTCTAATCGTAAGACCTCTAGACTGTGTAGGATGCCCAAATTGGAATTGAGGTCTAATCCCACCACAAATTTGTGTAGGACTGGGATCGTTTGGATGTAAACGAATCCTTTGTTTGAAGTCAGGGTACATAGGAAAACCAGGTAAAGTTTCCTCAATTCTTTGAATTGTTTCTGGGGGATGATTGGGGGCTTGATGGTTAACTAAATCTGTAACAGCCCCTCTAATATAAAGTTCAAATTCATTTTTAGGTTTTCTCTTATATTTTTCAGAGGACTCATTAGCCTTCAATTCTGGTAAATCACCTAATATGGCTTCCCCTACGCTCACATAAGATTTCCCAGTCCCTTTTCCGTGGGTCTTTTTTGGGAAGAACCACTTTGTTCCTTTTGGAACTCCAATGAAAAATACTCTTCTTCTTTTTTGCGGAACACCATAATCAGCAGCATTTAATAAGGCGAAGTGAACCTCGTATCCCAATTCACTAATAGCCTCTGAAATAGCACTCTTAAATTCGCCAGCCTTTGTGCTAACTAATCCTGATACATTTTCTAGAACTACAGCTGTGGGCTTTAACTCCTTAGCAATCCTAATAAATTCTTTGAATAAGAAATTTCTTTTATCGTCGGCGTTTCTTTTTCTATTGGCTAGTGAAAATCCTTGACAAGGAACACCAGCAGTTATAACTGTTGGAACTTTCGTGCTTGTTAAGTTATTTTTTATATCTTTACTAGTTACCTTTCGGATATCACCAAGAATAATTGTGGCGTGCTTATGATTTGTATGAAGGGTCTTTAAAGAAGGTGGGTGAATGTCTACAGCCAGTTCAGTTGTAAACCCAGCCTGCTCAAATCCAGTAGAAAACCCACCGCACCCAGAGAACAAGTCTATATGAAGTAATTTAGTATTTTTAGATTGTTTTTTAGCTGGTGTGATTAAAGGAGCCCCATCCCAGTTATAGAAGTTCGACTCAACTTCTATTGTCTTATCCCAGATATTAAAACTGTCAGAAATTTGCTCTTCTTTATTTGGCTTTAACTCCTTTGGAGGCTTTGCTTCTTTAATTTTCTTCATTTTCTGTTCTTTAGTCATATCTTTTATTTGATGTGTTTGATTTTATTTGATTCCGTCAATTTCAGGGTGTCTTTCTTATGGAAATATTCCAAGTTCAGCATTGCTGATTGATGAGGTTGCTTTCCTCTTGTACCGACTTACCGTTGCTTCGATTGTTCTCTTCAAATCGTATGAAGGAACAATGCTCTTCTTCTCACATTCTTCTAGTTCCATTTTGAACTGTGGGAGGATTCGTCCAACTTCCCACAGTCTAATTTTTGGGTTAGCCACTAAATGATCGTAGACCATCAAAGCCGTTTTCATTCCTTGAATGTTGGGTTGTCCTTTGAACTTGTATCTTGACTCGCTCTTTTTAGCGTACTGTCTTCCCCTCTCACCCTTGTGATGTTCAGCCAGTATTTTTCTAAAGCGTTCCAAAAGGAACTTTTTAGGGAGACTCAGCGGGACGCCCATCAAAAGCGTTTCACCTTGAATCTCATCTAGTTCATCTTTAGTCACAACTTGGAGCGTGCTCAATGCTTGTGGTTCAGCAAATAGCTTCATTCCACGACTATCTTTCGACCACCATTCCTTGAAGCTGTCACCCCTGATATCACCGAAATCTTTATAGAGATCAACTAGACCTTTTTTACCTCCCGACTCACAGGTCTGGAGGTACTGTTGGGAACGCTTTAAGTACGACCACCAAAGGAAATAGATTGTTTCTTCCCAATACCGTTTTGGCTTGGGCTTCTTCTCAGTCCCAAAGGTTGGGTGTTGATAGGGAAAGTGTCTATTAGGTGGTCTTTTCACCCCAATATGTTAACACTTTAAATAGAACAAATAAAGTGAATGTGTTAAGAAAAGGGCTTTTTCGATACACTGATCATATCGGTTGAGAAAGCAAAAAAGCCAATCAAATCGGTACTTAAACAAACTTTAATCAATGAAAAGGAATTAAAAATGAGCAATTCAATTGTTAACACCAACAATCAATTAGTAAACGGTACTTTGATCGAATCTTCAGTTATGGAGTTCAAAGGGTACGCTCGAAAAACGGCTGAAAACATTCTTGAAATGGGTCGAGTGGTTTATGAAACTAAAGACAAACTCAAAGCCAACAAGGAAGATTTCGAGGTTTTCTGTTCCAAAGTGGGTTTCAAATCTACTTCCAGTTCAATCAAGAAACTCTCCCAAATAGGGAAGGGTTACTTGATGATGAAGTCACAAGCTGACTACCTTCCAAATAGCTGGACAACTCTCTACGAGATTTCACGACTAGCCGAGTCTGAGCTGAACAAATACATCTCGGAAGGTGTTATTCACCAGAATGTGCTGGGCTCTGTTATCAAGTCTCTTAATGGCTCAAGTAAAAGTGATGGGGTTTCTAGTAAAGAGGCTGGTGTTGATGGGGAAAGACAAGAGGAAGTTCCAAATGGAAAGGTTAACGGTTTGACCTTTACCTGTACCCTTAAAAATGTGAACGATGTAGCTTTCAAAGCACAGCTACAAATGATCATTCAAAACCTTGAACAACTTAATGTTGATGTGAAATTGGCTCCCGAGCTGAAGTCAGCCCTTCAACCATTAGTTCGAAAAGCAGCCTTAGGAGATTGATATGAATATGAATCTAGACTGGGCTCAAAAATATCGTCCAACGGCTATTCAGGATGTAATCCTTCCAACCAACCTTAAGGAAAGACTTCAAAAGGTTATTACTCAGAGTGGAGGTATTTCACTTCTATTCTGGGGTCGACCTGGTTGTGGAAAGACTACTGTTGGTCAGCTTATCAACCCATCTGAAACCTATCAAATTGACTGTACGACATCTCGTTCAATCGATATGGTGAGGAGTCTTGAACGCTATTGTTCAACTTTCAGTCTTGAAGGTAGTAGGAAGCTGGTTCTATTAGACGAAGCCGACCATTTATCCAAAGATGCTCAAAATGCTTTTAGGGGTGTTGTCGAACGGTTCTCTGTATCCACGGATTTTGTTATGACAGCCAATAACCCAAACACATTGAGTGAACCAATTCGGTCGAGGTGTTTTCCAGTTCACTTTGATGTCACTTCAGATCCAAGTATGGAAGAACGATTTGTAACTAGGGTTACTGAAGTTCTAAGTCAGGAAGGTATCAAAGACTTCGATATTGAGCGAGTTCGTGAAATTGTTAAGACTAATTTTCCAGACCTTAGACGAACACTAAAACAAGTTCAATTTGAACTCGGATAAATCTAAGCCACTCTCTAAAGTGGCTTTTTTATTCTTATAAATAGTTTTACGAATGCTTTACGAAGCTTTCGTAGTGACTGTAACGCCTTGATAGCGTACTCGCTTCTTAATGTCGATCACTACTGGTCGATAACCTTTAACACACCTAATGAAAAGTTATGAGTATGAAATTAGAAGATCTGAAAGATACAGAATTTAATAGACGATATGGGCTTGAAATTGTGTCAAAAACAAACTCTAGTTGTGGTAACTACTATCGAAACCTACTTAACTGGATAGTTTCAAATGATGACTGGATAACCTTTACTGTAACCGTTACCTTTAAGAATCTGGAGCTTATAGAGGCTAGTGATGGTTACAAGAAAGCAGCCATTTATGAATACGAAAAACGAGTTCTAACAAAGATTAAGAAGCGTCTGTGTCGTTTAAGTTCTAAATGGAACTCTGTCATTCCAATCGAGTACTTTATTCAATATGAATACGATCAAGGTAGTTTCTTTAAGCCACTTTCATCTAGGAACAATCCTCATCATATTCACGGTGTCTTTCCAGTACCTAAGAGTTTGGCTCACAGAATCTACGATTTTGAAAACACACACCTAGACAAAAGGTTGAACAAAGACCTTCAATCTCTACATCGTGTATCAACCTTCTTGATTGAACCTCTTAGATCAGGTGAGTCAGATGCTTGGCTTAACTACATTCTTAAAGGTAAGTCTACGAGAGACATCAACTCCTATTGGGCTTGAATATTACGAAAGTTAAAAAACGCCTAAATATAAAAACCACATAAAAGGAGGGTTTCAGTGAACAACAAGGTCTCTAGTAGAAATCAAATTCTAGGTGTTCGAGCAACCAATCAATTCGTTAATAAGTTTGATGAGTTATGTGACCGACTAGGTCATAACCGTTCTGAGGTGATCCGCTACTGTCTTAAGCGTTTTCTTAACGAACATTGGAACAACTCTGAGAATTTTAAGAAGGCTCGTTCTGAGCTGTTTTAAGGAGAAAGAAATGCTTAGTTTCAAAGAATGGCTTGTTGAAGAAGCCAAGAAACCAAAAAAGAAAAAGGAAGATAAAGATGTCAAGTCAACTAGTCAAGGAAGCACAGAAATCGGGAATGTCTATCACCAAAGACAAGCTCCTAGATCTAATCAAGAAGTCCAATCAACAGTCGTTCATTATTTCCCTGAACCCTAACACTAAACAAACGGTTGTTGTCATACCTTCAGCCTAGTTAGGGTAGTGATCGTACTCGGCTGAAAGTGATGTGTATCGTTATTCCTAGACCGTTTGTTGGAACCTTATGACTTCTAGATTTCTAATTTCCACCTTAGGGATACCGTTCAATCTGGTATCCCTTTTTTTTCGCTTCTTGTAGATTGAGAAAACGCTCTCTGGACCCAGATCAAAGCCTCTGGGTGACCTATACCCCTCCTCAATCAATAAATCGGCTATAGCTCGGTAGGTAAGCCTCTCTAAGTCCCTTAGTCGGATGATTCGATCAGACAGCTCTGTTTGGTAGGCTGAATAGGAGCCGACTATCAACCCCTTAGTCCTAACCACCAAGCTGAAACGGACTAGAAAGCCCTCTTGGCTACCCCCTAACGAGATTACTCCACCGTAACCGACTTAGCCAAATTCCGAGGCTTATCCACATCCGTCCCTCTCGCACACGCAGTGTGATACGCCAGTAATTGCAGTGGCACCACATGCAAGATGGGCGACAAAACTCCGTAGTGCTCAGGCATACGAATCACGTGAACGCCTTCGCTGTTTTCAATGCGAGTGTCAGTGTCTGCCAATACAAAAAGTTCACCACCACGCGCGCGAACCTCTTGCATATTGCTTTTGAGTTTTTCTAGCAAGGCGTCGTTGGGAGCGACGGTGACAACGGGCATTGCGCTGGTCACTAGTGCGAGTGGTCCGTGTTTGAGTTCGCCTGCGGCATAGGCTTCCGCGTGGATATAGGTAATTTCTTTTAGCTTCAACGCACCTTCCAAAGCAATCGGGTAATGCGTGCCGCGGCCCAAGAACAAGGCGTTTTCTTTGGTGGCAAATTTTTGAGACCAAGCAATGAGTTGCGGTTCTAAGGCCAACACTGCCTGTAATGCGGCAGGCAAATGGCGCATCGCTTTGATGTGGCTTGCTTCCTGAGCGCTCGTTAAATGTCTTTTCACTTTTGCCAACGCAAGTGTCAGCAAGAACAAAGCGGCGAGTTGCGTGGTGAACGCTTTGGTTGATGCCACGCCAATTTCAACGCCAGCGCGGGTGACGTAAGCCAACGCACATTCACGCACCATGGCGCTGGTCGCGACATTACAAATGGTGAGCGTGTGTTTTAAGCCAAGGCTTTGGGCATGTCGCAATGCGGCCAAGGTGTCGGCTGTTTCGCCGCTTTGCGTGATGGTGACAACCAAGGTGCGGGGTTCTGCAACAGATTCACGGTAGCGGTATTCGCTGGCGATCTCTACATGGCAAGGAATTTTGGCTATGGCTTCTATCCAATATTGCGCCACACTTCCGCTGAGGTAACTGGTGCCACACGCGAGGATGAGCACACGATCAATGTCTTTAAATGTTTGTTCTGCGTTTTTTCCAAACAACTCGGGGGTGATACCTTCCACACCTTCCAAGGTATCGGCTATGGCGCGCGGCTGCTCAAAGATTTCTTTTTGCATGTAGTGGCGATAAGGCCCTAACTCTGCTGCGCCGCTGTGCGCGTTGACGGTTTTGACTTCGCGTGTAACGGCTTTGTTGTTACGGTCATACACAGCATATTTGCCTAACCGCAAGTCGACCACATCGCCTTCTTCTAGATAAACGATTTGGTTGGTCACTCCAGCCAAAGCCATGGCATCGCTGGCGAGAAAATTTTCTTCATGCGACTGGCCAACGCCCAAGATTAACGGTGAGCCTGCGCGAGCACCGACCACGCGATGCGTTTCGTCTTTATGAAACACTGCTAACGCGTAAGCCCCATGCAATTGTGGCAATGCCGCTTGCATGGCCTTTAACAAATCACCTGCGTACAAACTATCGATCAAATGGGCGATCACTTCGGTATCGGTCTGGCTGAAAAACACATAGCCTTTGGCTTGCAATGCAGCGCGCAATTCGTCGTGGTTTTCAATGATGCCGTTGTGGACCAAGGCAACACGACCTTCTGATTCTTTTTGTGTATCAGCAGGTCCGTGGCTAAAATGGGGATGCGCGTTGTGCACTGCCGGTGCGCCATGCGTAGCCCAACGTGTGTGTGCGATGCCTGTGCCGCCTTCTACTTTATCGGCGGCTACTTGTTCGATCAACTCAGATACGCGGGCTGTACTTCTAGCGCGTTTTAATCCGCCTGTTGCAGAGCCCAAACTCGCGGCGTGTACTGCAACGCCACAGGAGTCATAGCCACGGTATTCCAATCGCTGTAAGCCTTGGACGAGGATAGAAACAATATTGCGCTTGGAGACCGCGCCGACGATGCCGCACATGGTGGTTCTTTCTAAGTGATTCGATTTTAGGGCGACAGCCCTAACAACTTTGTCGCTTGAGCAGGCGAAACGATGCGCACATTTTTGACAGGCTTGGCTGTTAGTAGATCTTGGTCACCACTAATGAGTAAGTTAGCTTTTGATTGCAAAGCTGTTTCAATGAATACGTCGTCATCTCGGTCGCG
>Ga0214919_10008967_pt1 | contig 13003 bp, 14 predicted proteins | sample LL1503_MetaG_FD_177994 | JGI IMG/M metagenome (GOLD analysis project Ga0214919, IMG submission 177994) | Freshwater microbial communities from Lake Lanier, Atlanta, Georgia, United States - LL-1503 | ecosystem: Environmental > Aquatic > Freshwater > Lake | place: USA: Georgia | collected...
GCCATGGCACCACGGAAAGCAGATCGTGGGCGTGCTCCGCAGTCGGGCCACTATGGTGCTCAGCAACATGGGCGCCATGCGGCTGTGGCTGCTGTGGCTGCTGTGGCTTCTGTGGCGCGGAGTGGTGCGTAGGTGCCAGGGTCGCTGCAGATTCGGTACGCACGGTCGCCGACGTATGGCCTGCACACTGCACGGCAGTGGCTGCCGCCAGCCACTGTGCGGGCAGTGCCCACAACAGCAGCAGGATGGTGGCGCAGCGCCAGAACGGGAGTTTCATCGGTCGATGGGCAGCGATCCGGGGCGGGAAATGACGGCGGATTGCATACGTTGTGGCGGCCCAGACCTCAGAGCAATCAGTGCACGACCACCGGGTTTTGCGCCAGCTCGGCGTATTGCTCCAGGGTCTCTTCGACTTCTTCTTGCGTAGGCATGTTCACCTGCCAGGCCACGATGTGCTGCTGAAACAGTTCGGCCCAGGAGCCGTCAAGGTAGACCTCTTTGCCCGAGCGTTTGTCAACGATTTCAAATCCGTGGCGCGCCAGCATGGGCACTCCCTGGGGGTATTGGGCGGTTTTCACTTCACTCAGGGCGGTGTTGCCCGGACCGGTGGCCGAAGCCGGACTCATGTCCTGCGCTTGGGCGTTGGCCAGCATATGGGTCACGGTGAAGGTTTCGGAGTCGTAGAGCGTGTGCATACGGTGGTGGTCTGGTCTGGGTGGTTTCTAGGTTAACAGGTTTGTCCACAGTGGGGATTTGCAAGGCTAAGCCCTAGGGTTTTTCGGTTTTGCGCCACAGCATGTCGACCTCGTCGCCATTGCTTTGTGTCAGGCGTATGCGCGCGGGCAAGTAGTCCAGGGCGGGTGCCAGCCACAGCTCCACCCGCACGTCATAGTCCAACGAGCGCTCGCGCAGCAGCTTGATCGCCGACAGTTCGCGGCCATCGACCTTAAGGCGCTCTGTGTCGCCGACCACGAACACCCAGTTTTCCGCGCTGCGCGGCCCTACCGCCTGAAACGGCAGTTGCGAGCCGGAGGCAAAGCGCGACGCGTTACCCCCCCACATCGCCGCCAACTGCACAAACACGCTGAGCTGGTCTTGCGCCAGCGGCAGCAGCGGCACGTCGGGGCTGTTGGCGCTAAAACTCACCAAACCCTTGGCACGCTGAAAATGCGCCGCCACCTCGCTGCGGACCTTGTCGCCAAAGCGCAGGGGCTCCAAACCCTGCGTTGTCAGAGCACCTTTGCTGGTTTGCACCCTTGAGCCGAGCAAGAAATGGCTGATTTCCAGGCGCGCGTCGTAGGTCTTCCCATCGTGTAACCATAGCAGTTCGCCCGCGACGTAGTACTTAAAACCCTTAACCAGACCACTGACGTCGTACTTGAGCCGACTCGAACCGGGTACCAAATAGTCGTAGACCGGCAGCGGCTGTGCAGCCGCACTGGCCGCAGGTTGGGAGGTGGTGGTGTCCCTAACCGGGGCAGTGTTCGGGGCTGGTGCAGGCGATGCCGATGCGTTGTTCGCCAGGTCCTCGCTGGGCCCCAGGGGCTTGGCGGCAGGTAGCTCGTGCGCGGTCGAGCGGCTTGCATCACGGCGCTCCGATGGCAAAACCGGTGCCTCCAAAACTGCGGTCCCAAGCGGCTGGCCCGCGAGCGACGCGAACGCAACGGGTTGGGACACTGGCTCTTTTTTCCGCCCGGAGGCAACGGGCACAGGCTCGGCCGAGGGTTTGGGCGCGGCATTGTCAATGCGCACGGTGCGGGTAATAAAGGCGCGCGTAGCGTGCTCCGCAGGCCGCTCAGACGCCAGGCCCGGCAGCGCATTTGCCAACCCTTGCAAGGCCAGTGCGTGCAGCCAGAGCACCGCCACCACGACCAGCACCCAAGACAGCGCCTTGCGCGGCCGGTAAGTAACCAGCACCGCAGACCGCACCCTGTGCATGCGCTGACCGTCCACCGCTGCCATATCAGACTGCAGCATCCCCGGCTGGGAACACCGGCTGCTCCCAGCCCAGCAACTCGGCCAGGCGGCATACCACCCAGCGCGCCTCCAGGGGCTCGATGACTGCGTCGGGGCCGCACAAGGCTTGCCGACATTGCGCCAGCACCGCCGAAGCGTGCAAATCACGCATCAGCTGCAACTGGGTCGCCGTGGGCACCAGGGTTTGCGCCAGGTCTTCGCACAGCTCGTAGCGCGCAGCAATGTCAGCGTGCGAAGCGATCGGGCGGGTTTTCCCCGGCGGCACGAACAAGGCCAAAAACGATACCGGAATGTCGATTTGGGATGCGTCGGGCATGGCGTCGTAACAGGCCTCAGGCGCCAGGATTGACTTCCGCTGCGGCGCGCAGCTTGTCCTTCTTGCTCGGGCGTTTGCCCTTGACGCCGCCGTTGCCACTCAGGTCCACCAGCGCTTGGGGGGATGCGGCCACCTCGGTGGGCTCGAAGCCCTCGACCGCCTCCAGCACCACGTCCAGGCCTTGGCGTTTTTTGATCAGCCGCCAATGCGCCTCGGTGTCCGCCGTCACAAAACTCACCGCCAAGCCCACCTGCCCCGCGCGGCCGGTGCGGCCAATGCGGTGGGTGTAATCGTCGGCCGAGCGCGGCAGGTCGTAGTTCACCACCACCGGCAGTTCCACCACGTCGAGGCCGCGCGCCGCCAGGTCGGTGGCCACCACGACGCGGATGCGCGAGGCCTTGAAGTCGTCGAGCACCTGGCTGCGCTTGCCCTGGCTGAGCTGGCCGTGCAGGGGCTCTGCATCCAGCCCAGCTTTACGCAGCTTGTCGGCCACGATTTCAGCGGCGTATTTGGTGGCCACAAACACCAGCGTGCGGCTCCATTCGTACTGCTGAATCAAGTGTCGCAGCATCTGGGTGCGCGAGCGGGTGTCGACGGCGATGGCGCTTTGGGCGATGTCAGGCAAGGTGTCGACGCTGTCTTCCACTTCCAGGCGCACCGGGTCGCGCAGCAGGGTCTGCGCCAAGGCGCTCACCTGGGGTCCAAAAGTGGCCGAGAAAAACAAACTTTGGCGCTGCGCTGGCAGCAGGGCATTGACGCGCGCCAGCTCCTCGCTAAAGCCCTGATCGAGCAGCCGATCGGCTTCGTCAAGCACCAGGGTCCTTACATCTCCCAATTGCAGTGCGTTGTGGTCCACCAGGTCGAGCAGGCGCCCGGGCGTGGCGACCACGATATCGGTGCCCCCGCGCAAACCCATCATTTGTGGGTTGATGGATACGCCTCCAAACACCACGCTGATTTTGGGCGCAGGGCTCAGGTCAGCGGCTAGGCCTTTGAGCACGTCGCCCACCTGCACCGCTAATTCGCGCGTAGGCACCACTACCAAGGCCTGCACCCGGCGCAGCGCGCCGCGTCCGGCCTCCTGGGGCAAAACTTGTTGCAACAGTGGCAAGGCAAAGGCAGCGGTTTTCCCTGAGCCGGTTTGAGCACGTACCAATAGATCACGGCCCTGCAACACCGCAGCAATAGCGCCCTGTTGCACCGGAGTCGGGGCCGCAAAACCGGCAGCATGCGCTGCGGCGCACAGGGTGCCGGAAAGGCCGAGGGAAGAAAAAGGCATCGTTGGGGCTAGAAGATGAGATCGGGCAACAAGGTCCTGGGGTGACTCGTGCGTCAGCGTCCCGATTTTGCGCCCAATAAAAAACCACCGCAGTTCCCGGCATACAACCGGACCCTGCGGTGGTCACCGCGGCCAGGGCCGCGCGGCAATCAGCCCTTTTTGGCGTACGCGCTGCACCAGCCTGCGCTAGACACTTGCTTGCCTGCGAACAGGGGGCAGTTGCCAGCCTTGTCGCCCGCTTTGCCCTGGAACAAGGCACAGCTAGCGCAATTTTGCCCAGCGGCAAACTTGGGAAATTTGGTTTTGTCGACTTTGCTGGCATCGGCCTTGTAGCCCAAGCTGCTGGCGTTGGCATCTGCCTCGGCCACCATGGGCGCTTCGGCAAAAGCGGCACCCGACACCAGGGCGCCCGCGCTTACGCCCATTTGCACCACGAATTCACGACGATTTGACATATTGATATTCCAAAAAAGTAAGGGGTCGCCCCATAGCAGACCCACGGTTATTGTCGCCTAGACTGACGACGCGCCTTTAACGGTACGCAAACGCCTAAGCAATCCAGATGCTCAACGGCCCGATAGCCTGGCCCGTTGACCGGGTTATTTATCCTCCGCAGCGGCGGCCCAAGACCTCAAACGCGGGCAGGGTTCTACCCTCCAAGACTTCCAAAAACGCACCCCCACCGGTGGAAATGTAGCCAATCTGCGACTCGATGCCGTATTTGGCAATGGCCGCCAGCGTATCACCGCCCCCGGCGATGCTGAATGCGCTGGACGCCGCAATTGCCTGGGCGATCGCTTTGGTGCCGTTCTCAAACGCAGCAAATTCGAACACGCCCACGGGGCCGTTCCAGACGATGGTGCCCGCGCGCATCAGCTGCTCTGCCAGCGCCTGAGCGGTTTGCGGGCCGATGTCCAGAATCAAGTCGTCATCGGCCACGTCGGTGGCGGCCTTGATGGTGGCCGGTGCGTCGGCGGCAAAGGTCTTGGCGGTGACCACGTCGGTAGGAATCGGCACTGCCGCACCGCGCGCCTGCATGGCCTCAATCACCGCGCGGGCCTGGTCCAGCAAATCGGGTTCGGCCAAACTTTTACCGATCTTCAGACCGGCCGCTAGCATGAAAGTGTTGGCAATGCCTCCGCCCACGATGAGCTGGTCTACATTGGCCGACAAACTCTTCAATATCGTGAGCTTGGTGGACACCTTGGAGCCCGCCACGATAGCGACCAGCGGGCGTTTCGGCGCGAGAAGGGCCTTGGAAATGGCGTCCATTTCGGCTGCAAGCAGCGGGCCGGCACAGGCCACGGGCGCAAATTGGGCGATGCCGTAGGTGCTGGCTTCGGCCCGGTGCGCGGTGCCAAAGGCGTCGTGCACAAAGATGTCGCACAGCGCCGCCATTTTGCGGGACAAGGCCTCGTCGTTTTTCTTCTCGCCGGGGTTCACGCGGCAGTTCTCTAGCATCACCACCTGGCCGGGAGCCACCGTCACGCCATCCACCCAATTAGCCACCAGAGGCACCGCGCGCCCGAGCAGTTCGCCCAGACGCTGCGCCACCGGCGCCAGCGAGTCGGCGGGCTTGAATGCGCCCTCAGTGGGGCGCCCCAGGTGCGAGGTGACCATCACCGCCGCTCCCGCAGCCAGCGCCATCTGGATGCAAGGCACGCTGGCGCGGATGCGGGTGTCTTCGGTGATAGCCCCGTGGGCGTCTTGCGGCACATTCAGATCGGCGCGAATAAACACGCGCTGGTTGGCAACAGCCCCTTGGGCGCAGAGATCGGAGAAGCGGATAGCGTTCATGGTGCGAAAAAAATGGTGGGGAAATAAGGAGGCGTTTGCGGTGTATTTTAGGCAAGGCCTGCTCACCGGTGCCCACTCAGCTACTTGCGTTCACCAGCCCAGGCCGATATGCAGTGGCAGATAGACCGCCATGCCGCAAACAATCGTTCCCAGCACCGCGTTGCCTACGCCCTTGCGCCAGAAAAAGTAGGCCGCTCCGGCCAGGGCGCCGTATAGGCGCGCATCCAAAAGGGTGTGGATAAAAACACCTTGCGTCATCACCAGCTCTGGAATCACCACGGCAGAGAGCGCGGCAATGGGCGCGTATTGGAGGCCGCGCTGGGCCCAGCGTGGCAGCGTCCACTCGGCGTCCGGGATAAAGAAAAACGACCGCGCCAGCACCGTCACTCCAGCCATGAGCAGGATGGTTGGCAAGATGCTGTGTTGGCTATCGGCCCAAAAAGCATCCCACCCGGCAAGCAGAGCGGTCAGGCTCATGGCTGCACCGGGGGCGCCAAAGCGGGGCGCGACTCTAGCGCCATGCACACCAGCACCGCCACCCCAATGGCCACCAGAATATTGAGTTTGAGCGGCAAGGCGTAAGTGGCCACGGCCACCGCCCCCGCTACAGCCCCGGCGATCCAGCGCAGGCGGCTGGTGGCCAGGGAACACAAAATACCGATCAAGGCCAGCAAACCGGCAAAACCCAGGCCCCAAGCGCCGGGAATGAAATTGGCCAGTGCCACGCCCAATAGGCTGGCTGACACCCAGCTAAACCAGTTGATGCTGCTATTGCCAGCCAGATAGGCCATTTGCGCCACACGCGCGTCGTCGTCCACAGCGGGCATCGGGTTACACCGCACGAACATCACATAGGTCAGGTCGGCGGTGAAATAGCCGGTGACCAGGCGCTGCCAGCGCGGCAAATACATGAGGTAGGTGCGCATGTGCGCGCTGAACACCACGAACCGCAAGTTGACGCAAAAGGCGGTTGCCAAAATCACCCATACCGGCGCCCCGGCGATGAAAAGCGGAATTGCCGCAAGCTGCGAGCTACCGGCAAACACCAGCAGGGCCATGGTCAGCGCTTCGAGCGTTCCCATGCCCGACTTGACCATGGCCACCCCCGTCATCAGGCCCCAGGCGGCGATGCCGGGGGCCGCACCCAGCATGTCGACAAAGCCGACGCGAAACTGTGGATGGCGGCGGTATACGCGTAGAAAAAACATGCAGTGTGGCTCAGAGCGGGGGCGTCTTGGGCAGACCCAGGTCAAACGCCATGCCCGGCGCTAACGCAAAGCCGCGCAAAAACTCGGCCACGGCCAGGCGCTTGGCGCCGGGGCGTTGCAAGATATCCAAACGCAATACGCCCGCACCGGTCTGCACCACGATGCCCCGTGCGTCGGCCGCCAGCACCTGCCCAGGCACGGCCAGGGTCGGCCCAGACAGGGCTTGGGCGCCTTCTGCCAGCGCCTTAGCGGCCCACACCTTGATGGTCTCGCCGGCCCACTGGGCCGTAGCGCCTGGAAAGGGGTCAAAAGCGCGCACCTGGCGAGCTATGTTTTCGGCGCTCATGCGCCAGTCGATGGCCGCCTCGGTTTTCTCTATTTTGTGGGCGTAACTCACGCCCTGGGCACCCTGAGGAGTGGCCACCCAGGCCGACGGATCGGCCAGTGCCTGCACCACCAGGCGCGCGCCCAGCGCTGCCACGCGGTCATGCAAGCTGGCGCTGGTATCGGTCGGCTCAATCGGCAGGGGGGCCTGCAACAACATGGCACCGGTGTCCAAGCCGGTGTCCATTTGCATGATGGTCACGCCCGTGTGGCTGTCGCCGGCTTCGATGGCGCGGTGGATCGGTGCCGCGCCGCGCCAGCGTGGCAGCAACGAGCCGTGGATATTGAGGCAGCCCCACTTCTCGGGCCCGGCCATGGCGTCAAGCACCCACTGCGGCAGGATCAGGCCGTAAGCCACCACCACCATGGCATCAGCCTGTGCGGCGGCAATGGCGTTGCGCGCCGCGGCAGCATCTTCCGCATATTTGCCGTCCAGACGCAAACCATGGGGCTGGGCCAGGGGCAGCCCAAGGTCCAGGGCATATTGCTTGACCGCAGAGGCCTGCAGCTTCATACCGCGCCCGGCTGGCCGGTCCGGTTGGGTCAGTACCAGCACGATGGTATGACCTGCCGCCACGATTTGCTCCAGGGCGGTGCGGGCAAACGCTGGCGTACCGGCAAAGATAAGCCTCAACGGGCGTCCTCACGTTGCGCTTTAAGCATTTTGGTTTTGATGCGGTTGCGCTTGAGCGGCGAGAGGTATTCGACAAATACCTTGCCCATGAGGTGGTCCATCTCGTGCTGGATACACACCGCAAGCAGCTCTTGCGCTTCAATGGTGCGGCTTTGGCCTTGGGCGTCCCATGCGCGCACATGCACTTCGTCATGCCGGGTCACGCCGTCGTAAATGCCGGGCACGGACAAACAGCCTTCTTCGTTCAGGTGCGTGGCTTCGCTGGTCCAAACCAGCTCGGGGTTGATCAGCACTAGCGGCTGGTTACGCTCCTGGGACACGTCGATCACGATCAGGCGCTCGTGCACATCGACCTGGCTGGCCGCCAGACCAATGCCCTTGGCGTCGTACATGGTCTCAAGCATGTCACGAACCAGCTGAGCAACCCGTGCGTCTACCCCAGCAATGGGCTTAGCGACTGTGTGCAGACGGCGATCGGGATAACAAAGGATAGGGAGTAGAGCCATAGACGGGATGCAAAAGCCCGCTATTTTCGTCTTTTTAAGGTCGGGGCCGCCGATAAATTGGCAAAACCTCCGGCACCGTCCGAGTTTCGCGGCAATAATTAGCAAAATCATAATTTATTTGCTGAGGATACGGCTATGGCGTCACACACTTGCAACAACCCCACCTCTAAAAAGAGGCGAGGTGTCCTGGCGCTAGCCTGCGGATTGTTCAGCGCCCAACTGGCGCTGGGCGCTGAACCGCCAGCACCACCCACCGAGCACTTAAAGCCGCAGGTGCGCGCGCAAGAGGTGCCTGCGCGCATCATTGAGGTCCTCAAACGAAGCGCCATCGAGCCCTTTCTTGCCGAACCCCTGGTGCTCGATGAAGCGGCAGTTCAGAACGCAGCGCGCATCGTGGGCGGGCCGGAAGACCGCGTGCTTTTGGCCCGTGGCGACCGCGCCTATGCACTTGGTGCACCAGGCGCAGAGCTCATCTTGAACCCCGACGCCGACCAATACTTCCAAATTTTTCGCCATGCCAAGCCCTTAAAAGACCTGGGCACCGGCGAGGTATTGGGCTACGAGGCCCAGTTCATTGGCAGCGCCCGCCTGGTGCGTGGACAAAGTACCGCTGACACCCTCTCGGAAGGCCAAACCATCACCTCGGCGGTGCCGGCCTCCTTAGAAATTACCAGTTCCAAAGAAGAACTGCGCCGAGGCGACCGCTTGATCGCGCGGCCCGTGTCGCCCTGGAAAGACCTGAGCGCCCACGCGCCCGAACAGGACGTGGAGGCGCAAATCATTTCTGTCTACGGCAGCGCCGTGGTCAATGCCGCGCAAAACCAGGTGGTGGTGATCGACCGCGGCGCAGCCAACGGCTTAGAGCCCGGCCATGTCCTCGCTATTCAAAGGCGGGGCCAACAACTCATCGACCGATCACAGGGAATCCCGCTAGCCCTGCAATTGCCCGACGAGCGCAACGGCTTGGCGTTGGTGTTCCTGACTTTTGAAAAGCTGTCTTACGCGCTGGTCGTTGAAATCTCCGACACGGTGCGCATCGGCGACCGCATGCGTAAGCCTTGATCCGCCCATGCAGTGCACTGAGCCAGACCCCTTGTCCTATGAAGAAATGGCGCTATGGCTGCGCCTGCAACTCACCGAGGGCATAGGACGCAACACCGCGCGACAGTTACTGACCGCTTTCGGGCTGCCGCAACAGGTATTTTCACAAAGCGTGGGTGCTCTGCGCGAAGTAGTTACCGAACGCCAGGCCAAGGCGCTGCACGCCACCCCGACCAACCTGGACACCACCGCGCGCGCGACCTGGGACTGGTTGCAAGCAGACCCAACCCATAGGCGCCTGCTGGCATTGGGGGACACCGCCTACCCCAGCCCTCTACTCGATATCGAAGACCCGCCCTTTGTTTTGTATGCCATGGGGGAACCGGTGACCTGGACTACTGGTGCAATACGTAGCATCGCCATCGTAGGCAGCCGCAACCCGACGCCCCAAGGGCTTGAAAACGCCACACAATTTGCCCGGGCTTTTGCGCAAACTGGACTGACCATCGTCTCAGGCATGGCCAGCGGCATTGACGCCGCCGCCCACACAGGTGCTTTGCAGGGTGCGGCGCCGGGCCAATTGGCCACCATCGCCGTAGTGGGAACCGGTTTGGACCGGGTTTATCCCAAAACCAATCTGACACTGGCCCGCCAAATTGCACAAAACGGCCTGATATTGAGCGAATTCCCCATTGGTACACCACCGCTGGCCGCCAATTTTCCCCAGCGCAACCGCATTATTTCGGGTTTGTGCCTTGGAACCCTGGTGGTGGAGGCGGCGCTGCAATCGGGCTCTCTGATCACCGCCCGCATGGCAGCAGAACAAGGAAAAGACGTGTTTGCCGTTCCTGGCTCCATCCACAGCACGCAAGCGCGTGGATGCCACGCCCTCATCAAACAAGGCGCCAAATTGGTGGAAAGTGCAAATGACGTGCTCGATGAGCTGCGAACCGCGCCATCGCACCATAGGGTCCCGCAGGTGCACTGCGACCCGGATTTACTGGAACATATCGACCCTGATTTCGCGCCGCAGACCGGCCTCTTGGCATGCTTGGGTTTTGACCCAGTCGGCCTGGATCTCTTGCAAATCCGCAGCGGGCTGGATACACCCCAGTTGCAGGCGGAACTCATGGCATTGGAATTACAAGGCCGCGTGGCCCGCTTGCCTGGCGGCCTTTATCAACGCTTGGCTAGTAATTAAAACAAATTTCTCGTTTTAGACAATAATTGCGATTATAAAAATTAAAATGGTATGCTTACCTTAATCTGTTCTTTTAGATAGAAATACACACTTATGAGCGATCCGTCCGGCGTTTTGACCACCCAACAAGCCGCCCGCCTGTTGGGCCTATCGACCACCACCGTGCAAAAAATGGTGGCCAATGGCGAGTTGGAAGCATGGGTGACGTCGGGCGGCCATAGGCGGATTTTCCGCAGCGCAGTTGAAAAAATGATGCCCAACCGGGCTTCAACCCTAGACGCGGGCACCTCCGCCGCTTTGCGCGTGCTGCTGGCCGAAGACGACCCGCTACAAGTGGCTTACTTCCAAGCCTTGGTCAAGCGCTGCACGCACCCGGTGACACTGACGGTCGTAGGCGACGGCTCCCAGGCGCTGATTCAAATCGAGCGCCAACGCCCCGACGTGGTAGTCACTGATTTGATGATGCAGCCTTTTGACGGCTACCACCTGGTCAAGACATTGGCCACCGAAACGGCGTACCAAAGCATTGCGGTGCTGGTGGTCAGCGCCAAAAGCCCCGCAGAAGCACGGCATGACGGCGATTTACCAGCTTGGGTCACCGTGTACCAAAAACCCCTCCAAGCCGAACGCATGTTGGGCCACCTGGATGCCCTGGGCGGGCGCATTGCCCGCGGTGTTTGACTCAGGCGACTCTGCCCAGTTAGGGCTTAAACCGTGGCCCCGGCGTTGGGGTCGCTGGGATCATTGTCTTTTTTGACCGGGGCCTTGATCAGGTCTTCGCGCTGGATACCCAGCCACATGGCAATGGCGGCAGCGACAAAAACCGACGAGTAAATACCAAACAAGATGCCAATCGTCAGCGCCAGCGCAAAGTAGTGCAGCGTGGCGCCACCAAATAGCAACATGGACAGCACCATGATTTGCGTACAACCGTGGGTGATGATGGTACGGCTTATGGTCGAGGTAATGGCGTTGTCGATGATTTCGCGCGTGTCCATGCGCCGGTAGCGGCGAAAGTTCTCGCGGATACGGTCAAAAATCACCACTGACTCGTTGACCGAATAGCCCAACACCGCCAGCACAGCAGCCAGCACGGGCAAAGAAAATTCCCATTGGAAGTAGGCAAAAAAGCCCAGGATGATGATCACGTCGTGTAAGTTGGCGATGATGGCGGCCACCGCAAACTTCCACTCAAAGCGAATGGCCAAGTACAGCATGATGCCAACCACCACAAAAGCTAGCGCCTTGAGGCCGTCGGTGGCCAATTCGTCGCCCACCTGCGGGCCGACAAACTCGGTGCGGCGCAGCGTGGCGCTGGGGTCTAGCGCCTTGAGCGCAGCGAGCACTTTTTCGCTCTGCGCGCCCGAGGTGCTGCCTTTTTGCACCGGCATGCGGATCAACACGTCTTGGGCAGTGCCAAAGTTTTGCACCTGCACGTCCTTGAGGCCCAGCGCGTCGACGCTGCTGCGAATGGCTTGCAGATCGGCGCTTTGGCTGTAGGCTACCTCCATCAGCGTGCCACCGGTAAATTCCACCGACAAATGCAGGCCACGTGAGAACAAGAAGAACACGGCGGCCAAAAAGGTGATGAGGGACACCAGGTTGAACGCCAGCGCGTTCTTCATGAACGGAATATCGCGGCGGATTTTGAAAAATTCCATGCTTATTTCTCCAGCGCGTTAGGGTTGGCTACGACAGGGCCACTGGCGCCGCCGTCAGGCCGCCACACCGTGCCAATTGACACGCTCTTGAGTTTCTTCTGGCGGCCATACCAAAGATTGACCACGCCGCGCGAGAAGAATACGCCCGAGAACATGCTGGTCAAAATGCCCAGGCAGTGCACCACAGCAAAGCCGCGCACCGGGCCCGAGCCAAAGGCCAGCAGCGCCAGCCCGGCGATCAGGGTGGTGACGTTGGAGTCGATGATGGTGGCCCAGGCGCGGTCGTAACCGGCGTGGATGGCGGCTTGCGGCGAAGCACCGCCGCGCAGCTCTTCACGCACGCGCTCGTTGATCAGCACGTTGGCGTCAATCGCCATACCCAGCACCAGCGCCATGGCGGCCATGCCGGGCAGGGTGAGCGTGGCTTGCAGCATAGACAGCACGGCCACCAGCAAGAGTAGGTTCAGGGCCAGTGACACGCTAGAAATCATGCCAAACAGCAGGTAATACACGCACATAAAGGCGGTAACGGCCAGAAAGCCCCAGGTCACGCTGTTAAAGCCCTTGGCGATATTTTCTGCCCCTAGTGAGGGGCCAATGGTGCGCTCTTCGATGATTTCCATGGGCGCGGCCAGCGAACCGGCGCGCAGCAGCAGCGCGGTGTCGGCGGCCTCCATGGTGGTCATACGACCCGATATTTGTACCCGGCCGCCACCGATTTCCGAACGAATCACTGGCGCGGTGACCACCTCGCCCTTGCCTTTTTCAAACAGCAAAATCGCCATGCGCTTGCCCACGCTCTCGCGGGTGACGTCGCGGAAGATGCGCGCGCCCTTGGCATCCAGCGTCAGGTGCACGGCGGCCTCTTGCGTCTGGCTGTCAAAGCCGGGTTGGGCGTCGGTCAGGTTCTCGCCGGTCAGGATGACTTGCTTTTTGACCACCACCGGCTGGCCATTGCGCTCCAAAAAGCGCTCGGAGCCAAACGGCACTGGGCCACTG
>Ga0214919_10008968_pt1 | contig 13000 bp, 13 predicted proteins | sample LL1503_MetaG_FD_177994 | JGI IMG/M metagenome (GOLD analysis project Ga0214919, IMG submission 177994) | Freshwater microbial communities from Lake Lanier, Atlanta, Georgia, United States - LL-1503 | ecosystem: Environmental > Aquatic > Freshwater > Lake | place: USA: Georgia | collected...
CGCGCCCAATGCCTGGCAACTGGTGCCCACCGGACTGGCCATGTATTTAAAAGACCCGGCCTACGCGGCCTTGATCCTGCCGCGCTCGGGGCTGGGCCACAAGCACGGCATCGTGTTGGGCAATCTCGTGGGTTTGATCGACAGCGATTACCAGGGCCAGCTCATGGTCAGCGCCTGGAACCGCAGTACCGTGCCCTTTGTCATCGAGCCCATGGAGCGAATCGCCCAGCTGGTTATCGTGCCGGTGGTGCAGGCGCAATTCAATATCGTCGAGACATTCCCCGAGTCTGAGCGCGGCGAGGGCGGCTACGGTTCGACCGGTAAAAAATAGCTTGGCGAAAACAAGGCTGGGATGCAGAGGCTGGCCAATTGACGTAGCGCCATGTGGCTTGCAAGATTCCTTCTTCGAGGAGATTGCCGCTCCCTTACGCTTTGCAATGGAGGGATGGGATTTTTCAGCGAATCTGGAGGGCTTGCGTACACAAGGCTAGGCTGCACTCAGTGCAAGGTGCGCTGTCCGGGCACTGGATCCGGCAGCGCCTCAATGCGGAAAAAGCCTGTTCCAGTGGAGCCGCGCTCGCGCTCCTCCTCGGTAGCCTCGCGAACCGATTCGACCCGCATCCGCAAGCGTATCGCGATGCCTGCCAGCGGGTGGTTGGCGTCCAAGACAACGTGCTCAGGATAAATGTCGGTAACTGTATAAAGCGTCTCGCGCGGGGCCTCGGGGTGGCAACCCGCAGGGAGGGCCGAGCCTTCGATAGTGAGCCCGACTTCCAACTCTGCGGGAAACAAATGCCTGGGTTCCAGAAACAGCAGTTGCTCATTAAAGTCGCCAAAGGCCTGTTCTGGCTCGATCTGCAATTGCACTGTGGCACCGGCTGCGTGGCCTTGCAACGCTTCTTCGATGGCGGGCAGTAAGTCTTTGCCTCCGACCAGAAACTCGACTGGCTCATCTAAAACGTCTAATTCCTCGCCCAGGGTGTCGCTTAAAACCCAGGTTAGCGCGACTACGCAGTGTGATGTTATTTCCATCGGACAATTGTCGCAGTTTCTATTCCCGCGAACGACCGAGGATCCCGCTATGCAAATCAACCAAGCCCTGCCACTTTTGGGAGGAATATCGCCAGCACAGTTTATGAAAACATACTGGCAGAAAAAGCCCTTGCTGATACGCCAAGCCATACCGGGAATGAAAGCCTTGCTGGATCGGGCCGATTTGATTGATCTGGCGGCCCAGGAGGATGTGCAGTCGCGATTGGTGATTCAAACTCCCGCTCCAGCAAAGCATCCCTGGCGTTTGCGCCATGGGCCTTTTAGTCGCAAGGCCTTACCTCCCTTCAAACAAAACGGGTGGACCTTATTGGTTCAAAGTGTTGATTTACTTGATGCGCGTGTACACGCCTTGCGCGAACAGTTCCGTTTTGTGCCCGATGCACGCTTGGACGATGTGATGATTAGTTACGCGACGGACGGCGGCGGTGTAGGGCCGCATTTTGATAGTTATGACGTGTTTTTATTGCAAGCGCAGGGGGGCCGACGCTGGCGCTTTGGCCGTCAGAAAGATCTTAGCCTTCAAGCGGACATGCCCTTAAAAATACTGGCCAATTTTGAGCCTGAGCAGGATGTGGTGCTGGAGCCGGGCGATATGTTGTATCTGCCCCCGCGCTATGCCCATGACGGGGTGGCCCAAGGGGAATGCATGACTTATTCCATCGGATTCCGTGCACCGGACCGCGTCGAATTGGCCCAGGCGCTATTGCAAGGGCTGGCCGAGCGGGCATCCGACACCATGGCGTCCCAGCTTTACAGCGATCCAAAGCAGGGTGCATCCCCAAATCCGGCTGCGATACCACTGGAATTGCAAGCCTTCGCCCAAAAAGCTTTGACCCGCGCTTTGCAGGACCCGCGCGCACTCGCACGCAACTTGGGAGAGTACTTAACGGAACCAGCGGCACAGGTCTGGTTCGCCCAAGTGCAAGGGGACCACAGCTTGGACCATGGCGTGCGACTGGACCGGTGCACAAGAATGTTGTACGACGAGCAACACATTTTCATCAATGGTGAGAGTTTTCAAGCCAGTGGAAGGGATGCACAACTGGTCCGCCAACTCGCAGACCACCATAGTTTGGATTCCCACCATTGCTCCCGCTTGAGCCCTGCAGCCCGAGAATTACTCGTGCAATGGTTAGAAGATGGGTGGTTGCATTACTTGAATTGATACCACTTGATGTGTGTTGGGACCTTTAATTAGGGGCACGGCGGCACTTTTCTGGTGCGCAAAATAGGGTTAAAGGGTTTACCCGAATCCAATCTTGTATAATTTGAGGCTCTGGCGAAAAGAGGTTGAATGCTTTTTGTCGGGGTTCGGGCGGTACCCCGTCTGAACAATTTCCGGAAATTGTTTCGTTAACTCAATTTATTTTCATATTATGAACAAATCACTAGTTTTGGCAGCTGTTATCGCTGCTGCTGCTTTGGCCGCTTGCGGTAAAAAAGAAGAAGCAGCTCCTGCACCCGCTCCCGCACCTGCTGCTGCCCCCGCTGCTGATGCACCTGCTGCACCTGCTGCACCTGCTGCTTCGGAAGCTGCCAAGTAATTCTTACTTGCAAGGAAAAAAACCACCGCGAGGTGGTTTTTTTTCGTCTGAATTATTCTCCCGACAGCAGTTGGCGTGCCGCTGTAATCTATTTCAGATCGTTGGCCAGGACTTTCAAAATAGTGCGCGCACTTGCTGAGGTATCGGCTACTCCCGAGGGGTTCAGAACTTTGATAGTCGTGGTATCTGCCAAGGTTTTGACTTCAATCTGGAATTTCGATGCGACCACATCTTTGGTACCGCCCAATTTGAAATTTTTGATCTTGTCCAAAAAGCCAGCATCTTCAGCATCCTTGGAACTCGGCACGTAGCGCACAAAATACAGTCCTTTTGCCCGGTCACGGTCCTCGACTGAAAAACCTGACCGGTCTAAGGTTAAGCCTACGCGGCGCCACGCACGGTCAAAGCCGTCTGATAGCTGTACATAAGAGGGTTGCCCACCACTTTCCACTAGGACTGCTACTGGCTTGGCAACCCCAGGCTCATTCGCCAGGGTCGGCGTGCTCTTGCTTGGCGCCAATTTGCGCATGAGCAAACCTAAAAATTCGGCTTCAGTTTCGGAATCCGTGGGCCCTGGTTGCCAAGCGGTTGTGTTGGAACGTTCTGCGGTGTAGACCTCTACCATGCTCCGATAACTGATGAAAATTTCGGTGTCGCCGTTTGCGTTGCGTTCAAGCCGGGTACGAAATTTACGGCGTTCGGGGCTGGAATAGAGGTTTTCGAAGACCCTGGAAAGGGCACTTCGAATCATGTCCTGCGGAATGCGCGCTTTATTTTCTACCCACTCGGATTCCATGATTCCCACATCCGAAAGCTCTGTTTCTAGCGGGAAACCGTTCTGTTGCCAAAAGTCTTTAAGCGGTGCCCATAAGGCTTCAGGAGCCCGTTTCACGACTAGCCAGCGCTGATTTCCCATACGTTCAATGCGGATATCAGCCAATTCCAAAGGTGCGATAGTGCTTGCCGAATTACTAGTTTCTGAACCTTTAGTGCCAGCTGCCGATACCGCTCCGTTAACAACGTTATAGCGCGTGTCTTTGGCTAATTGTGTTAAATCAGGTGGAACCGCTAATTGCGTTGGTTTCGCAGCAGACTTGTAGTCCACTTTTCCACCTTCCAAAACGGAACAAGCGCTCATGGACAGCGCGGTAACCAATAAAGCGAACGGGAATGTAGATTTCACAAAAGACCTTAGAAATGCGTATTTCAGATTAAACCTGTGGACTTCAAAAGTTGGTCCAAGGCGGGGCGTAGATTCTCACTAAACGGTGTCAGTGGCAAACGGATTGCCTCGCTGCACAGTCCCATGCGCGCGGCAGCCCATTTGACAGGGATCGGGTTGGCCTCCACGAACAAGCCTTTGTGCAGCGGCAATAAGCGATTTTGAATTTGCATGGCACCGCGGGTATCGCCGGCCAGTGCAGCAACACAGAGCTCATGCATGAGTCGAGGGGCGATATTGGCGGTAACACTGACATTTCCGTGTCCGCCACAAAGCATCAATGCCACGGCGGTCGGATCGTCACCCGAGTAGATGGCAAAGCCCGCGGGCGCATCTTTAATCAGCCATTGGGCACGTTCGATATTGCCGGTTGCTTCTTTGATACCCACGATGCCCGGCACCTGAGCCAGACGCAGCACCGTCTCATGCGCCATATCGGCAACCGTACGACCGGGGACGTTGTAGAGCACCATCGGCAAGTCTACGGCGTGCGCGATAGCGCTAAAGTGCTGGTACAAGCCTTCCTGAGTTGGCCGGTTGTAGTAAGGGACTACTTGCAATTGGCAATTAGCCCCCACCGATTTGGCGAACTGGGCTAATTCGATGGCCTCTTTGGTGGAGTTGGCACCGCAACCGGCCATGATGGGAACCCGCCCTGCGGCCTGTTGCACCGATACCCGGATGATTTCGCAATGTTCCTCAACCGTGACGGTCGGTGATTCGCCAGTGGTGCCCACTACGCATATGCAATCGGTACCTTCCTGGATGTGCCAGTCGATAAGACGTCGCAAGGCTGGATAGTCCACCGCGCCGCTGTCCAGCATAGGGGTGATAAGGGCAACAATGCTGCCGCGAATGGGCGAAAATTGGCTGGGCATGTGGGGCTTTGAAAAAAAGTGCCGCGCGGGTGGCGCAGGGCAAACGCCTCATTTTAGCGAGCGCGTCGCCCCTGTCGACCCCAGGCTGGAATCGCGAACTGCGGCGATACGCTGCAAGGCCCGTGGCGGCTCGCTATCGATGCCGCATTCATAGCCCAGAACCTGCAGGCTTTTGCACGCCTCCAACAGCTCGCCCGCCTGCAGCAAAAACTCCGACCGGCGTGGCCGCCCGAAACGCTCTTGGCCGACTGTAAAGGTTTCGTAAATCAGGACGCCACCCTCAGCCACACTCGCCAGCAGGGCAGGCCACAACGGACGCCATAGGTAATTACAAACAATCACGGCGTCAAACTGGCGTGTGCCCAGCGCATCAACCAGAGGCCAAGGGTGGTTTTCGATGTCCGCTTGAATCAACTCGGCATGCGGGACGGCGGCGCGTGCCGATGCAATATCGAGGTCCAAACCGGTGACTTGGTGACCCAGGGTATGCAGGTAATGCAAATGCCTTCCGCCGCCGCAGGCGACATCCAGCACCCGCGCTTGCGGACGCAGCAAATGCGCCCATCGAACGACCCACGGCGAGGGCGCCGCCAGCGGTCCTTCGTGGTGAAGGCTCATCGAGGCTTGACCTCGTCTTTGAGCGCATTCATGGCCATGCGTTCGACGACGTGCGGTGCAATCAATTTGATAAAGCGGCCGAACTTGCCGGCTGTCGTCATCACTACTTCCCGCTCGCGCGCTTGCATGCCCGCGATGATGAGGCGCACGCAATGGGCCACGCTCATACCATTGTCCTCTTTCAAACCGCTGCTGCCTGCGGTCTCGCCCTTGGCGTTGAGGCCATGGTTGCGGATCTGTGTCAGCACCACGCCTGGGAAGGCGGTGGTCACGCTCACACCGTTTGGCGCTAATTCCGCGCGCAGTGCCTCGAAAAAACCAGTCATGGCAAATTTGGTGGCGCTGTAGGCCGTGCGTCCTGGCACCCCAATCAGACCAGCCAGCGAAGAAACGGCCACGATACGGCCCTTGCGCGCCTTTAGGTGTGGCAGCGCCGCGTGGGTACACCATACGCTGCCCCATAAATTAACCTGCATCAGTTGCTGATACCAATGCAAATCTTCGGCCTGAACGTCGGCGAATAAAGCTTGCGCTGACACACCCGCGTTGTTCACCAAGGTGTCGATGTGCCCGAAATGCGCAAGCGCTTGCATAATCATTGAACGGCATTGGTCTTCCTGCGCCACATCGGTGGGCACGATCAAACAGTGCGCTCCCAGCGCACGGCAGTGCGCTGCGGTGTTTTCTAGGCCTTGCAGCGAGCGCGCAGCCAGCACCAGACCCAGCTTGGCGCCATCATGTTGCGCCAGCTGACGGGCCATTTCCGCACCAATGCCATCGGAGGCACCGGTAATGACGACGACTTGCAAGTCGGGAGGGACGGCGGTGTTCATGCGGCGAAGCCTTTCAAAAGTGGCATGCCGGCCGTGCTAGAAACAAGCCCACAACTGGTCAGTGAGCATGATCACCAGTTGCGGATTGCTGTACAAAAAAAACACCCCACCCAGCAAGGCGGCCAGGGCCATGCCTACCAAAATTCTGCGGGGGCGCAGTTTGCCCGCTTGCAAGGATACGGCGCTCGGCTCTTGCATGTTTAGTGCGCAGGGCTCAGGTCAGGCGACCGGGTAATGGGGGCCTCTTTAACCGGCAGGTTTATCAAACCAGCAAATATGCCTAGCGCAATCGCCAGGTACCAGGCCACGTCGTAACTGCCTGTGGTGTCGTACAAATAGCCGCCCAGCCACACGCCTAAAAATGATCCGATTTGATGGCTTAAGAAAACAAAACCGCCCAGCATGGACAAGTGCGCCACGCCGAATATCTGCGCAATCGTTGCGTTTGTTGCGGGTACGGTGGACAGCCACAGCAGGCCCATCACCGCGCTAAAGATATAAACGCTCGTCGGCGAGAGCGGCACGCTGATAAAAACCGTAATCACCACGGCACGTGCGAAATAGATAAATGAAAGAATCAGCCGCTTGGGCATACGCTGTCCCAATGCACCAGAAATATAGGTGCCAAACACATTAAACAGGCCGACCAGAGCCAGCGCATAACTGGCCACCTGGGGGCTCAAACCGTGGTCTTTGAGATAACTTGGCATGTGCACGCCGATGAAAACGACTTGGAACCCGCAGACAAAATAGCCCGCCATCAAAAGTTGGAAGCTGGGATAACGGAATGCCTCCACCAGCGCTTGCAAGATGCTTTGCTCGCGGGGCTGCGATGCGCCGCCCCCAAAATTCGGCTCGCGCAGGCCACGCGCCAGTGGGAGTATGAGTAATGCCAACCCGGCCAGCGCCACCAAGGCGTTTTGCCAACCCAGGCTTTCGATCAGGCCGCCTTCTATTGGCACCATCAAAAATTGCCCGAACGAGCCCGCCGCCGCGGCTACTCCCATAGCCCAGGAGCGTCGCTCTGCCGGTACGTTGCGCCCGATCACGCCATAAACCACCGCGTACGTCGTGCCTGCCTGGGCAATACCCAATGTGACGCCAGTGGTCAGCATCAATTGCAAGGGCGTGTCGACATGCGCCATACCGACCAAGCCCAAGGCATATAGCAGCCCCCCGGCAATCAGCACCCTAAATGCGCCAAATCGGTCCGCCACCATGCCGACAAATACTCCTGCCAGCCCCCAAGATAGGTTCTGGATGGCCATAGCCAAGCCATAAATCTGTCGTGTCCAGTCGTGCGCCTGGGTGGTAGGTTGCAGCCACAGGCCAAAGCCGTGACGTATCCCCATAGAGAGGGCCACGATGGCGGCGCCACAGGCCAAGACTTGAAACAAAGGCAGCGAGGTCTGCGGTGCTGAAGGGTTTTGCATGGGGTTGAATATAGCTATATGTAAGTCCACGGACCCTGCACCTAGCCAAAACCGCGATGCGCCGGCGACAAGTGGGATTACCACCTAACTGGATTTATATACAGTTAAAACAGGCCTTTCGCACTACAATTGCCACCCATGTCAGCCAAAGCCCCCACCCCTTTAGCGTCCGCTAAACCCGCCGCCAACGCCTATTCCGAAGGCTCAATTCGCGTCCTTAAAGGATTGGAGCCGGTCAAACAGAGGCCGGGTATGTACACCCGGACAGACAACCCTTTGCACGTTATTCAGGAAGTGCTGGACAACGCCGCCGACGAAGCCTTGGCCGGCCATGGCAAGAAAATTAAGGTCATATTGCACACCGATGGGTCCGTCACGATTGACGACGATGGGCGTGGCATTCCCTTTGGAATGCATCCGGAGGAAAAAGCGCCGGTCATCGAGTTGGTGTTCACCCGCCTGCATGCGGGCGGAAAATTCGACAAGGGTAAAGGCGGGGCTTACAGTTTTTCAGGTGGTTTGCACGGCGTAGGCGTAAGCGTGACCAATGCCTTGGCTAAGCGCCTGGAGGCCACCTCCTACCGAGAAGGGGCAGTGGCGCACCTGGTATTTCAGGGCGGCGACGTTACCCAAAAACTCAGCATCCGACCATTGGCCGAGGGTGACCGCAAGTCCGGCACCTCGGTACGCGTCTGGCCAGACGGCAAATATTTCGAATCCTCTGCCTTACCCATGGGCGACTTGGCGCACTTGTTGCGCAGCAAAGCCGTGCTCATGCCCGGTGTGACGGTCACCTTGCTGAACGAAAAAACCAAGGAAACCCAAACCTGGCTGTACAAAGGCGGCTTGCGTGATTACCTGACGCAGTCGCTTAACGCCGACCCGGTGATCCCGCTATTTGAAGGCGAGGGCTTTGCTGATGGCAACAACGATAGTTTTGCCGAAGGCGAGGGCGCCGCCTGGTGCGTGGCCTTTACCGAAGACGGCCATCCGGTGCGCGAGAGCTATGTCAACCTGATTCCCACCAGTGCTGGCGGCACGCACGAAAGCGGCTTGCGCGATGGTTTGTTCAACGCGGTCAAAAGCTTTATCGAGATGCACGCGCTATTGCCCAAAGGCGTCAAGCTCATGCCCGAAGACGTATTTGCACGCGCCAGCTATGTGCTCTCGGCCAAGGTGCTGGATCCGCAGTTTCAGGGGCAGATCAAAGAGCGTTTGAACTCGCGTGACGCCGTGCGGCTGGTATCGGGCTATGTACGTCCGGCGCTGGAACTGTGGCTAAACCAGCATGTGGATTACGGCAAAAAATTGGCCGAATTGGCCATAAAGGCGGCGCAAACCCGCCAGCGCGCGGGGCAGAAAGTCGAGAAGCGAAAAAGCTCGGGCGTGGCGGTTTTACCGGGCAAGTTGACTGACTGCGAAAGCCGCGATCTGGCCTATAACGAAGTTTTTCTGGTCGAGGGCGACTCGGCCGGCGGCAGCGCCAAGATGGGGCGCGACAAAGAAAACCAGGCCATCCTTCCGCTACGCGGAAAGGTGCTCAACACTTGGGAGGTGGACCGCGACCGGTTGTTTGCCAACACCGAGATTCACGATATTTCGGTGGCTATTGGCGTTGATCCGCACGGGCCGGATGACACGCCCGATTTCAGCGGCTTGCGCTATGGCAAGGTTTGTATTCTGAGCGATGCGGACGTGGATGGTTCGCATATCCAGGTGCTGCTGCTGACTTTGTTTTTTCGGCATTTCCCCAAGCTGATCGAGGCCGGCCATGTGTATGTAGCGCGGCCTCCCCTGTTTAGGGTAGATGCCCCGGCGCGAGGTAAAAAACCGGCGTCTAAAGCCTATGCCCTTGACGCGGGCGAAATGGGCGCGATTTTGGACAAGCTGCGTAAAGAAGGCGTGCGCGAGGGCGCTTGGAGCATCAGCCGCTTCAAGGGGCTGGGCGAAATGAATGCCGAGCAGCTATGGGATACCACCCTCAATCCTGACACGCGCCGATTGTTGCCGGTGGCTTTGGGAGCGATCGATTTTGCAGCCACCGAGTCATTGATTACCAAGCTGATGGGCAAGGGGGAGGCGGCTGCGCGGCGCGAGCTGATGGAGTTGCATGGGGATTCGGTGGATATTGACATTTGAGGCAATCTTGACCAGTTTTTTCTCTCGGGCGGAGACTGAGGCGTGGGGGCTGGATGTCTCAGCGCATCGAGGACTCAGGGTTTGTTTTTTTCTATCTTGGGCGTGCAAAGGGATTGGGGGGCTTCCTCATGGTGGGGTACCACAAATCGTCAGCCCCCCAATCCCTTTGCACGCCGGTCACTGATTGCAGAGATGGACGGCCAAGCCTTAATTCCAAAGCTTTTTGTGCAGACCTGTTGCTATGACCAATAAATGACTATCGTAAAACCATTGCTCGAATTTCTATGACCGATCAAACCACTCTCGACTTGCAGGCTGCGCCCGAAAGCGACGATCAGCTTAATCTGGCGACCTATGCGCAGCGCGCCTATTTGGAATATGCGTTGTCGGTTGTCAAAGGCCGCGCGCTGCCCGATGTGTGCGACGGACAAAAGCCGGTGCAGCGGCGGATTTTGTATTCCATGTCGCGCATGGGGCTGGGCTTTGGCGGAACTAACAACAATACCGGTGCCAAGCCCGTAAAGAGTGCGCGAGTGGTCGGTGATGTGCTGGGCCGGTTTCATCCGCATGGCGACCAGGCCGCGTATGACGCACTGGTGCGTATGGCGCAGGATTTTTCGCAACGTTATCCGCTCATCGACGGGCAGGGGAATTTCGGTTCGCGCGATGGCGATGGCGCAGCGGCTATGCGTTATACCGAAGCGCGCTTGGCAAAAATCACCAGCCTTTTGCTGGACGAGATCGACCAGGGCACCGTTGACTTTGTACCCAATTACGACGGCTCCACTGAAGAGCCCAGCCAGTTGCCCGCGCGCCTTCCTTTTGCATTGCTCAACGGTGCCAGCGGCATCGCGGTAGGGCTGGCGACCGAAATACCCAGCCACAATTTGCGCGAGGTGGCTGACGCTTGTGTGGCCCTGATCAAAAACCCCAAGACCAGTGACGAGGAGTTGCTGGCGCTGGTGCCTGGCCCGGACTACCCTGGCGGCGGGCAAATAATTAGCAACAGTGCCGATATCGCTGAGGCTTATCGCAGCGGGCGCGGGTCGCTCAAAGTGCGCGCGCGCTGGAAGATTGAAGACATGGCGCGCGGCCAGTGGCAATTGGTGGTGACTGAATTACCGCCCGGCGTGAGCAGCCAGCGGGTGCTCGAAGAGATTGAAGAGCTGACCAACCCCAAGGTAAAGGCCGGTAAAAAAGCTTTGTCGCAAGACCAGTTGCAGCTCAAGGCCAGCATGCTGGCGGTGCTGGATCTGGTGCGGGACGAATCGGGTAAAGAAGCAGCGGTGCGTCTGGTTTTTGAGCCCAAGACCAGCCGCATTGAGCAGCAAGAGCTGATTACCGCTTTGCTGGCGCACACCAGTTTGGAGAGCTCGGCCCCCATCAACCTGACCATGGTGGGGCTGGATGGACGGCCAACGCAAAAGTCCTTCCGCCAGATGCTGACCGAGTGGATCGCGTTCCGCCAGACCACGGTGGAGCGGCGCTCGCGCCACCGTTTGGGCAAAGTGCTGGACCGGATCCATATCCTGGAGGGGCGGCAGCTGGTGCTGCTCAATATTGACGAAGTCATTGCCATCATCCGCCAGTCGGACGAGCCACGCAGCGCCTTGATGGAGCGTTTTCGCCTTTCCGAACGCCAGGCTGAAGACATTCTGGAATTACGCCTGCGCCAACTGGCGCGCCTAGAGGCGATCAAGATCGAGCAGGAACTTTCTGAACTGCGCGATGAGCAGAAAAAGCTGGAAGATATTTTGGACAACCCTGCCAGCCTGCGCCGCTTGATGGTCAAGGAAATTGAAGCCGACGCCAAAACCTTTGCCGACGCGCGACGCACTTTGATTCAGGCCGAGAAAAAGGCCGTGGCCGAAATCAAAATCGTCGATGAGCCGGTGACGGTTGTGGTCAGCGATAAAGGCTGGGTGCGCGCGCGCGGCGGCCACGGCCATGAGGCGGCAGCCTTTGCCTTCAAGGCGGGCGATGCGCTGTATGCCACCTTTGAATGCCGCAGTGTCGATACCTTGCTGGCTTTTGGCTCCAATGGGCGCGTGTATTCGGTGGCGGTGGCATTGCTGCCCGGCGGGCGCGGCGACGGACAACCCTTGACCAGCCTGATTGAGTTGGAAGCAGGCACACAAATCCTGCATTATTTTGCTGGCCCAGCTGCTGCGCAAATGCTCATCTCCAGCAGCGCAGGCTATGGATTCATGGCGACGGTGGAGAACATGATTTCGCGTAACAAAGCGGGAAAAGCTTTTGTGACTTGCAATACGGGGGAAAGCGTGTGCGCGCCTTCCTTGGTGGCCGGTGCCAGCCTGCCGGCCCATGCAGCAACGCCGGCCAGTGTGCAAAACGCGGCACGGGCCTTAGTTGCAGCGGCCACCGACGTGGCCTGCGCTTCCACACTCGGCCGCATCCTCACTTTCAAATTGTCCGAACTCAAAACCATGGAAAAAGGCGGCCGTGGTTTGATGTTGCTGGACCTAGACGGCAAAGACACCCTAGCTGGGGCCGCTGCCTATACCCGGAGTGTGCGTATTTCTGGAATAGGCCGGGGCGGCAAAGAGCGCGAAGAAACGCTGGAAATCCGCAGCCTCAACAACGCCCGCGCCGCGCGTGCACGCAAAGGCAAGGCCGCGGATTTAGGTTTTAAACCGGCTGCGGTGGCGCGTGTGGAGTGAAGTCGATAGGCAGTCACCGCACTGCAAATTGAGGTGTATGACAGGATTTAAATCCATGTCATACTTAACGTCATACAAACCAATAATTTTGTCTGACAAGGAGTAACCATGCTGTCTGTTCGTCTACCCGAAACCATTGAACGTGATTTGAAGCAGTTTTGCGCTGTACGCAAACTGACCAAATCGCAGGTCGTGCAAGAAGCCTTGGCCGAGTACCTAGTGGCAGCGCAAGCGCCGTCAAATGACAAGGTAGCGCCTGAGCCGGATCTGTCGTTTCTGGCTCCTGATGATCCGATCCGTCAGTTCATTGGCATCGCCAAGGGTGGCATGAGTACCGACGAACTCATGCGCATGACGCGTGGCGACGATTGGAAGCAGCCATGATCTTGGTGGACACCAATGTGTTTGTGGATGTCATTCACCTAGACCCGATTTGGTTGGACTGGTCGCTGCGGGAACTGAGCAAAGCTAAGGAAACTCTGCAAAAGTCCGCCTAATTTGTGTTGACAGAACCAGACGTTTGCTATAAAATACGTAGCATGAAACAAGCCTCCTTAAACCTCGATCTTTTATCCAAGAAAACCCGCAAGCAAATCTTT
>Ga0214919_10008969_pt1 | contig 13000 bp, 11 predicted proteins | sample LL1503_MetaG_FD_177994 | JGI IMG/M metagenome (GOLD analysis project Ga0214919, IMG submission 177994) | Freshwater microbial communities from Lake Lanier, Atlanta, Georgia, United States - LL-1503 | ecosystem: Environmental > Aquatic > Freshwater > Lake | place: USA: Georgia | collected...
ACAAATGAGGAGCCTGATGCGCCAACTCTTGAAAAAGATGGCGAGCGCTATCAGCTACAGTATTTTTCTAGTGTAGAGAGTATGAATCAAAGAATAGAGGTCATTAATTACAAAAATCAATTATACACATACAACAATTGTAATTCTTCCAACACCGAGCAGAGTAAAGCATTTTCTTTAGCTCAAACAGAATATACTAGTGCTAATTCAAACTATCAAATCCAACTAAAAGCTTACAATATAAGAAATTCAGATTATCAAAGTAAATTTAAAGCAGCGAAAAAAGTACAAAGTCAACTTGTTAAGTATGCTTATGATCTATGTATGAATGGTGGCTTAGTAAATGGGTACGGCGTTTCTGTTCCAAAAATTGGATGTGAGGCTTATGCTCAGGCTTACGTGATGAGCGATCTAGCACCTGAGTATAATTATAGACACAACAATATGCTGAATATATTGTCTAAATCTCCAGGAACCCCTCCTGTGGCTCCAGATAAGCCACAAGCTCCGACATTACAATCTTGTGGCAGACCGCCAATTCAACCAAATAACACAACTGAATTGAATAAAAATACTTCAAGTCCTGTGTTAGACAAAATAAATAAACAAATCAACATTACTGATAATTAATTACTTGAAGGTGTTAGAATAATTGTGTAAATGATTTTTTGTTAATATTAAAGTACTTTATTAATGACTAGGATTATTTGTTCGTTGGGTTTGGTGCAATATCTAAACATACCAATAACACATTGAAATTACAGTAATAACACCCATATAATGAATAATTAATATTTTTTAGGATGATTGAATGGAGATGAAAGACAAAATATTTATAGAAGTAGTAGATGTAATGGAGTTAAATAGCTCAAAATATCGTATAGAATATCTTGAAAATATTGACGAAGATAATCGAATTGTAAATATAAAAAGTAAATATGCCGATAGTAATGCAATGGGGTTTAAATGCGAAGAAAATGGTCTAGTTTGTGATGGTTTTGTTGAACAAATCAGCATAAATGAAGAATTTCTTCGAAAACATTTAGAGGAGAAATACAATAAAAAAGGTATTAAAAATATGATTCTACACGGTAGTGGACATGGACTTATTTTCAGTGGTCCTATATTTGAAGATGCCTCCTTCCTAGAAAAATACGGGATCCACTTGCCATTATTAGCCGAGAATTGATTGGGGCGAAGTTTCCATTTTTGAACGATGATCATTACTCTAATACTAGCCTTCTTCTTTTTATCATTGATTATTGCTCCGAAAACAAGCGATAATTTAGCGAATAACAAATTATACAATAAAAAAGAGATGGACTAATCCGTACATCTCTTTTTTATTAGAGTAATATACTTATTGTCTTTGAATTTTAGACTTTGTCGGATTTCAAAAAAGACTCCTTATGTAGTTCTAGCTACACTGCGTCGTCTTTTTTATCAATCCTTCGCGTTCAAGAATCAAATACTTGTGAGTATATAGTCATATTTTTTTACGATATGGTAAATATACTGGGGCCCACATATATTCATCAATCAAGTTGCTAATGGTTTTCTCATCTAAAGAATCATAATTGGTCAACTTAGCTGCGACGGCTTCTTTTGCAACTGCTTGCGCAATATGGCGAGAAACCGCACGTACTTCTTTCAATGGTGGTAGTAAATTGGCTTGTGGATCATTTTTTGAGGGAGAAGTTTCTGCCAGCGCTTTAGCTGCGATTAGAAACATTCTATCAGTGATTCTTCGTGCATTAACTGCGCGAACACCTAAACCAATTCCTGGGAAAATATAGGAATTATTAACCTGATCAATCCGGCGTAGACCAGAACCTGTATCGTATAAGGGAAAAGCAGTACCAGTACCAACAATTGCTTTACCATCAGTCCAATCCAGCACATCATGTGGATTTGCTTCAGCTTTTTCAGTCGGATTAGATAATGGAAATACAATCGGGCGTGGGCAATTTTGGCTCAATGCATCAATCACATCGCGAGTGAATATCCCACCTTGGGCACAAACCCCGATTAACATAGTTGCTTTAACGTTTTGCACTGTTTCTAATAGGTTAATATTGCTATTATCTGCAAATTGCCAATTTGGATAATTTTCTAATTGCTTAACAAATGGTTTTTGAAAGTCAAGACTACTTACCTTGTCAGTAATTAAGCCAAAGCGATCCACCAGGAAAATATTAGCATAGGCTGCCTCACGTGACAAACCAGCATCAACCATTGCATCAACGATTAGATTGCTAATCCCAACGCCAGCAGAGCCAGCACCAACAACGGTAATTTTTTGCTGCTCCAACGGTATGCCTGAAGCATTAATTGCTGATAATAGTGCGCCAACTACAATTGAAGCAGTACCCTGAATATCATCATTGAAGGTACAGAGTTGATCTTTGTAACGATTGAGTAATTTTAATGCATTGTTTTGTGCAAAATCTTCCCATTGTAACAATACATCTGGGAAACGACGCTTAATTGCTTGTACAAATTTATCAACAAAATCATCATATTCTTGACCACGGACACGTTTATGGCGCCATCCCAAATACAATGGATCATCTAGTAATTCCTGATTGTCAGTACCAACATCTAAAATTATTGGCAAAGTTTTATTAGGTGCAATCCCAGCGCAGCCTGTGTATAGTGATAATTTACCAATTGGAATCCCCATTCCACCGGCACCTTGATCACCAAGACCTAAAATACGTTCACCATCAGAAACAACGATTACTTCAGTATCATCAAAATGGATATGATCTAAAATTTCATCAATATAATCGCGATTTGGGTAGCTAATGAACACGCCACGAGCACGACGATAAATTTGCCCAAATTTTTGGCAGGCTAATCCAACCGTAGGGGTGTAAACCAAAGGCATGATTTGTTCGGTATATTTATCTAATAAAGCATAAAACAAGGTTTCATTACGATCTTGTAAATTGCGTAAATAAATATGACGCTCCAAATCGCTGGGGCTATTCACAACAATTTGATAATTTTTATCAACAATTTCTGATGGTGGCAAATATGCCGGAGGTACAATTCCGCGTAGTCGAAAGGCTATCCGCTCTTCTGCAGTAAATGAGCGCCCTTTATTTAGAACTGGATTATTAATTAAATCGTAACCACTTACATCTACTTCAATATATTTTTGTCCGGTTTCATCACGCTTAATATTTAATTTCATTTATTAACCCTCATAATCACTGTTGCTATAGATATGTAAATTTTAAGAAATTAACACTTTTATTGTAGAAATAAACGCTAAAAGATGTTCAAATATCTCTAATACTTGTTATTATAACAACTTTAAACATTTGTAATTCAATATTTGATTTTGCAATTGCTCACGTAAGCCTAAAAATTTTGGCTGGGCTTGGTGAAACAAAAATTAAAACTGTTAAAAATTTATGCTATAATAACGACGACATTTTTTAAAGGTTAATCTAACAATGAGTAATGTTGTTCATACTACAGATGCTTCGTTTGAAGCTGATGTTCTTAAAGCTGAAACCCCGGTATTAGTTGATTTTTGGGCCGAATGGTGCGGGCCATGTCGTATGATTGCGCCGATTTTAGATGATTTGTCGCAAGAATATGCAGGACGCTTGAAAATAGTTAAAGTGAATGTTGATGAAAACAGCGTTTCAGCTGCTACTTATGGTGTGCGCGGAATTCCAACTCTGCTTTTGTTTAAAAATGGTGAGTTAGCCGAAACTAAAGTTGGAGCACTGCCAAAAGGTCAATTAGCAGCTTTTATTGACAGCAACATCTAAAGTAGATTACAATGGTTACCTGTGACAGGTGACCATTTTTTATTGTCCACTTTTCAAACACTCTTAGACTGTCAAGTTCACTTTTAAATCTAAAATCAAATCAATAGCATCATCGCAATATCGTGGTATAGATAAAGCCTGAAAGCTGAAACCTAATACACAAAGTGAATCCAGCCGTATAATTATAATTTAAACTTTTTTGGTGTATTTATGCATTTATCTGAAATTAAAGATATCCATGTTGCTCAGTTATTGGAGATGGCAGCTGGGTATAATATTGAAAACGCGAGCCGTTTACGTAAACATGATTTAATCTTTGCTATTTTGCGCAAAGTTGCCGAGCAAGGTGAGAACATTTCTGGTGGTGGTGTTCTTGAAGTTTTACCCGATGGCTTTGGTTTTTTACGTTCGCCGGATACTTCTTATTTAGCTAGCCATGATGACATTTATATTAGTCCAAGCCAGATTCGCCGCTTTAATTTACAAACTGGTGATACTATTGACGGCGAAATCAGAATGCCGAAAGAAGGCGAGAAATATTTTGCTCTAGTGCGCGTAGATAAAGTTAACGGTAATGCACCTGAAGCGAATAAACACAAAATTTTATTTGAAAATTTAACTCCATTATTTCCAGAGCAACAAATTCACTTAGAGCGTGATATTAAAGGTGAAGAAAATTATACTGGACGAATTATTGATTTATTTGCGCCGATTGGTAAAGGGCAGCGTGGTTTATTGGTTGCACCTCCCAAAACTGGTAAAACAGTTATGTTGCAACACATTGCGCATTCGATCACCGCCAATCATCCTGAAGTTGAATTGATTGTTTTATTGATTGATGAACGTCCAGAGGAAGTAACTGAGATGCATCGTTCGGTTAAGGGCGAAGTTGTTGCTTCTACCTTTGATGAACCAGCTGCGCGTCATGTGCAAGTTGCTGAAATGGTAATGGAAAAAGCTAAGCGTTTGGTTGAGAGCAAAAAAGATGTAGTTATTCTTTTGGATTCAATTACTCGTTTAGCACGTGCTTATAATACGGTTGCACCTGCTTCTGGTAAAATCTTGACTGGTGGTTTGGATGCTAATGCATTGCATCGCCCAAAACGTTTTTTTGGTGCTGCGCGGAATATTGAAGAGGGCGGATCGCTGACAATTATTGCAACAGCATTAGTTGAAACCGGATCACGGATGGATGATGTGATTTATGAGGAATTTAAAGGTACTGGTAATATGGAATTACACCTAGACCGTGATATTGCGCAGCGCCGTATTTATCCTGCTATTGATATTCTTAATTCGGGCACCCGTCGTGAAGAATTATTGTTAAGCAAAGACCAGTTACAAAAAATGTGGGTATTGCGTAAATATTTAGCAGAAAAACAATCAATTGAAGCCAGTGGTTTCGTGTTGGAGAAAATCCGCGAAACCAAAACTAATGGTGACTTTTTTAATGCGATGACCCGCTCATAAGAATGTGGCTTGTACCACGGTAGGTCGCTCTTTTGCGACCGATATGCCCCGACTTTTTTAGTCGGGGTTTCTCTAATGATTAGTCATCGTTGGTAATCTTACGCTAAACATTGGATTTATCAGCCAAAAGTAGGTGCAAAACAAGGTATAATAATCGACTATGAAGAAACAACTCTTATTAATTTTCAGTCTTGTAATTATGTTTTTCCAAGTGCAAGCCATTGACCTGTTTGGAACATATCAAAAGGCGCTTGTTTATAATGCTGATTATTTGAGCGCTATTGCACTCAATCAAGCAGGGCAAGAACAGCAAAATATTGCGCGTGCTGCCTTATTACCTCAAATTACTGCGACTGGATCGATTGCTGAAAATTATTTTAATCAAGGTGGTGTGCAAGCCTATTATCACCAGCCAATTTATAGTGCGTCGCTGAATCAGGTCGTTTTTGACTTTAGTAAATTCTCAGCCTATACCAAAGGTAAATTTGCTACGCAACTTTCGGATCTGCAGTTACTCAATGCACAACAACAACTAATGGTTAATGTGGCGCAAGCTTACTTTGATGTTTTGTACGCAGAAGATACCCTGCTAGCAACCCGTATGACTAAAGAGGCTCTTAAACAGCAAATGACTCAGGCTGAGGCAGCATTTAAAGTTGGTTCAGTTACGATTGCTGATGTAAATGATGCCATGGCTGGCTATGACTCTGCTGCTGCTCAAGAGATTCAAGATACTAATAACCTGATCTTCAAAAAGAATATTTTCCGCAATTTGACTGGGGTTGATCCAGAGCAGATTCAGCCGATTCAGGATGAGCTGAAACTTACTTTGCCAAGTCCAAGTAGTGATGGGTCATGGTCGTCAATGGCTGAGAGTGGTAATGTTAATAATAAAATAGCAGGAAAACAGATAGATATGGCGAAGCAGGATATTTTAATGTCGCGTTCTGGACATTTTCCGATCGTTTTGCTTAATGCACAATATCAATATCAAGATACTGCCGGGCTGGATGCAACTAATGCAACGCCAGCTCAGATGCAAATGTTTAATATCCCGGGTAGTGTACTCTCTAATTATAGTACCGGATCAGTTGGCTTACAGGTTAGTATTCCTATTTCATCAGGTGGCACGGTTAATGCGCAAACTAGGCAAGCAATTGATGTTTTTGAGTCTTCTCAGCAGCAATATGTTTATGTTAGGCGCCAAACCGATCAAAATATTCGTAATGCTTATTGGAATGTCCAAAATGGGGTAAGTATTGTTAAAGCCCAAAAAGCTGCACTGCTTTCGGCTAAGACCAAACTGGCATCCGATAAACTAGGTTATCAAGTTGGAATTCGCAATAGTGTTGACCTGGTTAGTTCTCAGAAGAACTATTACCAAACTTTTCAAACTTATCAGCAAGCGCGCTATAACTATCTAATGGCAGAAATTCAACTTCAATATCTTGCCGGATTGATCGATGGGCGCTTTATGCAAGATATAAATGCTAATATTAAGAATTAATTCAAGAGGTAAATCATGAAGAAAGCATTAATTTTAGTCGATTATATTAATGAAATTTGCCATAAAGATGGTATATTTGGCTGTTTTCCAATGCTAGAAGCAAATCAGGCAGTAGCCAAACTCAACCGCTTACTTGAACATGCGCGTAAAAACTCTTGGTTAATAGTGTGGATTATTGTCGGCTTTGATAAAAACTACTCGGAAGCAAGTAGTAACTCACCTGTTTTTACTCGGGCAAAAGAGTTTCAAAAGCTTCAACGTGGAACATGGGGAACTGAGATTTTGGCAGAGCTAAATTATCAAGCTGGTGAACTAATTATTTGCAAGAATGCCGTGAATCCATTTCATGCAACAAATTTAGACCACGTGCTGCGCGTGAATGGTATTGAAGAGTTATACATTAGCGGTGTTTCTACCGAAGTTGCGATTCAATCATGCACCAGAGATGCTCATGATCGTGGTTATAAAGTAAATGTAATCGCGGATTGTTGTGCCAGCTCTAAACCACAATTTCATGGGGTATCTTTAGAAATATTGTCATATCTGGCAAATGTTATTCAAAGTGATTCTTTAATCTAGAGGTGCTCATAAATGGCAAGTAAGTATCCCTTAGTTTTTTAGTCTTGAACTTAATCCTCGTTTGATACTAATGAGCGCACTTGCAATTGCTTATGAACGAGATTATAGTGGTCGATCAAGCTTAGCACCATTTTTAATAAAATCTGCGTAAATGTCTATTTTGTCTTTAAAGAAAATATTCGTTTCACTATAGCAATTTCCTGCATAACAACTCAGACGCACATATTCATTATATTGAATTCCTTTTTTTCCAACTAGTGGGCGAATATTGGTTTTAACTAGTAGCACAAAATCATAAGCAAAGCTATAACGAATATTATTTCCATAGACATAACAGCCCTGATTATTAGGTAGTATTTGAAAATAATCTGTATTATTAAACGTACTATTGTTAGGGTCCACCGAATTTTTACCATCTAAATTACGCAATAGGCTGCAATTATGCGCATCTAGATAAACCTGTGGGTTGATATTGGTGAAATTTAATGCTTCAGTAGTATGTAAAAAAATCAGTACAAGTGGACGACTCATCGTTATTGCAACCACTAAAATGAAAATAATCCGACCTTTAGAGAGTTTTGTTAAGGTTTGATGTTTAAGATGTGTGAGGTACAGACTTACTAGTGAATAATAAATCCCCAGCCAGATTAAGATTAACTGGATTTTAAAGTTAAATGCAATATTTTGTGTAATAAAAGTAAAAGCTCCAAAAGTGAAGCTAATGAGCAGCAGACTAAACTTTAGCCAGAATTTGAAATTGGAGTCATTTTTAAGGTAACTAGTAAAGAAATTTACCAAGAAGATAATTAAGACTGGATAAATTACGAGGGTAATGATCGAGACAATGATGGTAAATATAAAAAATGAGGCAAAAGCTGCTACGCTGGTTTGGGGAATAAAAATAAAGCGGGACTCTTGTAAAATGATACTAAAGCCGATTGAGCATGTTGCAATAATAAACGGTAAAATATTTTCAGTTTTAAATAAGTGCAAAATTAAATGGGTGAATATAAATTTATTGAAATCTAACAAATCCATCTTACGAAGTTGTTGAAAGTAATTGCGGTGATGCTCTTTAATTTTGGCTAACATGATAATTCTTTTTGAGTTATTGTAGTTGGTAGTATAACATGATTTTTATATAAAATCTACAAAAACAAGCACGATTTTATACTCAAAGTATTGATAAAAAACACGAACACTCGTGTTAGGGATGTACTTAGAAGTACATGACGAGTCTTTTTTGAAATACGACAAAGTACAAGATTCAAAGACGATGAGTATATGGTGTATTTCAAGTCTTGATTAGTATACAATAGGGTACAATATAGGATTAAAATAAATTTCCAATTAAAGGCTTAGCTTATGGAACAAAATATGCGGGTGGTTAGCGCCAAATATGTTTTTGATGGGGTGAGTCTACTTACGGATAAGGCTGTTTTGATTGATGGTAGTACTATTATTGACGTTGTAGATAAAAATAAGGTTTATGATGCAAGTCAGATTGAAGACTTTGCTGATAGCGTAATCAGTGCTGGTTTAATTGATTTACAATTAAACGGTTGTGGTGGCGTGTTATTCAATGATTCAATTACCTTAGAGACACTGGAAACGATGCATCAAACTAATTTACGTTATGGTACAACCAGCTATTTGCCAACTTTGATTACCTCGGCAGTTGCAGATGTGATGCAGGCTTTGGAAGTGACTAAACAATGGTTCAAATTATACGGTAATACCCGTGGTGTGATTGGTCTACATCTGGAAGGTCCATTTTTATCAGTTGAGAAGCGCGGAATTCATCCCTTAGAGTTTATTATTAAGCCGACTGATGATTTATTGGCGGCAATTGTTCCATACACTAAATTTTTCCCGATTAAAATGACGCTTGCGCCAGAAAATTTTACTACTGCGCAGATTGAGTATTTGGTAAAGCATGGCGTGATTGTATCGCTTGGACACACTAATGCAACATATGCACAAGCCGAGGCTGCGTTTAACCATGGTGCAGCAACCGTAACGCATATGTTTAACGCTATGAGTGGAATGACTGGACGTAATCCTGGGGTAATTGGAGCGGTATTGGCAAATGCTCCATATTTAGGTTTGATTGTTGATTTATTGCATGTTGATAAAGCCAATGTGCGTTTATTGGCGCAATTAAAACCAACGACAACTTATCTGGTAACAGATGCGGTTACGCCGACTGGTACTAATATGACCGAGTTTGATTTTGCGGGTAAACATCTTTATGTCCGTGAAGGGCGTTGTGTTGATGATGCTGGTACGCTCGGCGGAGCTTATTTAACCATGAATGAAGCAGTAGAGAGATGTGTTGATGAATGCGGGCTTAGTTTGGAGCAAACGCTTACGATGGCAACCTTAACGCCGGCGCGTTTAATGGGGCTGGATCAACAGCTAGGTAAGATTGCAGCAGGGTGTCGTGCTGATTTAATCGCGTTAAATCTGAAAGACTATTCGTGCACGATTATTTAGAGCGTTATGTGATGGCTCTGGATATGGTGATTCTGCCGGAGCAAAAAACGATAGTTGTTAATCCTGAGTCGCTCTTTGTTTATTTATCTCCCGCCATCCGGGAGGACTATGGTCTCGATGGTGCTGATTACCGCACAGCAAGCTATGTTGATTTACCTCCGATTCGCCAAATTGCTCCTAGCTGTGTTGCAGAAGATAATGAATGTCTGACAACGCTCAAAATGCAACAATATATCAGCTTGCAAAATCATCAGGGTGAGATTCAATTATTTCTAAAACAGAAAACACCAATAGTTGATCCAACAAGCAATGTTGGCGTAGGCGTACGCGTTGATTTCTTTCCTATCTATTCGCTTGGGCATTTTAAACCCTATATCAATAGTCATATTGTTCAGTACGCGCCTGATGCGTCTGAGGTGTCTATTCGGCAAAAAATTGAGCTAACTATGATTGAAGAGTTAATTTTGTTTTTGCTGATCATGTACGTCAAGCCTAAAGTAGTAACCTTACATCTCAATGCAATTTTACATAAAGATATTGCAGTTAGCACTGTCCGCAATACCATTCATCAACAGCTCTTACGCAAGTTTGGAGCGGTAAATGTGGAAGAGCTAATTGATAAAGCAATTTTTTGCGGTTATGATACAATTTTGCCACGGATTATGAGCGAGCAGTTTAGTATCTGGATTAGTTAAAAATATTAATTCAGAAAGTGTTAGATGATAAATAAACCAATTATTATGCTAGATTTTGAAACTAGCGGTTTGAGTCCTGATTATGGTGATCGCATTACTGAAGTTGCGGCCATTCGCATTGTAGGTAATGAAATTGTTGATCGTTATGTGAGTTTAGTAAATTGTAAAATCCGTATTCCGCGTTTTATTACTGAATTAACCGGAATTACGCAGAGTATGGTTAACTCTGCACCTCCCGCGGATGATGTTATTCCGGAGTTATTGGACTTTATTGGTAACGATATTTTGGCGGCGCATAATGCGAGCTTTGATAATAAATTTCTAGTTGCAGAAAGCCTTAGGCTGGGATTAATTCCACGTAATGAGAGTCTGGTGTGTTCGTTAAAACTTGCGCGGAGAATCTACCCAGGACTTCGTAGTTACAAATTGATGGATGTTTCCTCCTCGCTTGGAATTAATTTTAAGAGTCGTGCCCATCGTGCCGAAGCTGATGCGGAAGTTGCTGCCAAATTAATTCTACATGTTTCTAAAAAATTGTGTAGCGACTATGGAGTAGCATCTTTGGAGTCAGGTGTTTTTGCGCAGATTAATAAATTGAGCGCGGCAAAAGTACCAAGCTTTTTGGCAAAAAATTTAGTAGCGTGACAAACTCATAAAACACTTGTGATGCAGAAAATAATTTTAATAGCTCATCTATCAGCTGGATGATTTGTCCAGCACTGCGTCCAAGTCGTGATAATTCACTGACCAATAATTGACTAACATAATTATGGGCAACTAACCACATGAACACCCTAGCAATCATCTTCTCCTAGAACTATAAAAGAACGAAACTTAGATCAATTGTTTTCAAATGTTCATTCTGGGGATTTAGTATTATAACAAGATGGCCAGAGAAAGTTGCTAAACTGAGCTCTGGCGTTGAATAAAATGAGTTTCAATTTGCAGCACTTCCGCTGGTTCATGATTAAATAGTTTAAGCAAATACATGATGGCAAGATAACCCAATTCAAATTTGGGGTGTGAAATCGTTGATAGTGCTGGCTGAAGGTGGCGCGCAATTAAAATATCATCAAAGCCAATAATTGAAATTTGTTCGGGAATTTTATAATGCTTCTGTTGTAAAAATGCTTGTAAGCCAATGGCCATTTCATCGTTGGCACAGATCATAGCTTGAGGTAGGTTGTCTGGATTCAAGAGTAATTGTTTGCCGGCTAATATACCAGAGTCTTGGCGGAAGTTTCCTGCAAACACCCATTCTGGCTGAGTGGTTAGTCCATAGCGGAGCAATGCTTGGTGGAAAGCTAAGCTGCGTTGTTGGCTATCGTAATGAGTTGCTATTCCACTGATATAACCAATTTTAACTACATTTTGTGCGACCAGAAGCTCAATTGCTTCTTCAATTCCTGTCGAATTGTTGAGTAAAATACTATTGATGCGTGGATGTTCGAGATGGCGATCTAGTACAACCAAGGGCAGTCCTTTGTCTGCCAGCATCAATAAAAAGTCATTTTCAAGATTTGGCGCCAGCACAATGGCACCGTCAACGCGGCGTTCATTCAAAATTTTGTATGCACTAGAAGTCGGACTACCGTAAGTGGTCGCAATAATAAATTGATAATTGGCTTCAGTTGCGGCTTGTTCGATTCCAGAAATTAGCTCACTGAAAAATGGTCCATTCAAACTTTCCAGACAAATCGCGATTAAATTGCTTGTTTGGCGCTTTAAATCGCGCGCTGCACCATTTAATTCATAGCCAACTTCAGCTACTAATTGCAGGATTTTGTTGCGTGTTTCTACACTAACTTTTTTCTTGCCATTTAGGGCGTAAGAAACGGTTGCAATTGAGACTCCCAGATGATTGGCAATGTCTTTAATCGTTAGTGGCTTATTTTTTTTATTCATTTTTTAGTACGATATTCTGCTAGGTTAAACAAATTTAATGTATTTTGCACCTAATTTAGGAACAATTTATGCTATTATAGCAAGGTTAAACGTTTAACTGTAAATTATTAATTTTAAAAGTGAGATTGCTATGAGTCTGAATGGGAAATTTGCATCACCGTTTGTATGGGGAGCTGCCACTGCTAGTTATCAAATTGAAGGCGCCACTGAGTTGGATGGACGTGGACGTTGTGTTTGGGATGAGTTTGCGCTACAGCCGGGTAAAGTCTTAAATAATGATGATGGGCGACGTGCTTGTGACCATTATAATTTATATCCACAGGATATTGCCTTAATGAAAGAGATTGGTCTAGATGCGTACCGTTTTTCTTTGGCATGGCCGCGGATTTTACCGAGTGGAGAAGGCAAAATTAATCCACAGGGCTTAGCTTTTTATGATCGCTTAATTGATGAATTATTGGAAAATAATCTTGTGCCGTGGGTGACTTTATTTCATTGGGATTTACCGCAAGCGTTGCAAGATAAATATCGCGGCTGGTTGAGCAAAGAAGTTGCGGCTC
>Ga0214919_10008970_pt1 | contig 12999 bp, 16 predicted proteins | sample LL1503_MetaG_FD_177994 | JGI IMG/M metagenome (GOLD analysis project Ga0214919, IMG submission 177994) | Freshwater microbial communities from Lake Lanier, Atlanta, Georgia, United States - LL-1503 | ecosystem: Environmental > Aquatic > Freshwater > Lake | place: USA: Georgia | collected...
GGCGAAGAAAAAAACACTCGATGTGATTCAACCCGATGCCTTGGGTGTGGATGTCACGCCGCGCTTAAAAACGCTCAAAGTTTCCGAGCCGGCTAAACGTTCAGCGGGCACCATGGTGCCGGATGTCGCAACGCTAGTTGCGAAGTTGAAGAACGAAGCCAAAGTCATCTGAATATAACAAGGACACTACGTCATGGCCGCACTTGTCATCGCTGAACACGATAATGCCTCGCTCAAAGCGAGTACCCTGAACACCGTTACCGCAGCTGTTCAATGTAGTAATGAAGTTCATATTTTGATTGCAGGTCACGACTGTGCCGCTGCTGGTGCAGCAGCTGCGCAGATTGCAGGCGTGACTAGAGTTTTAATCGCTGAAGGCGCGCAGTTTGCCGATGGTCTAGCTGAGAATGTTGCTGAGCAAGCGCTAGCATTGGCAGCTAACTATACCCATGTACTCGCACCTGCTACAGCGTATGGAAAAAATATTCTTCCGCGCGTAGCCGCTCGTTTGGATGTGGGTCAGATTTCAGAAATTACTAAGGTGGATTCACCTGACACCTTTGAGCGTCCGATTTATGCCGGTAATGCCATCGCTACAGTGCAATCGATCGATGCGATTAAAGTGATTACTGTTCGTGCGACAGGTTTTGATGCAGCATCTACTGGTGGCTCAGCAGCGATAGAAAAAATTACCGCAGTAGCTGATTCAGGAAAATCGACGTTTGTTTCGCGCGAGTTAGCGAAGTCGGATCGTCCAGAACTCACCGCTGCAAAAATTATTGTTTCCGGTGGTCGCGGTATGGGCTCGGCTGAAAACTTTAAAATTCTTGAGCCACTCGCTGACAAGCTTGGTGCTGCCATGGGTGCATCGCGTGCCGCTGTTGATGCAGGTTATGTGCCTAACGATTGGCAAGTCGGACAGACTGGAAAAATTGTGGCACCGCAGTTGTATATCGCCGTAGGTATTTCTGGTGCTATTCAACATTTGGCGGGCATGAAAGATTCCAAGACGATTGTTGCCATCAACAAGGATGCGGAAGCGCCTATATTCAGTGTCGCTGACTATGGACTGGTGGGTGATTTGTTTGAAGCCATACCAGCACTAGTAAAAGAACTCGGTTAAAAAAGTAATTCCCTTCTCGGTTAGCAGAATCTTCAGGAGTTCGTATGAGCTACGTCGCACCTTTAAAAGACATGGTGTTCGTCATGAACGAGTTGGCAGGGCTGGACGCCATTAGCCAATTACCCGGCTGTGAAGATGCGACGCCTGAAACCGCTGAAGCGGTGCTGGAAGAAAATGCAAAATTTTGTTCAGAGGTCGTCGCACCACTCAACTGGGCCGGTGATTGTGCGCCGAGTAGTTGGCATGGCGGCGAAGTAAAAACGACACCGGGATTTAAAGAAGCATTTAAAGCTTTTGGCCAAGCAGGCTGGCAAGGTGTGCAGCATCCTGTTAATTACGGCGGTCAGGGCTTGCCTAAGTTGTTAGCGACTCCGTGTATCGAAATGTTGAACTCGGCGAATCTCTCTTTTGCACTATGTCCGTTGTTGACCGACGGTGCGATCGAAGCATTGATGACAGCAGGTACCGATGCACAAAAAGACTTGTATCTGGAAAAACTGATTTCAGGTAAATGGACCGGCACGATGAATTTAACCGAGCCGCAGGCGGGTTCTGATTTGTCATTAGTGCGTTCACGTGCAGTACCGGAAGCAGATGGCACGTACAAAATTTTTGGCACCAAAATTTATATTACGTATGGCGAACATGATATGGCTGAGAACATCATCCATCTCGTGTTGGCACGTACGCCCGACGCGCCTGAAGGTGTTAAAGGCATTTCACTTTTCATCGTGCCTAAATTTCTCGTCAAAGCCGATGGCAGCTTAGCCGATAGAAATGACGTGCATTGCGTATCGATAGAACACAAGCTAGGTATCAAAGCCAGCCCCACTGCCGTTTTGCAATATGGCGATCATGGTGGTGCAATCGGTTATTTAGTTGGACAAGAAAATCGCGGTTTAGAGTACATGTTCATCATGATGAACGCTGCGCGTTTCGCGGTGGGCATGCAAGGTATCTCGGTGGCCGAGCGTGCGTATCAAAAAGCAGTCGGCTATGCCCGTGATCGTGTTCAATCGCGTGATCTCGCGGGTTCTGCGGGTCCGGTAGCTATCATTCATCATCCTGATGTAAAACGCATGCTGATGTCTATGCGCGCACAAACGGAAGCAGCGCGTGCGTTGTCGTATGTGACAGCGGCTGCTTTCGATGCTGCGCATCACCATGCTGATGAGGCAACACGCAAAGCGAATAATGCCTTTTATGATTTCATGGTGCCTATCGTGAAAGGTTGGTCGACTGAGATGTCGATTGATGTTGCATCGACCGGTGTGCAAGTGCACGGTGGTATGGGCTTTATCGAAGAAACCGGCGCTGCGCAGCACTATCGCGATGCACGTATCTTGACGATTTACGAAGGTACGACGGCGATTCAGGCGAATGATTTGGTGGGTCGTAAAACCCTGCGTGATGGCGGTGAGCTGGCAAAAAATCTACTAGGCCAAGTTACTGCAACGGCCACTGAATTAATCGGTTCAGGTAATGCTGAGTTGGTAGGGATGGGTCAACGCTTAGCTGCGGCGAGTGCTGATCTGAAGAGTATTGTTGAATTTATTGCGGCCAACGGCAAGTCAGACATCAAAGCCGCCTTTGCAGGTAGCGTGCCTTATCTGAAAATCGCAGGCATCGTGTTTGGTGGTTGGCAGATGGCGCGTGCCGCGAAGATCGCTACTGCAAAATTAGCTGAAGGCGGCGGTGATGCCTCTTTCTATAAAGCGAAGATCGCTACCGCGCGCTTTTTTGCTGATCATTACCTGAGTACGTCATCTGCAGCGCGGATTGCGATTGTTGAAGGTAGTGCGGGTGTGTTGGCACTCGCTGACGAACAGTTTTAATTTATTCTCGTTGAGTGCAGCGGCCGTTTAAATGTTTGATTAGCCGTAAGCGCCGCCTGTTAGCACGAGATCGAAGGCGCGCGCGATGACGGTGAGTAGTAGCGTCGCTCCGTAAAAAAGATTCAACACCATCATTGCTGGAATCGGCCAGTGACTGTCTGTTTTGATTTCTGATTCAGCGTTGTACTTCTCATCCCATTTTTCATCCGACGTCAGACCAATCACAAACGTCTCTAGGCTAGCCACCAGTAGCGAGAGCACGGTAGGTGCGGCGTAGGCCAGTAGGGGCCAATCGGGTTGCAGAGCGAATAAAAGACCAGAGGCCGGTAAGCTGGCTGCATGCAACCAACCCCAACGATCTTTCATGCCATTTAGATAAAATCGGTGTAGACCTGCGCCACCCAAAACGAGTGCGAGTACCGTCGCTAAGGCTTTGCTTTTAAACGTTGAATTCATGTGTTTTTGCTTCGAAATGAGGGTGAGCCCCAATGTTGTTGCTAAATTTAAAACTCACTGTCGATGCTTACGCTCGTGGTGCCGGCAGTGTGCACTGTCCCGTCAGTGATGGCAAATTGGCAGAGTCGGCACCTGAAATCTCGGGAAATTTGCCCGCATAGGGTGAAAATCCACAATAAATCAGCGACTTCCCGCATTTTGGCTTGTCCCATCAGGGTGAAAAACGCTATAATCGCGGTCTTTTTTCGTGTCCGTATTTCCCCCCTTTTTGGTAGAGAAAATTATGGTTGTTATTCGTTTATCCCGTGGTGGTGCAAAGAAGCGCCCTTTTTACAATATCGTCGCCACTGATTCGCGCAATCGCCGCGATGGCCGCTTTATTGAGCGTATCGGTTATTACAACCCAGTCGCATCTGGCGCAGCTCAGCCTTTCAGCATTGACCAGCAACGTTTGACTCACTGGCAAAGCGTTGGCGCGCAATTGTCGCCAACAGTCCAGCGCTTAATCAAAACCGGCGGCAAGCAAGCTGCCTGATTTGACGATGTCGGGTACTCCGGGAATCCCGGTTCCCGATGATCTGGTGTTGGTGGCCCATGTAACGGGTGCCTATGGTCTGGCAGGTTGGGTCAAGTTGAAGCCTTATTCGGATGATGCGGGTGCTTTGGTGCACGCAAAAACCTGGTGGCTAGACAAACCTGAACTCCGTGATGTGGATGTACTTCTGGTGCGATCACAGGGCGAAGATCTGGTAGCGCAGTTGATGGGTGTTGCAGATAGAAATTCAGCTGAGGCGCTCAAGGGCGCAACAGTGCAAGTGAGACGGGCGCATTTCCCGCCGCTTGATGATGGAGAGTTTTACTGGATCGATCTGATCGGCCATGCGGTTGAAAATCTCCGAGGAGAATCGCTCGGTGAAGTCACCGGTCTGATGGATAACGGCGCGCATCCTATATTGAGAGTCGCGCTTCCGGGTTCGGAAAAAGCCCACGAACTATTAATCCCCTTTGTGGATCAGTTCGTTACTTCAGTCGATTCAGCAGCAAAAAGAATACAGGTGGATTGGGAGCGCGATTACTAGTTCTCGGTTCTGGGGGGTGGGCATGCAGTTTGATGTGATTACGCTCTTTCCTGAAATGTTTTCGGCACTAACGTCATCAGGTATTACTCGACGAGCGTTTGAGCACAAAAGATGTGAGCTGTCTTTGTGGAATCCGCGCGATTTCACCAGTGATAATCATCGTACTGTAGATGATCGGCCGTATGGCGGTGGTCCTGGAATGGTGATGATGGCCGCTCCCCTGGAATCAGCCATTACAGCGGCGAGTCAGCGACAGTTAGCGCTGGGTTTAGCTAAGCCTAAAGTGATTTACATGTCACCACAAGGTGCGCCACTGAATCATGCGCGGGTGATGGCGCTGACAGAAGTAGCAGGATTAGTGGTTTTGTGTGGTCGTTACGAAGCAGTGGACCAGCGTTTGATTGATCGTTGCGTCGATGAAGAAATCAGCCTAGGTGATTTTGTTTTGTCCGGTGGTGAATTACCGGCCATGGCATTGATGGATGCATTGATTAGGCAGTTGCCGGGCGTGTTGCATGACGATGCATCGGCAGTAGAAGACAGTTTTGTGAATGGTCTTCTCGATTGCCCGCACTACACGCGACCTGAGCTGTATGAAGATACTAGTGTGCCGGCTGTATTGTTAGGCGGGCATCACGCAGAAATAGAGAAGTGGCGACGCGAACAAATGCTCAACGCCACTCAGCGTAAGCGCCCGGATTTAATCGCAAAGGCGCGCGCAGCAGGATTGCTGACCAAGGCTGATGAAGCCTTTCTTAAGCAGAGCAGTAAGTAGTTTGTAGTTAGTCGAGGGGCAGTTAAGTTTTTTCAATGCTGCCCTGTTATGTGTAATTCATCCTCTACCGGGCATAGCAGTTATCAGCGCCGGTATGATGCAAAGGAGCAAACCATGGATCTGATCCAACAACTAGAGCAAGAAGAAATTACCCGTCTGGGTAAGAACATCCCTGAATTCGCACCTGGCGATACCGTTATCGTCAACGTGAACGTGGTTGAAGGTAACCGCAAGCGTGTACAGGCGTATGAAGGTGTCGTGATATCCCGTCGTAATCGTGGTTTGAACTCGAACTTCATCGTTCGTAAAATCTCATCAGGCGAAGGTGTAGAACGTACTTTTCAATTGTATTCACCACTGATCGCTTCAATCGAAGTGAAACGTCGCGGTGATGTACGTCGTGCTAAGTTGTACTACCTGCGTGAACGTTCTGGTAAATCGGCGCGTATTCGCGAAAAGCTGCCTAGCCGTCGTACAGCTGATTCCGCAGCGGAGTAATCTGTCGAGTTATGGCAAACCGAAAAGGGCACCGAGCGTGCCCTTTTTCTTTTTTGAATGCTGATGAAAAATCCGTTTGATCCTACCGCAGCACCGATTGATTCTTTGGCTTCCGAGCAAGCCTTAGCATCCGAGCGCCTACATCCTGAGTGGCTGCGCGAACGTTTTCGTCAACCCGCCGAGTGGACGCCGGAATTTACCGATGAACATGTGCTGCGTGACACCCAGCGCGAGCCGGTGCCCGCTTCGGTGCTGATACCCTTGGTGGTGCGAGAGAATCAAATTTCTTTGCTGCTTACCCAGCGCACTGCGCACTTGCATGACCATGCGGGTCAGATTAGTTTTCCTGGTGGGCGGGTTGATCCTGACGATGTGGATGCTATCGCCACGGCCTTGCGTGAAACGGAGGAAGAGATCGGTCTTTCTCGTCGACATATTGAAGTGATCGGTTCATTGCCTGACTACTTCACGGGGACCGGTTTTCAAGTCACTCCGGTGGTGGGTTTAGTTCATCCGCCTTTTGATTTAGCCGCTGATGAATTTGAAGTGGCCGAGATCTTTGAAGTGCCGCTACATTTTTTGATGGATGGTGCCAACCACCAACGTCGCAGCGCTGAATTTCCCGGCAAGCCTGGCCGTAGGACTTTTTACGCGATGCCTTTTCAGCACTATTTTATCTGGGGCGCCACCGCCGCCATGCTGCGTAATCTTTATCATTTCGTTCGCGCTTGAGCCGGGTATGCATTACTCTTCATTTAGCTTATGATTTACTGAAACTCTAGCGCCTCTCATGACTCTATTTTCTATACTCTTCGTTTTACTGATTGAACAGTTCCGCCCTCTGCGTGCGGACAATCCCATCTATGCGGCTATCCGTGTATTCGCAGCTCGCATAGAGCATAGTTTTAATGCGGGTCGCCCCGAGCATGGCCGTATGGCTTGGTTGGTGATGGTGTCGGTTCTGGTGGCGCCCACCTTATTGATCTACTGGTTGCTCGCGTTGGTAGGGCCGTTGGCGCAGTTCGTATGGAGTGTGTTGATTGTTTATTTGACGATGGGTTTTCGTCATTACAGCCATTACTTTACGGCGATTCAAGTGGCACTGAATAATGGCGAACTGTCAGAAGCGCGTGATCTTCTTGCAGAATGGACTGGCCAAGATGTGCGCGATCTCGATAGCCACGATATCGCTCGCTTATCAGTAGAAAACGCACTGATCACTACCCATCGACATGTGTTTGGTGTTTTTTTGTGGCTGCTGCTGCCAATTGGACCTGCCGGCGCTGTCATTTACCGTGTCGCTGAATACTTGGCGCGTGCATGGACTGAGCCCGAGCATTTGCGTCAAGAATCCTTTGGCACATTCGCTAAAACTGCGTTTGACTGGATCGATTGGCTGCCGGCACGCTTAACTGCTGTGGCTTTCGCTATCGTCGGTAATTTCGAGGATTCTATTTATGCGTGGCGGAATTTTGCTCGTCGCTGGGCGAGTCATACCACCGGTATTATTTTGTCGGCGGGCGGTGGTGCGATGGGAGTACGGCTCGGAACACCGGCTGAATATGCGCCCGCCGTACCTGAAGTCGATATCACGCGTTACGAATCCTCCAACCCTGAACTTGAGATCTTGCCGGGCGAAGAACCATCGGCTCGTTCATTGCAGAGTACGGTAGGCTTGATTTGGCGTGCGCTGCTTCTTTGGATATTGCTGTTGGTGCTAGTCTCTGTTGCCAACTGGCTGGGCTGAAACTACTTAAGCAGACTTAGGGCATTAGAACTGCTACGAAATTGAAGTGATTGTGATTCTTACGCAGTAAAAAATAGTGGCTAGAGCTTTGTTTCCCCTCTCATCTTCGGTAAGATAGCGTCAAATGGTGTGCTGCAGCAAAATGCCACCCAACCCCTATCGTTTGAAAGCCTGCCCGCCGCATGGCCGACTTGAGTTCAGAATCTTCCAGCGAAGCGACCGATTTCATCATCCAGGGCTTGACCAGTAAAGGTAAGACCTTTCGGCCGAGTGATTGGGCCGATCGTTTGTGTGGAATCATGGCGCGATTTAATCCCGACGCTGGCAATGGTTACGATCTTCATCTGCAGTATTCCCCTTACGTGCAACCGGCTCTGATCGAGGACGTTCGTTCAGTTTTAGTTGACGCTAAGTTGTACGCTCTTGAACCCATGGCGTATTACTTTATGCGCAGCTTCGCAAAAGACAATGATTTAATCATCATCGAAGCGTGTCTGCTGCCTAATAAACACTGATTAAGTAAAAACGAGATGCTAGGCAAGTAATTATCGAGGCTAACTCTTAGCTTTACTGTTTCCGCGTCTCACAGTTGCCTTGGCTCGTCATAAAATCTGCAATAAATCTGCATCTTCATTAGTCCATACTGAAAAATTTCTTCCGCTATTGAATGGAGAAACTTTTCTATCAATCGATACCTACATACGCTCGCATACGTGTACGCGTTGGTCATAGATCAACTCTTGATTCACTTACGTAGAAATTCATAAATTGAACTAATGATCGATATTAGGTCGGTTAATTGAATTGTTAATGCAAGAGCTAGCAACTTGTGCGAATTCAATACATTTGGCGCAATCTGTTGCCCTGATTCATTATGCTATTTATCAATCATGCTGGGTTCGCGAACGATCGCAGGCTTTAGCCTGGTTGAATTAATGATTGCTCTGGTCATCGCTAGTTTACTAGCGACAGTTGCTTTACCTGCCTATCGCGATCACATGATACGCGGCGCGATCCCCCAAGCGACTGGTGGCCTGAGTCTGTTTGCTATGCGTATGGAAGAGTATTACCAAGATCACCGTACCTACGCTAATGGTACTAACTGCGGCGCGGCTATCCGTGGCGTTTCTGGCAGTATTTCCGGCTTGCATGCACAATAGAGCCATGTAGAGAGCAGTAATTTCTCTTTTTGCATGAAAAATTCGGATCTGTCAGTACATACACCTAGAGGAAGTCCATGCAGAATCAAAAATCGGCAGTAGTCAATTTGATCGTGTTTGCTTTTTGGGCGGCATTGACAGTGACTGCTCACGCAGCACCTTTAAAGGTTGATGCGAGCAAAAGTTCCGTATCGGCGATGTTTAAGCAAATTGGCGTCCCGATAGAAACTAAATTCACTAAATTTTCGGCTCAGATCGATTACGACGCCGCTAAACCACAGAATTCAAAAGCAATTGTTGATATCGACATTACTAGTTTTGATTTAGGCGATCCGGATTACAACCAAGAAGTACAAAAAAAAGAATGGTTTAATGGGGCTCAATTTCCAAAAGCGAATTTCACTGCAGGAAAAATCTCCCCATCGGGCGCAGGTAAATTAGAAGTTACCGGTAAGCTCACTATTAAAGGAAAAACTGCCGACGTGAATTTTGTTCTGAATGTAAAAAAAGAAGGTGCAGCTCAAATTTTTGAGGGGAGTCTCCCCATTAAGCGTTTAGCATTTTCTATTGGTGACGGTACTTGGAAAGATACGAGTGTTGTAGCCGATGAAGTTATCATTAAGTTCCGCATCGTCGGCACACAATAAAAGGACAGTTTTATGAAGATAGTTAGTTTACTGATGGCCGCTCTTTTGGCGTTGGGTGTATCCGGCGCATTTGCGCAGACTTATAACATTGATCCTGGACATACTTATCCAAGCTTCGAGGCAGATCATTTAGGTCTGTCTTTTTGGCGTGGAAAATTCACTAAAAGCAGCGGTAAAGTCGTGCTTGATAAAGCAGCGCCGAGTGGAGGTAACCTGGAAATCACTATCGATGCGAATTCGATAGACTTTGGTCACGCAAAAATGAATGAAAACGCGCGTGGTAAAGACATGTTTAACGCAGAAAAATTTCCAACAATCACTTATAAAAGTAGTGTGCTTAAATTTGATGGCGATAAATTGGTAGCCGTCGAAGGCGATATGACCTTGCTGGGTGTGACCAAAGCTATGCCGTTAAAAATCAATCACTTTAAGTGCATCATGCACCCGCTATTAAAGCGTGAAGTGTGCGGCGCAGATGCTTCGGCGCGCTTTGATCGCAGTGATTATGGTTTGAGCTACGGTATTCCACGCTTTGCTCCAGAAGTGAAACTTCAAATTCAAGTGGAAGCTATTCGTGCGGATTAATTTTATTATTCATTGGTTTGTCGCGGCTGCATTGACATTATTTGGCGCACTTGCATCTGCCCAGATTATTGATGTGCGAACTGGCAAAGAGACAGAAGAGTCTACGCTGGTTGAAATATTGAAATCAGCTGATTTTGTCTTACTTGGGGAATTACACGATAACAAAGTTCATCATGAAATACGCGGTAAATTGATTTCACGATTTGCTGATAATCGCCGTACCGTTGTTAGCGAGCATTTCCCTGCGCCGAATCAAGTGACTTTTCAGTCGGAGACAAAAGCGGATTTGGTGGCGGCTGGTTTTGATGCTGAAGGCTGGGATTGGCCCATACACCAGTCGCTGTATGAGCAAATCAAAAATAAAGGACTCAGCGTCGTTGGCGGCAATCTCCCTAAAGAGGAGGCGAGAAGAATGTTTTTGCAGGGCGTCAGCAGCCTGCCAGAACGGATGGCGCAAACGTATACGAAGTCGCGTCTTGATGGGGCGGCCGAGAGGAAACTCGATCATGATTTAGTTGAGGGACATTGCGGCAAATTGCCCGAGAAGTATTTACTCAGAATGCGATTTGCTCAGCGCATGACTGATTTGTCGTTAGCGCACAATTTGTTAGATCGTCGGCCGTCACTACTGATCGCAGGTAATGGGCATGTGCGGCGAGACTATGGCGTGCCACAAATTTTGGCTAGTGTCGCTCCCGAGCGTAAAGTGGTCAGTGTTGGTTTCTTAGAGCTGGGGGGCGACCCTCAGGACCTGCTACAGTCTGTCTCAGGACAGTATGATTTCATTTGGATTGCCGAGCGAGCTGAACGCAAGGATCCATGTGAGAATTTTAAGCTTAAGTAAAACAATAGTAAGGCAACAGTAATACAGTATTTTCTATAACAATAAATTACTAGAGGCTAAGCATGTTCCGATCTTTTTTTCTGTCCCGACATTGGGCGTTATGGGCCTGGCCTGGTGCAGTCTTGATTTTTGGTGGTACATGGTATCAAGTTCAAATTGACGTAAAAATTAACGACTGGTTCGGTGGTTTTTATGATGTCGTACAAAAAGCTTTGAGCAAGCCCGGTGCAGTATCCATTGAAGAATTTTTTGGATTTCTTCTTAGTTTTGGTGAACTAGCGGGCGTGTATGTGCTAGTAGCAGTTTTGCTGGGTTTTTATACTAAGCATTGGGTATTTCGCTGGCGTGAGTCTATGAATGATTTTTATATGGCGCACTGGGATAGCTTGCGTCATATAGAAGGTGCTAGCCAGCGTGTTCAGGAAGATACCAAGCGTTTCGCATCCATCATGGAAAGTTTAGGGTCAAATATGATCGATTCGATCATGACCTTGATTGCATTCTTACCCATATTGTGGACGCTTTCGAAAAAAGTCAGCGAAGTGCCGGTGTTTGGTCAGGTAGAGCATGCGCTTGTGTATGTGGCGATCTTATTCGCTTTGCTGGGTACCGTGGCACTTGCATTAATTGGTATAAAACTGCCGGGCCTTGAATATAACAACCAGCGAGTTGAAGCGGCTTATCGTAAAGAATTAGTGCACGCCGAGGATGATCCTAATCGTGGTACTGAACCTGTAGTGAGGGATTTGTTTAATCAGGTTCGTGATAACTACTTCCGGCTATTTTTTCACTACATGTATTTTGACATCGCCAAATTTTCGTATCTGCAATTTGGCGTGCTGGTTCCTTACATTGCACTGGGCCCAACGGTAGTTGCAGGTGCAATTACGCTGGGTGCTATGCAGCAGATCGTGCGAGCATTTGGTCGGGTCGAAATGTCGTTCCAGTTTTTAGTTCGCAGTTGGGGAACGATTGTTGAGCTGATCTCGGTATACAAACGTTTACGAGCGTTTGAAGCGCAGGTCGCCATTCTCGAGGCTGCCTCACGCGCTAATCCAACGGATATAGCGGATAAAAATTAAATCATTTTTAGATCGCCCGGGCCACTGTTTCAGGTTCGGGCGTAGCTTCTTTCTACATGGTGGCAATTGGCTTGACCTCTTTTTAGTCTAGGCGTTCGCCTTTTCTCCTTAGCAAAAATTAAAGTTAATGCGCTTTATATAAGCGAGTACGTTCGTTCTATTTTTCGGTATGTTTTCGATATTTTTTCGCTATCGCTATCCAAATAAGTAGAATATTTTTGCAGCTGCACTAAGCACTCATATGAGAATTTACATGGCATATCAGTGCACAATTATTTCATCTCATACCTCCTATTTCGCGTTGCAGCATAAGTTATCGCGTCGCAGCATATGTCAATCTCTTTTAATAAAACGTGTGATTTAACGTTTTAATGGTTTCTTTCTTCCATAAAACTAGACCATAATCAGTGAGACATAAAGCGGTATGTTTTCCAATACGACAAGTATAAAAAGGCGATATAAAAATTAGATCTATAAAATAAAAGTCTGCACAAGTCAGACTGCCATAACAAAAATGTTCATGGGAGACGGAATGCACGCGGAGCAGAGGCACCACATTGAGACAGTGATGCAAGTGGCTGAGCAGGCTAAGCAAACGCCATCAGCCTTGCTGCATGACGAAATCATCCGTGATTCGTGGATGCGTTGCGTGCATGAGCACAAACTCGATCCTACGCGCATGCAAGAACCAGTCATCCTGCCCCAGCAGCAAATTCGGGAGCGCCAGGATCAGATTGAAGAATTTCTCCATATCGCTCGTCATGGTCTCGAAACCCTCTATCACCAAGTCGCGGGTTTGGGTTATGTGGTTTTGCTCACCGATGCGCGCGGCATAACGGTCGATTTTATTGGCGACTTACAGCTTGATCCCAGCCTGAGGAAAGCGGGCTTATATCTAGGATCTGATTGGAGCGAAATTAATGCAGGTACTTGTGGGGTGGGTACTTGTATCAGCACCGGTCAAGCATTGACGGTGCATCAGGGCGACCATTTCGATGCCACCCATATTCCACTTACCTGCACTGCAGCGCCTATCTATGACGCTATGGGCAAAATGAAGGCCGTGCTGGATATCTCAGCACTGACATCACCAGGACAAAAAGAAAGTCAGCATCTGGCATTACAAATGGTGCGCATGTATTCGCATCAGATTGAGAATGCTTACTTC
>Ga0214919_10008971_pt1 | contig 12997 bp, 10 predicted proteins | sample LL1503_MetaG_FD_177994 | JGI IMG/M metagenome (GOLD analysis project Ga0214919, IMG submission 177994) | Freshwater microbial communities from Lake Lanier, Atlanta, Georgia, United States - LL-1503 | ecosystem: Environmental > Aquatic > Freshwater > Lake | place: USA: Georgia | collected...
CGTGTCACCGGCGAGGAGCGGTACTCGACGCGCGGCCGTTCACGCCTGCTGGCCGAAATGCTTCGCGGCGAAGTCATCACCGACCAGTGGCAAAGCGAGGAGGTGCGCGAGGCCCTCGACCTGTGCCTCGCCTGCAAGGGCTGCAAGAGCGACTGCCCCACGCACACCGACATGGCATCGTACAAGGCCGAGTTCCTGTCGCACTACCATGAGAAGCGGGCGCGGCCGCGGCAGGCCTACTTCATGGGCATGATCGGACAGTGGGCGCCGCTGGCGGGCCTCTTGCCCCGGCTGACGAATTTTTTCACGCAGACACCGGGCCTTGCTGCGCTGTCAAAGTGGATCGCCGGCGTGGCGCAGCAACGCAGCCTGCCCAAATTCGCCGGCAAATCCTTTCGCAGCGAAATTGCCTCACGCGCCCTCAAGCAGGGAGGCAGGCCGGTGATGCTGTGGGCCGACACCTTTACGAACACGATGCACCCGCAAATCGGCGTGGCGGCGCTCGATGTGCTCGAGGCCGCCGGCTGTGCGGTGACGCTGCCGCAGGCGGGTCTGTGCTGCGGGCGCCCGCTCTACGACTTTGGCTTTCTCGACAAGGCGAAGGCGCAACTGGCGCAGATCCTCGAAGCGCTCGCGCCGCAAATCGAGGCCGGTGTGCCGCTCGTCGGTCTTGAGCCCTCGTGCCTTGCTGTGTTCCGCGACGAGTTGCTGAAGTTGTTTCCCGACGACCCGCGCGCAAAAAAACTCGCCGCCAACACGTTTATGCTGGCCGAGTACCTCGAAAAAATCGCTTACGCGCCACCGCCGCTCAGTGGCAAGGCCTTGCTGCACGGTCACTGCCACCAGAAGGCGGTGATGGGCATGGGGGCAGAGGGCGCGTTGCTGAAAAAAATGGGCCTCGATGTCTCCGCGCCCGACACCGGCTGCTGCGGCATGGCCGGCTCCTTCGGTTTTAATCCGGATCATTACGAGCTATCGATCAAAGCGGCGGAGCAGGGCCTGTTCAAGGAAGTGCGCAAGGCCGGCGAGGACACCATGATCGTCGCCAACGGTTTTTCCTGCCGCGAGCAGGTTGGACAAGGCCTCGGGCGCCGACCGCTGCATATCGCCGAAGTGTTACAACAGGCACTGAACGCCGGCGCATCGGCAAAGCCCAATGGATAGCGTTCTCGCACTGCCTTGGTGGGGCATTGCGTGGGTGGCCGCCGTGATGCTGCTGGCGGGCTTTGCGCACGGCGCCATCGGCTTTGGTTTTCCGCTGGTCGCCACGCCCATGCTTACGCTGGTGCTGGACTTCAAGACCACCATCTTGGTGTCGCTGGTGCCAACCATGGTGATGACGCTGATCAGCGCTTTTCGCGGCGGCATGTTGCGCGAGAGCGTGGGGCGTTTCTGGTTCATGCCCATCATGCTGGTGATCGGCTCCTATCTCGGCACGCGCATGCTGATCGGCGCCAACCCGGCGCATTTCGTTCTGTTGCTGGCGGTTTGCCTGCTGGCTTTTCTCAATCTTGAACGGCTGGGCAAGCGCGAATACCGCAGCGTGAAAGAAAATCCGCGCTTCTGGGGTGTGGCAACAGGGCTTGTCGCAGGGCTATTCGAGGCCACGGCCAACGTCTCTGGTCCGCCGCTGCTGATGTATTTCATCATGCTAGGCCTCGCGCCCTCGGCGCTGGTGCAACTGCTCAACTTCAGTTTCATCGGCGGCAAGGCGACGCAAATCATCACCTGGTCCGTCTCGGGCGGCATCGGCTTTGGCTTCTGGCTGTCCACGGTGCCATGGGCGCTGATGGCGGTGGTCACGCTGTACATGGGCCAGCGCGTGCGCAGCCGCCTTGATGCGACCGCCTACATGGCCTGGTTGCGCAAATTCCTTTGGGCCATGGTCGTGTTGCTGCTGTTGCAGTATGGCTGGGGCCAGTGGCAGGAGCCATGACGCGCAGCGTGATCTGCGACATGGCCCGCGTCACGCTGCTGTGCACCTGCCTGCTGGGCGCGCCGGCCTTTGCCCAAAGTTCCGCCCAGAGTCCCGCCCAGCCCCTGGCAGAAGCAGAGCATCCGGTGTTCGCCGCCGTGCAGCGTGGCGACATTCCGGCGCTGGCGCGCCTGCTCAAGGAAAACCGTGACAAGCGGCTTGCCAATGCGCGCAACGCCGAGGGCGAGCCCTTGCTTTATGTCGCCGCGGAAAGCGGCAGCGTCGATCTGGTGCGCGTAGTGCTTGAGGCCGGCGCCGACATCAACGGCAGCAGTGGAAACGGTGAAACCGCGCTGCACGCGGCGGGCCTGCAAGGCAGCGCCGGGGTGGCGGCACTGCTGCTGGAAAAAGGCGCCAATCCCGAGCTGGCCAACCGCGACGGCGAGCGCGCGCTTTATTGGGCCGCCGCCACCGGCACGCTCGAAGTGGTCAAAGTGTTGCTCGACAAGGGTGTCGCGCTCAACGTGCAGGACGTTCGCGGCAACACCGCGCTGCACGGCGCTGCCGACGGCGGGCATGCCGATGTGGTGAAGCTGCTGCTGGAAAAAAAGGCCAACGCGCTCATCCGCAACCGCGAAGGCCTGTTGGCGGCTGAGATCGCGCGTTCGCGCGAGCACAAGGATGTCGAGGCTTTGCTGCTGCAGTAACAAGGCCTCGACGCCGGCGGGTGGCTAGCGCGCAGGCGAAGCGGTGCCGTTTTCCGAGGCCGCCATCGCTGCCCCGCTGCCCTGGTCTATCAGTTCGAGCAGCCGCACCGGCGTGATCGGCAGGTCGGCGATGCGCACTTTGAAAGGCTCGAGCGCGTTTTCCACCGCCGAGGCGATGGCCGAGCCGACGCAAACGATGCCGGCTTCGGCCGCGCCCTTGATGCCCAGTGGATTAATGGGCGAGGGCGTTTCGAGCCAGATTATTTCCAGGTGGGGCACGTCGCAGGCGGTGGGCAGCAGGTAGTCGGCGAAGGTGGTGGTGATGGGCTGGCCCTCGCTGTTGTAGCCGATCCATTCGAACAACGCGTTGCCTATGCCGTGGGCGATGCTGCCGTGCACCTGGCCGGCGGCGATTTTCGGGTTGATAAGCTTGCCGCAGTCCTGCACGGCGACGTAACGCTGGATCTCAACGCCGCCGGTGTCGATGTCGACTGCGACTTCGCAGACATGAAAGGCGTTGGCGTAAGCCATGGCGTCGATGCGGAACATGCTGGTCGCTTCCAGGCCCACTTCCACGTCGGGCGGGAAGGCGTAGCCGGGCAGGCCGCGCAATTGCGATGCGATCTTGCCGAGCGGGATGCCGGTCTCGTCGCTGTCTTTTTTGCACACCTCGCCGGCGCGGATTTCGAGGTCCACCTCGGGCACGCCCAGCGCGTGCGCGCCGACCTTGATGGCGCGCGCCTTGACTTCGCGCGCGGCGAGCAGCGTTGAACTGCCGGCGGTGATGGCCTGGCGGCTGGCAAAGCCCCCCAGACCGTAGCCGACCTGGCCGGTGTCGCCGGCGACCACATCGACGCGATCCATGCTCACCCCCAGTTCGTCAGCGCAGATTTGCGCCAACGAGGTCTTGATGCCCTGGCCCATCTCAAGGGCGCCGGTGAACACCGCTACGCGGCCGTTGGCCGAGACGCGTACGCGCGCCGACTCAAAGGGTCCGCGGCCCGTGCCCTTGACGGCCTGTGCGATGCCTATGCCGATGTATTTACCGCGCTTTCGCGCCTCAATCTGGCGCGCAGGAAACTCACCGTAACCGGCGGCCGTCAGCGCCGTGGTCTGCGCCAGCAGGTAGTCGCCGCTGTCGTACACGATCGGCGTTCCCGCGCGGTTTTTCAGCGGCGTAATATAGGGCATCCTGTCGGCGGGAATCAGGTTGCGGCGGCGTATTTCTGTGCGATCAAGACCGAGCTCGCGCGCGGCGCAGTCCATCAGTCGTTCCATCGCGAAATTGCTCTGCGGGTAACCGGCGCCGCGCACCGGGATCACCGGCACCTTGTTGGTCTGCGCCAGCACGACCTCGAGTTTGTAGTTGGGGATGATGTACGGCCCGGGCAGGGTGGTGCCGGCGTTATAGGGCACGTTGTAGCTGTGCGGCGCATAGGCGCCCTGGTCGTGCACCAGCCGGCCGCGCACGCCAAGAATATGCGCATTCGCGTCGAGGGCGATTTCCAGCGACCAGAACTGGTCCCGTTCATGAATAGCTGCGATAAAATGTTCGCGCCTGTCCTCAACCCATTTCACAGGCTTGGCCAGCATCTTGGCTGCGGCGGCGATGGCAATCTCTTCCGGATAGACGAGGTATTTCGCGCCAAAGGCGCCGCCGACATCGGGCGCGATGACGCGTACCTGGTTTTCTTCAAGGCGCAGCATGTGGGCGATGGTGTGAGACAACTCGTGCGACATCTGCGTCGAGGACCATACCGTCATCTCGGAAGTCGACGGGTCAAAGCGCGCCAGCACACCACGCCCCTCCATCGAACTGCCAAGGCCGCGGTGTATCGACAATTCCTGTTTGAACACGTGTGCGGCGTTCTTGAATGCAGGCTCGCAGTCGCCGTAGCCAAAGTCCAGGGTCTTGTAGCGGTTGGTGTTGATCTCCAGACGCGACATCGGTGTCTTCGGATCAAGCACCTCGCGCGCATCGACCACCGCCGGCAGTGGCGTGTAATCGACCAGCACCGCATCGACTGCATCCTCGGCGATGGCGCGGCTGCGCGCCACCACCACGGCGAGGGCTTCACCGACGTGCACCGCCTCGTTGGGCGTCAGCACGTAATTCATCACATGGTCGGGTAGCTGCCCCTCGGGAAAACCAAGGGGCAGGCGCAGCGAGGCAAGGTGGGGCGCAAGGTCTTTTGCCGCGTAGACGGCGACCACGCCGTCCATGGTGCGCGCCGCGCTGGCGTCGATGCCATTGATGGTGGCGTGGGCATAGGCGCTGCGCACAAAGGCGGCGTGCAGCGCGCCGGGCATGTCCACATCGTCAAGGTAACGGCCGTTGCCGGTGAGGAGGCGCGGGTCTTCCTGGCGGCTGACCGGCGACTGGAAATATTTCGTTTCGGGTTTTGCGTCGCGCTTCATGCTGTTTTTTCCAGGGCGCGCAATTGCGCGGCGGCATCGAGGGCTGCGGCGACGATGTTCTGGTAGCCGGTGCAGCGGCACAGGTTGCCCGACAGCGCGGCGCGCACCGTGGCTTCGTCGGGCGAGGCGTTTTCGCGCAGCAATTCAACCAGCGTCATCAGGATGCCCGAGGTGCAAAAGCCGCATTGCAGTCCATGGTGGTCCCAGAAGGCCTGTTGCAGCGGGTGCAGCGCTTCGGGGCTGCCGAGGCTCTCAACGGTGCACACTTCGCGTCCGTCGGCTTGCGCCGCGAGCATCAGGCAGGATCGCGCGGTACGTCCGTCAACGAGCACGGTGCAGGCACCGCAGACGCCGTGCTCGCAGCCAAGGTGGGTGCCGGTGAGGCGCTGGCCGTGTCGCAGAAAGTCTGCGAGCGAGGTACGGTCTTCGACTTCAGCGGTGACGCTGCTGCCGTTGATCTTGAGGGATACGCTGTGGGTGCTCATGCTTTTTCCTGTGCGGCGTTGACGGCGCCAATCAGCGCGCGCCCCAGTACCGTCGTGGCGATGCGCTTGCGGTACCAGGCCGGATAAAACGGGTCGTCCATGACGTCGATGGCGTCGAGGGCCGCCGCCGCGCCTTGCAGCAGCGCGGGGGTGGGGCTTTTGCCGGCGAGGGCTTGTTCCGCGGTGGCGAGGCGTAGTGGAGTCGGTGCGACGCCGGAAATGGTCAGTGATACGCGGGCGATGTTTCCAGCGGTGTCGAGCGCGACCAGTGCCGCTGCGGCCGCAATCGAAAAGTCGCCATGCCGGCGTGCAAACTCGGCAAAGCCGGCACCGTGCTTGGCCGGCCATTTTGGAAAGCGTATCGCCACCAGCATTTCATCGGCTTCGATATTGGGCGTCATCATGGCCAGCGGGAAATCGGCCATGGCAATGACGCGCAGTCCGCGCCGGCTTTGCACCGTGAGGGTGGCGTCGCAGGCCATCGCTACTGCGGGGATCTCGGCGGTGGGGTCGAGGTGGCACAGACTGCCACCCACGGTGCCCCAGTTGCGCGTTTGTTGGTGGCCGACATGGGCGATGGCCTGGGTGAGTAGCGGCAGGTGTTGCGCGATGAGCGCCGAACGTTCAATGTCACGCTGGCGCGTCATCGCGCCGATCACGATGGCGTCGGGCTCCTCGCTGATGCCGGCAAGCCCGGGAATACGGCCGATGTCGATCAGGTGCTCGGGGCTGGCAAGGCGCAGGTTGAGCATGGCCATCAGCGACTGGCCGCCGGCGAGGATGCGCGCGTTCGGTTGCGCCGCCAAGAGTTCGAGTGCCTGGCCGACGCTGTCAGGCCGGTGATAGGTAAAAGGTGAAGGTTTCATCCGGTCTCTGGTCCCTAAGCTTTGGTCTTGTCGAGCAGTGCGCGCGGGAACATCGCGTGCACGCCCTTGTTGCCATCGACGATTTGCGTGACGTGCAGGTCGCAGGCGAGGCTGCAGCTGACGTAGGCATCAAGAGGCTTCCAGCCTTTGAGTTCAACCAGCCAGGCAATCATTTCGCGCAGCGCCTGCTTGGCCGCGTCATCCAGGTCCTGGTCCATGCCCATGGCGATGTAGTGGGTGGGCGTGATGGCGCGCGGGAAGCGCAGGCCGGTAGCCTTGTGCAGGATCAGGGTGAAGGTGCCCTGCAGCGCAGTCTCGAGTGCCGTCAGGCAAACCTCGCCGTCGCCCTGCACGCCATGGCCGTCACCGACCGAGAACAGCGCGCCCGGCACCTGTACCGGCAGGAACAGGGTGCTGCCGGCGGTGAGTTCCTTGTTGTCCATGTTGCCGCCGTATTCGCGCGGCTCGATCGAGGACACCATGCCGTACTCGGGGCGCGGCGCCACCGCCATGATGCCGAAAAAAGGCTTGAGCGGAACGGTCAGGCCCCAAGGTAGCAAGGCCTCGCGCTTTTTGATGTCGATGGGGATGTTGAGGATCTGCAGCGTGCGAAAGTCTTCGGCGAGGCCGCCGCGCAGCGGGCGCACGGCGTTATAGCCCCAGTCCTGGCGAAACTCCACCGACTCGATGCGCACCTCCAGGGTGTCACCCGGTTCGGCCTCTTCGACCCACACCGGGCCGGTGATGATGTGCGGGCCCATTTGCGGCTTGCAGGTCTCCATGATGGCAGTGTGCTCTGGCAGCACATTTACCGCCTGCTTTGACTCTTCCTTTGAGCCGCTCAGCGTGTCTATGGTGATGCGGTCGCCAGACTTGACGCGCATTACGGGCGGAAGGGCTGCGGAAAAATGTCCCCAGTGGATGGTCTCGGGGGTCGCGCCCAGTGTGTGATGTGTGCTCATGGATTGTTCCGTTATTGTCTTGTTAAGGCTTACTTGGTGAAAATCATCCGCTCGGGTTTGGGCGGCATGAAGCCTGCATTGAACATCAAATCCGGATTCGGTGATTGCTTCAGGCCGAAGGCCGAGACGATTTCGCGCACCATGCGATCGACATTGGCCTTTTCCGCGCCGCCTATGCCATTGGCCTTGGCGCTGGGCGTGGCGATGGATACCTGCAGCGCGAGGCGCAGGCGGCGCTTTTCCACCTCAACGTCGATCAGCGGCTCGCGGTCCTTCACAAACTTGATCGCGGCATCCGGGTCGGCAATCACCTCCTTGGCGCCGCGCGTGAAGGCGCGCAGGAATCCGGCCACCGCCTTGGGGTTTGCATCGATCAGCGCCTGGCTGGCGATGATGGCGTTACCGTACATTTTCACGCCGTAATCGACAAACTGCATGGACGCGATTTCATCGTCCTTTATCCCTCGTGCGTTGAGGTTCATCAGGCTGGTGAAATAATAACCGGTTATCGCGTCAACTTCGCCTTTGATCAGCATGGTCTCTCTTAGTGCCGGGTCCATAGTCTTCCAGGCCAGCTTGCCGGCATCAAGGTTATTGGCCTTGGTGAAAAGTGAAAAAAGTTTGCGGCCCGGGTCAAATACCGGCGCGCCCATATTCTTGCCTTCTAGGTCGACTGGCTTGCTGATGTTCGATTTTTTCAGCGAGAACACCGTTAGCGGCGCTTGCTCGTAAACAACGTAGACCGCTTGTAACTTTCGCGAACTGGTGTTCTGGTTGTTCGCGATAAATTCGATCATCGCACCTAGGTCGGCAAAACCCATGTCATAGGCGCCTGAGGCCAGGCGGTTGACTGTGGCGCCTGAGCCAGCGCCAGCGTCTATCGTCACGTCTAGGCCTTCCTGCGCGAAATAACCCTTGGCGAGGGGGAGCAGAAACAGTGACGAAGGCCCTTCAAAACTCCAGTCGAGCGCGAACTTTATTTTCACCGGTGCGGCTTGCGCGAAGGCACCTGTACTGGCGATGCTGAAGCATAGGGCCGCAGTCGCGACGGCGAGCACGCGGCGGATGGAAAGGGAATGGCTCATGATGGGTTCAACCTTGAAGTAATGGAAGGAAGCTTGTTAAACGAAGAGGCGGTGATTAACCGGGTGTGATGCCGACGCGCGGGCCGATCTGGCGCCAGGCGGCGATTTCCGACTGTATGGCCTGGGCGAATTCCTCGGCGGTGCCGCTGCCCGGAAGGATGCTGCGGTTTTGCAGTTCTGTACGGAACGATTCTGACTGCAGGATCGCCGCTACGGCTTCTCCCAGCTTGGCCGTGATGGCGGCAGGAGTCTTTACCGGTGCCAGCAGGCCTATCCAGCCCGAGGCAAGCAGGTCGGGCAGGCCGGCCTCGGCCGTGGTCGGAATCTGGCTGGCATTGGGCAGGCGTTGCGCCGAGGTGACCGCCAGCGGCCGCAGCCGGCCGGCGTTTATCAGTGCCAACATGGTCGCCGGTGCATCGAAGGTGTACTGCACCTCGCCGCCGAGCAGGCCGGTCAGCGAGGGGCCGCTGCCCTTGTATGGGATGTGCACGGCGTTGATGCCGGCCTTGAGCTTGAAATCCTCGCCGATCAGGTGGTTCATGCTGTTGTTACCAAATGAGGAGTAGCTGAGCTTACCCGGATTCGCTTTTGCGTAGGCGATCAGCTCGCCCAGCGAGGAGATGGGCGAACTGGCCGAGGTGGCAAGGATAAAAGGCCACTTGGCCAACTGCGCGACGGGCTTGAAGTCGCGCACCGGGTCGTAGGGCAGCGCCTTGATGGTTGCCGGGGCCACCGAAATTTCCGAGGAGGCGGCCACAAGCAGCATGTAGCCGTCGGGTTCGGCGCGAGCGACCGCGGTCGCTCCGATGGCGCCACTGGCTCCGGCCCGGTTATCGACGAGCACAGCCTGCCCCAGGCTTTTGGACAGGCGGTCGGCCAGCAGCCGCGCCACGGTGTCGGCGCCGCCTCCCGGCGGATAACCGACGATGAGGCGGATCGGTCGCGACGGCCAGTCGGTGGACTGCGCCATGCCGGCGCCAGGCAGCAGCGCGCTCCCAACGCAGGCGATTGCTAGGGTACTAAGTATTCTACGCGCTGCGATCGACCCCATGCTCCCGCTCCTGGCAAGAACCGCGTCCTGTACGGGACGCGGAATATCGTTAGTGTCTTGTCTATTCTGAAGTGCAAAACAGGCGGAAGAACCTCTGTGCTTACCTAGCAAGGGTCGTGCTAGGCGCAAACGCTTGGTGTTTGCTGCCGCGTCAGCATTCTAATCGTTTGATGCGCAGGGGGAAATTGAATGCGCTATCTCGGCCGGCGCAAATGCCGGGCACGCGCTATGGGTCCGTGTGCAGTGGGAAGACAAAAACTGTACCGCCATGCCACGCGCCGGCACCCCTATAGTGCGGTGTTGGCGGCCTGCACGTTTTGGCCCGCAGGCGTTGCGGCGGCGGGGGCATTCCCGGAGATCAAGGCGTAGTTCTGCTTGATGAACCACTCGTAGAACGCGGCATGTGTGATGGGCGGGTATTTTGCCGGGTGCTCGGTTGAGCAGCAAGAGGGCATGCATTCGATGACGGTATCCAGGTCCGGGCTGAAAAAAAACGGAATAGAGTGCCGCTCGGCGTTGGAAACATTGATGACGCGATGCGGCGTTGACAAAAAGCGGTCATTGGTCCAGCGACGCAGCATGTCGCCGGTATTGACCAGCAGATGGCCAGGGAGCACCGGCGCGACCACCCAGCGGCCGTCTGCGGTGCCGATTTCCAGCCCGGGCACGGCAGCCTGGCACAGGATGGTCATGAAGGCGCGGTCGGTATGCGGCGCCAGGCCGTACTGGCTGCCGTCAAAGTCCGCTTGGTGGGCGTAATAATTGAGCTGCATGTTGAGCAGCGGTTTGCGAAAAGCCCGGTCGAAAAAATCCTGCGGCAGCAACAGCGCTTGCGCGAGCAGCGGCAGCATCTGCCGCGCCAGTTGTTCCAGGGCGCGGTTGTAGGCGAGCAGGTTTTCGCGAAAGCCCGGCAGATCGGCCGGCCACTGGTTGAGTCCGCGAAACGGCTTGCCCGCGAGCACGTCGGGGTCGTTCGCGGCGAGTTCGCTGCGCATGCAAAAGGCCGAATACAGGTTGGGCTTGGCGCCCTTGCCGAGTTCGCTGTGGCGCGTGATGCTGGTGCCGGCGCCGAAATAGCCTATCTTGTTCTTGTCGAGCGTGAGCTTGTTTTTTTCATGCTCGGGCAGTGCGTGAAAACGCGCTGACTCTGCAAACACGCGGTCTATGGTGGACTGTGCGATGCCGTGGTTCTTGAGGAAATAAAACCCCACCTCGGTGCAGGCCTTGAACAACTGGCGGCCGACGGCGTCGATCGCACCGGGTTCGCCGGCGAGATAGGGGCGAAGGTCTATGACCGGGATTTCATCGGCCGCAAGCTGCAGCGTCGATGGTGCGGCGAGCACATCGAGATCTTCGTTTCCTGCGCTGAGCGGGGGCGTATTCACCTGTTTACTTATTCATTCACTGCGCGATGAAACCGCTGGCCTTGATGATGCGCGCCCAAGTCTGAGTATAGGCCTGTTCGCGGCTGGTGAGTTGCTGCGGCGACATGTAGCCCACAGTGAGACCCATGGCGGCGAGGCGTTCGCGCACCTCGGGCAGCGCAACGACCTTCGAAACGGCATCGGCAATGCGGTCGATTGCCGCCTTGGGCGTGCCGGCCGGTGCAAACAGGCCGTAGTAGGGCACGTCTTCAAAGCCGGCCAGGCCCAGTTCGGCGAAGGTCGGCACATCGGGCAGCGCAGCCTGGCGCGCGCCGCCGAGCACGGCGAGGATGCGCACCTTGCCCGCCTTGTGGTTCTCGATGAAATCCGGAATCGAGGCGACGCCGGCGTTGATCTGGTTGCCCAGCATGTCGGCCATCATCGGCGCGCTGCCGCGGTAGGGCGCGGCCTGCAGGTCGAGGCCGTATTTCTGCCCAATCAGCCTGACCAGGAACTCCGGTACCGAGGCCGGTGCGGGTACGCCCACCGTGCCCTTGCCACCGCCTTGCGCCTTGATCCATGCGACGTACTCGTTCACCGATTTGGTCGGCGTGCCACCCGAGGCGGCAAAGGCGTTGACGAAGGTCGCAAAGCCGGCGACTGCGGTGAAGTCTTTCGCCGGATCAAAGCCGGGATTTTTGACCACTTGCGGCAGTATCGAAATGGTGTGGTCATGCGAAAGGAACAACGTGGTGCCGTCGGGTGCGGCGGCCTTGAGCGCCTGCGCCGCAAGCTGGCCGCCCGCGCCGGCGCGGTTTTCAACGATCACCGTGGTGCCCAGCTGGTCATGCAGTTTTTCTGCGAGCACACGCGCAATGGCATCGGTGCCGCCGCCGGGAGGAAACCCGACCAGCAGCTTGACCGACTGCGCCTGCGTCGGTACCGCGACGAGCAAGGTCGCCATCGCGAACGCCGCAATCCTTGCAATCAGAGCAAATCGGTTCGCCAGAAAATGCGGTGTGCCCTTGGCCTTGCCGTACGGTTGTTCGGTTCGCGTGTTCATTGCAGCGGGTCTCCTGTCTCTTTGTTTCTTGCTGTTTCGAGCTGTAGTTTGATGTCTCTTGCTGATGTCCGGCATGTCCGGTAGTTTTCGAGCTTATTTTGCGCCTGACGCGCGTTCGACTCAAGGTTTTGCGCTGCAATTGCGTTATGCTTTTGGCCGTGACGCGACGATATTTCACTTCAACGGAAGCAAGATGATACGGCTGCAAAGCGATGTGCTGGTAATTGGTGCGGGAGCGGCCGGCATGTATGCCGCCATAGCGGCCGCACGCAAAGGCTGTTCCGTTCATCTCATAGACCGCAGCCTGATCGGCAGGGGCGGGGCGACGGTGATGGCGCAGATGACCGTGGCGGTCGCGCTTGGCTCGGCCTGTCCTGACTCGGCGCAGGCGCATCTGGCCGACACCCTCGCCGCAGGCCGCGGACTGTGCGACGAGGGGCTGTCGCAGCTGTTGTGCGAAAAAGGGCCGGAGCGCATCCGCGAACTCGACGAGTGGGGCGTCGGCTGGGCGCGCAAGGATGGTCGCATCACGCAGGCGCATGCGCCCGGCCATGACAGGGCGCGCTGCGTCTATGTGGATTTTCTCAACACCGGACCGGCGGTCTCGCGCACCATGCGCACCCAGCTCATTCGCATTGATGGCATACGCCGTATCGGCGATGTGGTGGTCACCGATATCGCCGTGCAAGATGGCGCGGCGGTCGGCGCGGTCGGTGTGCACCTTGGTTCGGGCGAAGCCGTCACGCTGGAGGCGGCCAGTACCATTATTGCCACCGGCGGCCTGACGCGGCTTTACCGGCGCAACAGCGCCTCGCTCAACATGGGCGGGGACGGTTATGCGATGGCCTTGCGCGCGGGGGCCGAGCTGATAGACATGGAGTTCGTGCAGTTTTTTCCCATCGGCCACCTGGCGCCGCGCCTCATCGGCATGGACCCTATCATGTGGGACCCGTTTCGCTACAAACTGGGCGGCCGGCTGCTCAACGCGCAGGGCGAGGAGTTCGCCGAACGCTACGGCCAGAACGAGGCTGGCACTTACGCGCTGACGCGCGATGTGGCGACGTATGCAATTTTCAAGGAA
>Ga0214919_10008972_pt1 | contig 12997 bp, 8 predicted proteins | sample LL1503_MetaG_FD_177994 | JGI IMG/M metagenome (GOLD analysis project Ga0214919, IMG submission 177994) | Freshwater microbial communities from Lake Lanier, Atlanta, Georgia, United States - LL-1503 | ecosystem: Environmental > Aquatic > Freshwater > Lake | place: USA: Georgia | collected 2015-03-15
ATACGTCGAGAGGTGGTCCGGCTTGAGCGACATCGCCCGATGCAGGTCGTCCGTCCAACGCTTTTCGTCCTGCCCCGGAATGGCGAAGATCAGGTCGAGGTTGCGCGAGGCGAAGCCGGCGGCCTCGATGAGCCCCCAGGCCTCCATGATCTGCTTCGGCGAATGACGGCGGCCGAGCGCATCGAGCGTGGCGTCGTCGAAGCTCTGCACGCCCATCGAGACGCGCGTGACGCCGATCTCCTTGAGCGCGGCGAGCTTGTCGGCGCGGACGGACGAGGGCGCGAGTTCGACGGTCCATTCGCCGGGCCGGCCGGCCGCCTTGGTCATGGCCTTGCCGAGGCGGCGCAGGTCGTCGGCGGGCAGAAGTCCCGGCGTGCCGCCGCCCCAGAAGGCGGTCTCGACGCGGCCCGGCGGATGCAGTTCCATCTCGCGTTCGATCGCGGAGAGGTAGCGGTCGATCTCGCCGCGCCTGGGCTGCTCCTGGTAGAACGAACAGAAGTCGCAGGACGACGCGCAGAACGGGACGTGCAGGTAGAGGGCCGTCGCGGACTGGACGGTCGTGGGCATCACTCGAGTCCGAGCTGCTTGCGGCCGGCTTCGGAGATCATGCGCGGATTCCAGACCGGGTCCCAGACGATCTCGACCTCGGCGGACTCGACGCCGGGCAGGGCTTCGAGCTTGGATTTGGCATCCGCGGCGATGACGGGTCCCATGCCGCAGCCTTGCGCGGTCAGCGTCATCTTGGCGGCGACCTTCTGTCCGCCTCGCTCGCCTGGCGAGAGTTCGAGGTGATAGATCAGGCCGAGGTCCACGATGTTCACCGGGATTTCCGGATCGAAGCAGCCCTTGAGCGCTTCCCAGAGGGCTTCTTGGTTCACCGGGCCGTTGATGACGGCCTCGTCCTTCTTGCCGTACGCGGTGACGGCGTCAGGACCAAGGGCTTCGATGTCGGCGGGGGCGATGCGGAATAGGCCCATCGGCGTGCGGACGGTGACCGAGCCGCCCAGCGCCTGGGTGACCGTGACTTCCGTGCCGGCTTCGAGCACCACGATGTCCCCGGCGGGGATCAAGGTCGCGGCGCTGTCGCGGAGGAGCTTATGGACGGAGGACATGCAGAGAAAACAGGCGGTTAATCCTCGGGACGCAAGCGTGGGGTGCGGGCCGGATGTGCTTTTGACGGTGGTCGGGTTGCAGGAGACGATGACGTGCAGGATTGTGGCCGGCCGGCCGAGGGCTAACGTCTCCGCAACCCCTTCAAACCATGCGTAGCTTCCTGGCTCTGTTCCTCGCCTTGTCCCTTCATGCCGCCCCGGTGCCGATCTTCGACGGCAAGACGCTGGCCGGCTGGGAGGGCGACGCCGCCTGGTGGCGCGTCGAGGACGGCGAGATCCGCGGCGGTTCCTTCAAGACGAAGGTGCCGAAGAACTTTTTCCTCGCGACGGAGAAATCCTACCAGAACTTCGACCTCCGCATCAAGCTGCGCCTGACCGGCACGGGTTTCGTCAACAGCGGCGTGCAGATGCGCAGCGTGCGCGTCCCGAACAGTTCCGAGATGAGCGGCTACCAGGTCGACTACGGCAAGGGCTGGTACGGCAAGCTCTACGACGAGAGCCGTCGCAACAAGGTCATCGCCGACTCGAAGGATCCGGCCGCGGTGCTCGCCGCCGTGAAGGAAGGCGAGTGGAACGAGTATCGCATCCTCGCCGAGGGCAATCGTATCCGCAGCTGGGTCAACGGCGTCCCGGCGCTGGATTATCTCGAGACCGAGCCGAACATCGCCGCCGACGGCAAGATCGGCATCCAGATCCATTCCGGCGGCATGGCCGAGGTGCAGGCGAAGGACATCACGATCGAGGAACTGCCCGCCACGCCTGGCGCGCTGACCTGGGACAAGGTGAAGCCGGCGGAGAAGAAGGCCGAGCCGGCGAAGGCCGCTCCCGCCAAGCGCGACACGAGCTACAACGACGTCCAGGGCGTCCGCCGGTCCGCCGAAGAGCAGCAGAAGCTCTTCAAGCTACCAGAGGGTTTCGAGATCGAGCTCTTCGCCAAGGAGTCCGCCGACTTCGGCAAGTTCATCATGCTGATCTTCGACCAGCAGGGCAGGGCGTGGTCCAGCACCGCGCTCGAATATCCGGTCGACGCCAACGAGAACCCGGCGGCGGCCGAGGCGCTTTATAAATCCAAGGCCCGCGACAAGGTGATCGTCTTCGACAAGCCCTTCGAGCCGGGCGTGCGTCAGCCGCGCGCCTTCGCCGAAGGACTGGCGATTCCCGAAGGCGTCCTGCCCTATAAGGACGGCGCGATCGTGCAGCACGGCCATGACGTGGCCTTCCTCCGCGACACCGACGGCGACGGCAAGGCCGATCGGCGCGAGGTGTTGCTCACGGGCTTCGGCGTGCAGGATTCGCATCTCTTCCCGCACCAGTTCACCCGTGCGCCGTTCGGCTGGTTCTGGCTTGCGCAGGGCGCTTTCAATTCCGGCAAGGTCACCTCGTCCAAGGGAGAGGTCACCGATTTCCCGAGCACGCGCATGGCGCGCTTCCGTCCGGACGGCAGCTTCTTCGAGCCTACGAGCGTCGGTCCTTGCAACATCTGGGGGCTCGTCCTGACCGGCGAAGGCGAGGCGTTCATCCAGGAAGCCAACGACTACGGCTATCCGGTGATGCCTTTCCATGAGTATGGCCTCTATCCCGGCTGCGCGGATCGTCTCGCAAAATCTTATCAGCCGCCTTTCCCCGTCCAAGCCCCTGATTTCAAGATGGGCGGCACGGGCCTCAGCGGACTGGCGCTCTCCGACGTCGGCGTCTGGCCGAAGGGCTTCGAAGGCGTGATGTACGTCGCGAACCCGATCACCTCGAAGGTCAATGCGATCCGCCAGCATCGTGATGGATCCGGCTACCGACTCGAGCATCTCGACGATTTCATCACCTGCGACGATCCGTTCTTCCGGCCGATCGCGATGACGATGGGGCCCGACGGCTGCCTCTACGTCATCGACTGGTATAATAAGATCATCAGCCATAACGAGGTCGCCCGCAACCACCCCGACCGCGACAAGCAGTCCGGCCGCATCTGGCGCATCAAGCCGAAGGGCTTCGTCCCGCAGCCGGTGCCGGATTACACCAAGCTTTCTTCCGCCGACCTGGTCGCCCGTCTGGGCTCCAAGGTGACCGCCGACGCGCACCTCGCCTGGCAGACGCTCGCGGACCGACGTCCCGAAGAGGGAACGACTGCTGCCTTGTCCGCGATCGTCGAAGACGCCTCCGCTTCGGCGGCCCGTCGCATCCAGGCCCTCTGGGTCCTCGCGGAGCACGGCCAGAAGGTCGGCCCGCTCGCCGAACGTCTCCTCGCCGACCCGAATCGCAACGTCCGTCGCGAAGCGGTCAACGCCCTCCGTCACTTCGGCGCTTGGTCGCCTCATTTCGAGGCGTTGGCCAAGCTCTCCGCCGACCCTGATGGCGAAGTCCGCGCCGCCGCCATCAAGGCGCTGGGCGAGTCCTCCGCCAAGCATCCCGCCGCCCTCGGCGTGATGATGCGCTTCGCCGGCCCTTCGCTCGAAGGCCCCGTCGCCCCGGATCGCCGCGGCAAGCCGATCAAGATCGGCGTCGCCTACGAGCGCGAGTTCGAACGTTTCCTGGTGCGCATGTATCTCGAGCGTCAGCCGGAAGCCGTCGCCGCCTTCCTCGCCTCGGCCGAAGCCAAGTCCCTGCCGGCCGAAGGCCGTATGTTCGCCGCGCTCGCGCTTGACCCGAAGGTCGGCGCCCCGCTCGTCGCCGAGCTCGTCGGCCAGCTGAAGCGCGCTCCCGGCCCCGACGAACTCTTCGCCGTCGCCAAGACGCTCGACCAGCCCGCCAGCGTCGCGGTGTTACGCAAGCTCCTGGCTGACGCCTCCGTCCGCAATCGCGTCGTCGAGCTGCTGCTCGTCACGCGCACCGACCTCGATCCGGCCAAGGTCGGGCCCGTCGTCGCCGAGGCCGCCAAGGGCTTGCTCACGCAGGGCGCCGACGAGCGCGCCCTGGCCGCCCAGCTGATCGGCGGATTCCAGCTGTTGGCGTTGGAAGATGACCTGCTCGCCCTAGTCGGCCGCGAGGATTCCCGCAGCGTCGCCCTCATCGGCTTGCAGCAGCTGCGCACGACCAAGCCCGAGGCGATCGCCGCGCTCGTCGGCGCGTCGTCAGCCGAAGTCTCGAACCTCGCCTTGCGCGCCTTGGTCGCCTCCCGCGCCCCGCAGGCCTCCGTCCTGGCGATGAAGCTCTATCCGTCGCTGTCCGTGAACGACCGCAAGGTCGTGCTCGACGGCATCAGCGGCACGAAGGCCGGCGCCAAGGCCATCGCGGCCGGGCTCGCGGACAAGTCCGTCGCGGTCGCCGACATCGAGATCCCCGTCGCGGAGAAGCTGGCCATCGCCTTGGGCGACAGCCCTGAGCTCGCGGCGGTCTCCGCCCAGCTCGGCGGCGTGTTCCGCAGCGTGCTCGCCTTGGACGGATCCAATGAGGCCGTCGCCAAGACGGGCCTCGTCCTCAAGGGCGCCTTCACCGTGGAGACCTGGGTGCGGCTCGACGGCAAGATCGACAATAACGACAGCCTGCTGGGCGCTCCCGGCCTGCTGGACCTCAATTTCGCCGGTGGCGTCTTCCGCGCCTACATGGGCGGGAAGATCCATGACGCCGTCGTTGCCGGGAAGCCCACCTCGGTCGGCATCTGGACGCACATCGCCCTCACGCGCGACGCCGAAGGCATCCTGCGTACCTATCAGGACGGCGAACTCACCGGCACTTCGAAGACGGCACAGCCGCACGACCTCCCGGGCCTGACCATTGGCTGGTCGACGCCGAAGGGCGGCACGCTCGGCGCGTTCGCCGAATACCGGATCTGGAACGTCGAACGCAAGCCGGGCGAGATCCGCGCGAACATGACCCGCACTTTCGCCGGGGATAAGCTGCCGGCCGCGCTCGTCTTCGCTTCGGCGAGCGGGGATACCGCCTGGGGTAAGCTCGGCGCCGGCGCCAAGCTTGTGCGCACCACCGACGCGCCGCCGCTTCTCAACGCCGAGCAGTTCGCGGCCCTGGAGAAGAAGACCGCGCGCTACGCCGCGCTCGCGGCCAAGGCCGGCGATCCCGCCAAGGGCAAGGTCGTCGTCGCGCTCTGCCAGGCCTGCCACATGATCAACGGGCAGGGCGGCCTCATCGGGCCGAACCTTTCCGGCGCGGGTGCGATGGGGACGGAAGCCGTCCTGCGTAACATCATCGACCCCAACGCCGCGATCGAGGCCGCCTACCGTATCTTCCAGGTTAAGCTGAAGGCCGGCGAAGTGATCGAGGCCTTCTACGTCTCCGAAGACGCGACCGCCTACGTGCTCCGTCAGCCGGGCGGCGCCGACCGGCGCGTGCCGAAGGCCGAGGTCGCGTCCGCGAAGTATCTGCGCCGTTCGCTGATGCCGGAAGGTCTCCTCGACGGCTTCACGGACGAGCAGGTCACGGACCTCTTCGCCTACCTGAAGACGCTCAAGTAAGATTGCAGGGCTAGGGCCAGGGCTAGGGCTAGTGAGTGGCAGGGCAAGGCGGTGGCAGGGTTCTCCTGTCTCCTCTTCTAGCCCTAGCCCAAGCCCTGTCCCTAGCCCTATCAGGCCTTCTTCGCTTGCCGAGGGGGCGTAGGGGCTTACGGCTTGTGGGATGTCCGTCTGGTTCAATCCTGCCCGCGAAATCGACGCCCTGCTGCGCACGGCGGCCGCTTCCGTCCCCGGCCTCGAAGCCGACTTCAATCCCGAGCTGAAGCCGTCGGACCCTCGTCACGCGGACTTTCAGGCCAACGGCGTCCTCGCCGCCGCCAAGAAGGCCAAGGCCAACCCGCGCGCCCTCGCCACCGCGCTCGTCGAAGCCGTCCGCGCCCAAGGCGGTCTCGACGATAAGATCGTCCAGATGGAAGTCGCCGGCCCGGGCTTCATCAATTTCAAGCTCACGCCCGCCGCCCTCGGCGCCTGGCTCCGCGAGTATCGCGACGAATCCAAGTGGCGTGCCGGCGCGGCCCGCCTGATGGGCGGCCGCAAGGTCGTCATCGACTATCCTTCGCCGAACACCGCGAAGCAGATGCACGTCGGCCACCTGCGTCCGATCGTCATCGGCGAGGCCGTCGCCCGTCTCATCGAGTTCTGCGGCGCCGACCTCGTCCGCGACAACCACATCGGCGACTGGGGCACGAACTTCGGCATCCTGATCCTCGCCATCCGCCGCGCGGGCTTCCAGCTCGACGCCAAGAGCCCGACGGCCCTCGAGGACCTCGAGCGCCTTTACAAGGAAGGCAGCGCCGCCACCAAGGCCGACCCGGCTCTCATGGATGCCGCCCGCGCCGAGCTCGCGAAGCTCCAGTCCGGCGACCCCGCCAACACCGCCCTCTGGAAGGAGATCGTCGAGGTCTCCAACGCCGCCTGCCAGCGCATCTACGATCAGTTCGGCCTCAAGACCGACGTCATCCTCGGTGAATCCTTCTACCGCGACAAGGTCGACCAGGTCTACGCCGAGCTGGCCAAGCACAAGCTGGCGGAGGAAAGCGAAGGCGCCCTCGTGGTCTGGCATGACGAGGAGCCCCGCTTCTCGCGCGACGCCGAGACGAAGATGCCCTTCATCGTCCGCAAGAAGGACGGTTCCTCGAACTACGCCTCGACCGACCTCGCCACGCTTCTCTACCGCGCCGAGCACTTCAAGGCCGACGAGATCGTCTACGTCACCGACGGGCGACAGCAGGACCACTTCCATCAGCTTTTCCTGACCGGCGCCAAGTGGTTCAAGGCTTCGGACCGCAAGCTGCCGCGCCTCCGTCACGTCTGGTTCGGTACGATCCTCGGCGAGGACGGCAAGGCCATCAAGACGAAGTCCGGCGAGCCCGTGCGCCTGCAGGAGCTCATCGACCAGGCCGAGAAGCTCGCTTTCGAAGCCGTCACGAGCAAGAACCCCGAGCTCCCCGAGGCCGAGCGTAAGGCGATCGGCAAGGCCATCGGCGTCGCCGCCATGCGTTACGCGGACCTGTCGTCGAACCGCACGATGGACTACACCTTCTCGTGGAGCAAGTTGCTCGCCTTCGAAGGCAACACCGCGCCGTACCTCATGTACGCCGTCGTGCGCGTCCGTTCGATCTTCCGTAAGAGCGGCCTCGCCGTGGGGCAGGGCGAAGAAGGCGCGACCGATCCGGAGACCCCGGCCGAGATCGCGCTCGCCCGCAAGCTGCTGGCCTTCACCGCCGCGCTCGACCAGGCGCTCGAAGAACTCCGTCCGCACCACCTCTGCACCTACCTGCACGAGCTCGCCGCCGCCTACGGAACCTTCTACGCCGCCGACAGCGTCATCGTGGACGACCCTGCCGTGAAGGCCCGCCGACTCATGCTCTGCTCACGTACCTGCGCCGTCATGGAAACCGGCCTGCGCCTCCTCGGCATCGAGCCCGTGGAGAGGATGTAAGCGCCGCAATGCGGCCAGGGATAGGCTGGCACGAGGGCAGGTGGGCACGGAGGATTGCCCCTTGCCCACGTTTCCTCTGCCTTTTCCAGATAGACCTCTGCCGGAGGCGGGGTAGAAAAGCCTCACCCCCATGGAGACCCCTGCCCCGAAGTCCGAACGCCTGCCCTCGCTCGACGCCTTGCGCGGCTTCGACCTCTTCTGGATCGTCGGCGGGCACGGCATCCTCGTCGCGCTCTTCAAGCTGACCGAGTGGGGATGGCTGGGTGCGATCGATGCGCAGCTGAAGCACGTCGATTGGAACGGCTTCCAGGCCTATGACCTGATCTTCCCGCTGTTCTTGTTCATGGCGGGCGTCTCGACGCCGTATTCGTTGACGCGTCGTCTGACGGAAGGGGCTCGTTCCGAAGTCTGCCGCAAGATCGTCCAGCGTGGCCTCATCCTTGTGCTCCTCGGCGTCATCTACAACAACGGCCTCCAGTGGAAGGGGCTCGAGAACATGCGCTTCGGCAGCGTGCTTGGCCGCATCGGTCTCGCCGGCATGTTCGCCCAGCTGATCTTCGCCTTCAACTTCGAGACGCCGAAGCGCCTTTGGTATTGGCTGGCCGGCATCCTGCTCGGCTATTGGGCGATCATGTCGTTCGGCCATGCGCCGGGTTTCGCCGCCGGCGACCTGACGATGGAAGGCAACTTCGCCAGTTACGTCGACCGGCTGCTTCTGCCCGGCAAGCTGCACAAGAAGATCCACGATCCCGAAGGCCTGCTTGCGATGCTTCCCGCGATCGGCAACGCCTTGCTCGGCATCCTGGCCGGCCTTTGGCTGCGTCGTTCGACGGAAGAAGTCTCGGGCGACCGCAAGGCCGCCGGCTTGGCGATCGCCGGCCTTGGGTTGCTCGCGGTGGGCGGCCTCTGGAGCTTCGTCTTCCCTCTGAACAAAAACCTTTGGACCAGCTCGTTCGTGCTCTGGACCTGCGGGTGGGGCAGCCTTTTGCTGGCCTTGTTCTATTGGACGATCGATGTCCGTGGCTGGGCTCGCGGGTTCGGTGCCTTCTTCGCCGTCATCGGCATGAACTCCGTCCTCATCTACCTTTCCGGCAAGTTCCTCAGCTATGATTACACGGCGCGCTTCTTCTTCGGGGGGCTGGCCTCGGCCGTGCCGCCCGCCGTCGGCACGCTCGTCCTCGCCGTCGGCGTCTTCGCCGTCGAGTGGGCGCTCTTCTGGTTCCTCAAGCGCCAGAAGATCTTCCTCAAGGTGTAGGGCAGGGCGGGTCTGGCTTGTCTTCCCCGTCGCGGCGATGAGTCTGAGCGCATGAGCGAACCTGAGTTGAAAGTCACGCGCGGCGACATCATCGCCCGTGGCCTGCTTTGCCACTGCCCGAACTGCGGCAAGCGCGGGCTCCTCGCCTCCTGGTTCCGCTTGGGCAAGGCTTGCCGTTCGTGCGGCATGGACCTCGCGCGCTCGGCCGGAATCTACTCCGGCACCACGTCGATCGGCTACGTCGCCGCGATCATCTTCGTCATCATCCCGATCTGTTTCCTCGTGGGCTTCAAGGTTCTCCCGGTCACCGCCGGCGTCCTGCTGGGGATCTTCGGTTCCTTCGGCTTCATCGTGCTGATCTATCCCGTCATGCTCTGCTGGATGGTGATGGCCTACCATGTGGCCATGCCGGGCGAACTGCCCGCCAATGGCGGCCGGGAAGGCCGGGACGAGTGACCGCATAGGGTCTTGACTTACATCTTCATATCTAGATAAGAAGATACTTAAGATGTCCCGTCAGCTGCTCATCGATGCGCTCCGCAGTCCCGTGCGTCCCACGGTCTCGGTGGAGTTCTTTCCGCCCAAGGACGCGGAGGGCGGGGCGCGGATGCTCAAGGTCGCCGAGACGCTCAGGCCGCTGGGCATCGATTTCGCCTCCCTGACCTACGGCGCCGGCGGCACTTCCCGCGACACCACCATCACCTACGGCGCGGAGCTCGTGAAGATGGGCATCCCGCTCATCGCACACCTCACCTGCGTGGGGCATGCCCGCTCCGAACTCGCCGGCATCATCGGTCAGTATGACAGGGCCGGCTTCTCCGGCATCCTCGCCCTCCGCGGGGATCCGCCCAAGGGCCAGAAGGATTTCGTCGCCCACCCTGAAGGCTTCGCGCACGCGCAGGGGCTCGTCCGCCAGATCGCCGCGGAGCGACCTGGTCGTTTCGCCGTCGGCGTCGCCGGCTTCCCCGAGCGTCACCCCGACGCCGTCGACGACCTGAGCGACATCCGTTTCCTGGCCGGCAAGGTCGCGGCCGGCGCGGACTTCGTCACCACGCAGCTTTTCCTGGATAACGAAGACTACTTCCGTTTCGTCGCCCGTGCCCGCGCGGCCGGCGTCACCGTCCCGATCCTGCCGGGCATCATGCCCGTCCTTTCCCTGAAGCAGGCCCGCAACTTCTGCGGCTTCTGCAAGGCGCGCATCCCGGACGCCCTCGTCCGCGAGCTTGAGGCCTGCGGTCCGGACGAGGAGGCGCAGCGCAAGGTCGGCGTGTCCTGGGCGGTCCGTCAGGCGCGCGGCCTGGTCGCGCGCGGAGCCCCTGGTTATCACGTCTATATCCTCAACAAGGCCGAGTCGGCGGTGGAGCTGTTCGCGGCCTTGAGGGGCTGAAGGCATTAGGTTTGTCATTCCGCGGGCAAGGGGCTGAATGGCTGGCATGCGCGAGCCTCTGCCGGCGGTTGTCATCGAGGTCGGGGCCGACCACGGCGCCTTCCCGGGATGGCGCCGCGGCTTCTGGAGCCTCATGGCGACGCAGTTCCAGACCGCGTTCAGCGACAATGCGTTGAAGAACCTGATCATTCTGCTCGTGCTCGGCAGCGCCATGCCGCAGGAAGAGCGCAACACGCATGTCGCGATGGCTGGCGCGCTCTTCGCGGCTCCGTTCATCCTTTTCTCGATGCTCGGCGGCTGGCTGGCCGATCGGTTCAGCAAGCAGCGGGTGATGTCCGCCGTGAAGCTGGCCGAGGTCGGCATCATGCTGTTCGCGGCCGCCGCGTTGGCCTGGGGCCATGCTTCGCTCGAGCTGGCGGCGATCTTCCTCATGGGGTGCCATAGCGCCATCTTCGCGCCTTCGAAGTACGGCATCCTCCCGGAGCTGCTGCCGCATGACCGACTTTCCTGGGGCAACGGCATCCTCGAGCTCCTCACCTTCCTCGGCATCATCTTCGGCATCGCGGCCTCTGGGTTCCTGGCCGAGACGTTCGCCGGCGCGCAAGGACTGTCCGGCCTCATTCTCGCGCTGCTGGCCCTGTCGGGCTGGTGGCTGAGCCAGGGCATCACCCCGGTCCCTGCGGCGAATCCGCGCTGTGAGCGGCGGATCAACCCCGTGACCGACCTTTGGGCGCGGCTGATGCTCATGAAGCAGGACCGCGACCTTTGGCGCGCCAACTGGGGCAACGCCGGTTTCTTCTTCGTGGCGGCGTTGGTCCAGATGAACCTGATGATCTATGCGCAGGATGTCCTGAAGCTGAGCAAGTCGCAGAACGCCTATCTCAACCTCGCGCTGGCCTTGGGCATCGGCTTCGGCAGCGTTGCCGCCGGCTATGCGTCCCGCGGCCGCATCGAATATCGGCTCGTGCCGATCGGCGCCGTCGGCTTGGCGCTCTGCTCCGTGCCCATGGGCATGGTGGGCGTGGGTTTCGTCCCCTTCGTGCTCTGTCTGGTCGGACTGGGCTTCTCCGCGGGGCTGTTCATCGTGCCGATCGCCGCCGTCCTCCAGCATCGGCCCGCGCCCGAGGACAAAGGGGCGGTCCAAGGCGCGGCCAATGTCCTGAGCTTCGTAGGCATCCTCGCCGCCTCCGGTGTCCAGTGGGTCTCGTTCCAGACCCTGAACCTGACCCCCGGCCAGGTCTTCTGGGTCTGCGGGGTCTGCGCCTTGCTGACCGGCGCCTACTCGGCGATCTCCCGGGGCCATTTCATCCGAGGCGAGGGCTGACTTCTTAATCTTGGATTAAGGGCGATTACGGTAGAGTATAGGCCTGCTCCCGATGCGCATCCTTATCGTAGAAGACGAAGCCCCTTTGCGTAACGGCCTGCTGAAGCTGCTCCGCGAAGAAGGCTATGCGGCCGACGCCGCCGCCAACGGCGAAGAAGGGCTCCATAAGGCGATGGAGTGCGATTACGACGCCATCGTCCTCGATTACCTCATGCCGGTCATGGACGGTCGCGAGATGCTCCGTCGCCTCCGCCACACCAAGCGCACCCCGGTCATGATGCTCACCGCCCGCAATTCGGTCGACGACCGCGTCGCGGGACTCGATCTCGGCGCCGATGACTACGTGGCGAAGCCCTTCGTGCAGCAGGAGCTGCTCGCCCGTCTCCGCGCGCTCGTCCGTCGTAATCACAGCTCCGCCGCCGCGGTCATCTCGCTCGGCGACGTCGTGATCGATACGACCGCCCGCCGCGTGACCAAGGCCGGCAAGGACGAACCGGTCACCGGCCGCGAATACGGCCTGCTCGAATACCTCGCCCATCGTCGCGGCGCCGTCGTCCCGCGCGCCGAGCTCTACGAACATCTCTTCGATGAGAACGAAGACACGCTCTCGAACCTCCTGGAGGTGCATGTCTGCAACCTGCGCCGCAAGCTGGGCGCGGAACTCATCAAGACGCGTCGCGGCTTAGGTTACGTCATCGAGGTGGCTCCGAAGGCCTCGGGACAGCCATGATCTTCCACTCCATCCGCTGGCGGATCCTGGCGTGGAATTTCGGCCTGCTCGCCGCCACCGCGGCGGTCTTGCTCGTGGCCTTTTACCGTCATGAGAAGCAGGCCCGCCTGCAGGAACTGGACCTCCGCCTGCGCCAGGAAATGACCCGCGGCATGGGCGCCCTCAATGAGGTCGTCCCGGGCGTCGCCGGGCCGCGCAACCCCGCGCCGGCCGCCCGACCCAACGGCAAGGCGGCCGCCCGTGGCGACAGTCCCGAGCAGCGCGCGACCAAGGCGAAGGCGGCCCTGGCCGAGGTCGTCGGCACGGGCGTCTGGGTGCAGGTCGTCGATCTCGACGGCAAATCCCTCTATCGTTCGGTCAATGGACCGACCGAGCCCGAACTGGTCACGCAGGCCTTGGCCGACCTCGATGCGAAGCCGGACGAAGGTCCGGCGCGTCCGCAGGACCTGATGGTCTCGCTTTCCGGACATCGCGTGCTCCTGCATCGCCCGCCCGGTCGTAATCTCGTCATGTTCGGCAGCCGGACGGCCCAGTTGGACGCCGCGCTCGCCGCGCTCGCCCGGAGCCTGGCGCTCGCCGGCTGCGCGATCGTGTTCGTCGGCTGCGGCATCGGCTGGCTGCTGGCCGGCCGTTCGCTCAGGCCCATCGACCGCATCGCCGCGGACGCCGAAGGCATCGCCGCCGGCGACTTCGGCCGGAAGATCGACGTCGAGGACACCGAGAGCGAGCTTGGTCGCCTCGCGGTCGTGCTCAACGACACCTTCGGCAAGATGAACGCCGCCCGAGAGCATATGGCGCAGTTCACGGCGGACGCCTCGCATGAACTGCGGACGCCCCTCACGGTCATCCT